>Ga0208764_10001784_pt1 | contig 13775 bp, 15 predicted proteins | sample ETNtaG_18_FD_185762 | JGI IMG/M metagenome (GOLD analysis project Ga0208764, IMG submission 185762) | Marine microbial and viral communities from oxygen minimum zone, Eastern Pacific Ocean - ETNP201302SV91 (SPAdes) (version 2) | ecosystem: Environmental > Aquatic > Marine > Oceanic ... | reverse complement strand
TGTCTTTGACCACCTGATAATTCGCCAACTAATTGAGATCTTTTTTCTTTTAATATTGGAAATAGTTCAAAAATTTCTTGTACTATTTCTTGTGGGTCTTGATTTCTTAAAAAAGCTCCCATTTCTAAATTTTCTTCAACACTTAACCCAGCAAAAACATTTCTAGTTTGCGGAACAAAAGCAATTCCTTCTTTGACTCTATCTTGTGGAGATAATTTTGAAATATCTTTTCCATCAATACTAATTTTACCAGATTTAAGATTTAACAAACCGAGCATTGCTTTCATCGCTGTAGATTTTCCTGCTCCGTTAGGTCCAAGAATTGCAACAATTTCACCTTTATTTACATTGATCGTACATGAAGTAATTATGTCGGGGCCCCCATATCCTCCGGTCATTTTTTCACCAGAAAAAAAAGTCATTTATTTAGATCCATTTTTAATTTTAGAACCTCTTCCGAGATAACTTTCGATTACTTGTTCATTATTTTTTACTTCATTAGAAGTTCCCTTAAACAAAACAGATCCTTCTGCCATTACAATCACGGGATTGCATAGTCTGCTTATAAAATCCATATCATGCTCAATCATACAAAAGGTATAACCCTTCTCTTTATTGAGTCTTAGAATTGCACTTCCTATATCTTTCAGTAAAGTTCTATTAACTCCTGCCCCAACTTCATCTAATAAAACTAATTTAGCATCAACCATCATAGTCCTACCAAGTTCTAACAATTTTTTTTGTCCTCCGGACAAATTACCAGCGAGTTCTTTGGATAATTTGGTAAGATTTAAAAATTCAATTACTTCAAGAGCTTTTTGTTTAATTTTTTTTTCTTCTTGATTAACAACCTTTGGATTAAATAAAGCATTGGTCAATTTTTCACCAGATTGATTTCCAGGTACCATCATCAAATTTTCTAGAACAGTAAGATTGGTAAATTCATGTGCTATTTGAAAAGTTCTAAGTATACCTTTTGAAAATAATTCATATGAAGGTGTGCCAGTAATATTTTCACCGCCGAACAAAACTGCTCCACTCGAAGGTTTTAAATTTCCAGCTATTAAATTAAATAATGTAGTTTTTCCGGAACCATTAGGGCCAATGATGCCAGTAATAGAACCTTTTTTAATTTTTAACGAACATTTTGATACAGCTGCTAGTCCTCCAAAATATTTGGAAAGGTTGTCAACTTGCAAAATATTTAAGTCTTGCTCCATAAAATTATGATTTATTTAATCTTTTTAAAATACTGTTAAGAGATTTTTCCAAAGATTTATAGAAGCCAGATCTTCTAAGTTCCTTAACTCCTTGTTCGTTAAGTCCCCCTGGAGTTTGAGATTCTGAAACTAAATATTTTAAATGTTTTTTTGAATTAACTACTGAATCTTCTGATAGAGCTAAAAACAATGAAGTAATATATTTTTGAGCTTCATTTCTTTTAATTCCTTTTTTAACCAACCAATCTGAAAAAACTTTTAATATTTCATAAAAGGGAGCCATCATTCCAGAGGTAGCCCAGAAATTTTTTGATGATTTTTCACTTCTAATTTCAACACTTGTTCCAATTTTGTTAAAAAAAAATTTTACTTGTTTGTCTGGTGGAAAAATAGGCACCGGTCCCTTTCCTAATGAAATTGGTGGTAATGGTATAGCTCTAACAATTTTTACTTTTTTCTTAACTATTTTTTTTAATTGAGCTAAATTAATTGTAGAAATAAAACTAATAATCTTCTGGTTAGTTCTATATTTTAATTTTGGTAATATTTTTTCACCGACTTTTGGTGTTACAGCCAAAAATATCCAGTTACATTTATCGACAATTTCCTGATTATTTTTTGCAATATGAACTTTTTTAAATTTCTTTTTTAATTTTTGAGCTATATTTCGATTTCTTGGAGAAACAATGATTTTTTTAAAGGAAATTTTTGAATTACAAATTCCAGTAATAGTGGCTTTAGCTATTTGTCCTGTTCCAATAAATCCTAATTTCATTTATATTAGTTAACATATAATAAAATAAATAAAAGGAGAATAAAAATGTCTATAATACAAAAATTAGTTAAAGCAGTAAATGCAGGCGATGAAAATACCGCAAAAGAAATTATACATGATGATTTTAAATTTCTAATGCATGCATCTGGAAAAACATTGTCCAAAGATGATGTAGTTAAATGGGTTGGAATGAAAGATGTAAAACTTGATAAAGAGAGAATTCTTTTTGAAAACAACGAAGTTGGATTTATGCACGCTATTGCCAGTTTTAAGGATGGCAACAAAGAAGCGGTGATGTCCTATTACAAATTTAAAGATGGAAAAATAGTACACCAAGAAACAGGTGCTACCAAATTGCCAAAATAATGAAAAAAGTAGTAATTTATACTAGCCCTATTTGCAATTATTGTTCTGCAGCAAAGCACTTACTTTCTAAAAAAAAAATTAGCTATGAAGAGATCGATATTGGCAACGATGATAAGAAAAGAGAAGAAATGTTAAGAAGTTCAAATGGTGCAAAAACTGTTCCTCAAATCTTTATTGGTGAAAAGCACGTAGGTGGTTATGTAGAGTTAAGAACTTTAGAAAACAGAGGAGAATTGGATACACTGCTGAAAGATTAAAATTATTATTTTTTTGGTACAAAAACTAAACATAAACCATTATTGCAATATCTTTTGCCGGTAGGTTTGGGCCCATCATCAAAAATATGACCATGATGTCCTCCACATTTTTTACAATGATATTCAACTCTAGGTGAGCCGATTAAATTATCTATTTTTGTTTCAAAAACATTGGGCAAGGCCTCAAAAAAAGATGGCCAACCACTTCCACTTTCATATTTCGATTTAGATCTAAACAGTTTTGTATCGCATCCAACGCAGTGATAATCGCCTTCTCTTTTTTCAGAATTTAAAGAACTAGTACCAGGTAACTCTGTACCCTCTTCAAACAAAATATTTCTTTGCTCTTTTGTAAGCATTTATATTTCTTTAAGAAAATTCTCAGCTGCAGTTAGTTCACATTTTCCTTCTTCTTCTACAATTTTTTTTACAACACCATCTTCTATTAACATTGTATATCTTTTTGATCTTATTCCCCAATCTCTCCAGTTAAAATCGGCACCTATGGTCTTGGTAAAATCACCCTTTACATCTGCCAATAATGTTAATTGATTTTTCAATTTGTAGTTTTTTCCCCAAGCTTCCATTACAAACGGATCATTAATTGAAATACAAAAAACTTTATCTATATTTTTCTTTTTTATTTCTTCGGTCGTTTCAAGAAAACTTGGTAGATGTTTTTTTGAACATCCAGGTGTAAACGCTCCTGGTAAACCAAATAGAATTACTTTACCTTTGTTTAAAATTTTATCTGTTGAAATTTCCTTATGTTCAAATTCTTTGTCTATATTTATAACAAATACTTTTGCATCAGGTAGATTGTCTCCTTCTTTAATTTTCATTGTTTTTTCCTCATTGACGATAAAAAAATTCCTCCAATTATAAACATTGAACCAAATAAGTGATAATACATAAATTGTTCATTAAATATTACAATAGCTAGTACTGTACTAAAAATTGGCATTAAATGTAAAAATATTCCTGATCTGTTTGAACCAATGATTGCAATTCCTTTTATCCAGCAGATAAACGAAGCTAATCCAGGAAAAAACACAACATAGCTTAATGTTAAAATAAAAGGCAGGTTTATATGTAGTTTAAAACCTAAAGCCATTTCTATTAAATAGGCTGGTAATAATAAAATTAATCCAGCGGATATAATTACTTCCAAAAGTGATGTTTGTGATAATTCAAATTTTTTCTTTCTTAATAATGCTGAATACATTGCCCAAGAAAACATTGCAACTACCATCCATAAATCACCTTTATTAAAATTTAAATTAATTAATATATCTATATCTGCCTTTGTTACAATTACAGAAACTCCCAGCAGTGAAAAAAAGACTCCTAGAATTTGATAAATATTTGTTTTTTCAATTTTAAATATCCAACTAAAAAAAATTATCATAACTGGAATAGTTGAAATCATTAGAACACCACTAATTACCTGAGTAAAGTTTAAAGAATAATAAACAATCGAATTAAAGATGGTAATACTTGTAATTCCTAAAATTAAAATAAGTTTAATATTTTTTAATATGTAGTCTTTTTTAAGAATAATTTCTTTAAGCGTAAATGGGGCTAATATTAACCAAGCAAAAGTCCATCTATAAAAATTTAAAGTAAAAGGCGGTATCTCAAACAAACTCGCCGCCTTACCTACGATAAAATTTCCTGACCAAAATAAAGTTGCTAGTATAAGAAAAATGTACGCTGTTTTGTCTTTTGAAAACAAAAAAAACTCCTAACTAAATCTAATTGAATTATAAGGTGATAAATTAAGATTAGTATTTTCTTGAGCTATCATTCCTGCTAAAATTTTTCCTGATATAGCCCCTAAGGTCCAACCAAGATGGTGATGCCCAAAAGAATAAAATAAATTCTTGTGATTTTTTGAAGGTCCAATAACGGGTAAAAAATCTGGCAAAGTGGGTCTAAATCCTAACCATTCATCGTGATGATCTTTCAATTCTGGAAAAAGATATTTTGCATTATTAACTAAATTTAATATTCTATTTTTTGTGAGAGGATTTTCTAATCCTCCAAACTCAACCGTGCCTACTACTCTAAGCCCTTGCTCCATAGGTGTAATTCCAAAACCTCTATTTAAAAATATAACAGGTCTTGAAAGAAGATGGTCATAACCTTTGAAATGAACATGATAACCCCGTTCGGTTTCCAATGGAATTTTTTCATTTACCTGGTCGGTTATTCTTTTTGAGAAAGCGCCACAAGCTATTACTGCTTTATCAAATTTATAAAAATTTAAATCTGTCTTTATTATCGGTTTATTATTTTCGTCAAAATTTATTGATTGAACATTTTTTTTTTCAAATTTCCCTCCTTTTTTTATAAATAAATCAAACAATTTTAATAAAATTTTTTTTGGATTTCTTGCATGTCTTGCATTAGAATATAAAACGCCACCATGATAAATTTGTTTAATGTTCGGTTCAAGATCATGAATTTCATGTGGTTTTAACAATTGTTGTTTTACTCCAAGTTCTTTTCTTATATTATTTTCTAACTCTCTACTTTTTAAATCTTTATTTGTCCAAAAATAAATTATACCTTTGTTTTCTACTAAGCCTGTAACATCTATATCTTGAAAAAGCTCGTCATAAGCTGGCAAAGCTAAATCTAATATTTGATGCATATATTTTGCTGTATGCATCATTTTTTTTTTACTACAATTTCTGATAAACTTAAGAAACCACGGAATCATCCTGGGTGCATAGTTCCATTTTAAAGCTAATGGGCCAGTTGAACTAAATAACATTGCGGGAACATCTATTAATACGTCCGGCCTATTTATTGGTACTGATGCATACGGTGAAAAATGACCAGCATTTCCATAGGATGCGGATTCTTTTCCAGGATCTTCTCGATCTACGAGAGTTACATCAAAACCTTTTTTTATAAGGTTAAGAGAGATACAAACACCTTGTATTCCTGCACCAATCACTCCAACCGAAGATCTTTTTTTTTTATCTTCTTCCATAATGCTACCGAATATACTTTATTTGAAATTTATATATGAATTTACGAGTTATACAGCTTTTTTTTGCTGAACGACATGTATTGGTTTAGGTTTTTTTATTACTTCACTTCTAGTTCTCTCAACAATTTCCTCGATCGCTATATCTTCTTCGGTATTTGACTTTCCGTTATTTACTCTCTTGATATAGCCATCAATATCCGCACCTTCTTCTGTTTTTAATGTGCTTTTGAAATAAATATCACCTTTTACAACTGCTGACTTTCCAACTATTACAACGTCTGCTGAAATTTTTCCTTCGACATGTCCATTAATTTCGATTGATGCCGCTTCTATGGTTCCTCTTATAGATCCGGTTTCTTTTACAATCGTTTCTGAAACAAATATATTTCCATTAACAAGTCCGGCGATATCTATTGATCCTGATGTTCTTAGATCTCCTTCAATTTGCATAGTCTCACCAACAAGTGATCGCCCGCTATGATTTATTTTTTTTTCTTCTACGTTGCGTAAAGATTTAAACATTAATTTTATTTAAGCACAAAAAAGTAAATATGAGAAACTAAAAAACGCCAAATTGGGTTTAAATAATACAATCTATGGTTGTTATTATTTTAGATTGTTCTTCTTAGGTTAATTCTTCTTTACTATGAACTTTGCAACTCATTGCTATTCCAAGACCCACCATAATTGAAAGCATAGAAGACCCACCATAGGACATGATTGGTAAAGGCGCACCCACTATAGGTAGTAATCCTAAAACCATTAACATATTAACCGCAACATAAACAAAAAATGCAGCAGCAAAACCAAAACAATATAACCTAGAAAAATTATTTCTGGATTCGTTGCCAATTTTCATAATTCTATAAATAATTAAAGCGTAAATTAATAACAAAACTACTGATCCTATAAAGCCAAATTCTTCTGAAAATAAGGTAAATATAAAATCTGTATGTTTCTCTGGTAAATAATCTAAATAACTCTGACTTCCCTGAAGAAAACCCTTTCCTAAAATACCTCCTGATCCTACGGCAATCTTTGATTGAATAATCTGATACCCGGCGCCCAACGGATCTCTTTCAGGATTTAAAAAAGTTAAGATTCTTGATTTTTGATAAGGTTTTAAAAATGATATTCCTACAGGAACTAAACAGATCAAAACAATAAATGTATATAAAAAATATTTTATTCTAAAACCTGTTAGCCATATTACAATAAGACCGCTAATTGCTATTAAAACCGCTGTACCTAAATCTGGTTGTTTAGCAACTAGATAGGCAGGAATCAAAAAACTTAAAAATGGAATAATAGTATATTTTATACTACTTACATTTTGAGATGGTATTTTATAATAATATCTGGCTAAAAAAACTATTAAAGAAATTTTCATTAATTCGGAAGGTTGCAAATTAATAAAAAATAAATTTATCCAACGTTTTGAACCTGAGGCAACAATTCCAAAAGAATCTACAGCAAACAATAATAGTAAAATTGAAATATAAAAAATATAGGCCGACTTAAATATATGTTCAATTCTAAAAAAAGAAATTATAATAAAAAGAAAAAAGAAAGATCCAAATCTATATAAATGACTTTGGGTGTGATAAGAAAATTCTCCTCTTTCAGAGGAATACATTGCAAAAAGACTTATGATTCCTAATGAAAAAATGAGAAATAATAATAATAGATCAAAATTTAATATTTTATCAAAAGTGCTTAAATTTTTTTTTTGGAAATAATTTTCTGACATCTAAACCTCTTGGAATAAATCTAATTGATATTTTTTTCTTAATTTGTGTCTTTCTAAAACTTTTTTTATAACTCTTTTAGCAATAGGTGCTGCTCCAGAGCTACCAGATCCACCATGTTCAATAACAACGCTAATTGCATATCTTGGTTTTTTATAAGGAGCAAAAGCAACAAATAAGGCATGGTCTCTTTTTTCATATGGTAAATCTTTATTCTTTAACTTCAGTTCTCTTTCTTCTGCTGTAATTTTTCGTATTTGCGATGTTCCGGTTTTTCCGGCATAAACAAATTCTGATTTAAGTAATCGTGATCTATATGAAGTGCCCATTGGTTCATTAGTAGCTCCGTATAATGCATCAAGTACAAATTTTATATTTTCCTGATTTTGAAATAATTTTTTGATTTTTTTTGAGCCTATACTTAATTTATCATTTTTAAAGGCAAACTCTTCACGCCAAGCGTTAATTGTTTCTTGTAACTTATATTTATCATCTATTATTCTTGGCTTAATTTCATAACCTCCATTAGCGAGTTGAGCCATCATTAAACACAATTGTATTGGTGTTGATTGTAAATAACCTTGTCCAATTCCACTGATTAAAGTTTCTCCCAAAACCCATCCCGTACCAATATTTTTTATTTTCCATTTTGTGTTTGGTATAAGTCCCGATTTTTCTTCGTTGAAAGATTCTAAAACTGATTTGCCTAAACCAAAGTCTTTTGCTGTAACTGAAAGTCTATCAATTCCTAATCTTCTTGAAATTTCATAAAAGTAAACATCGCAAGATTGTTTTATTGCACTTCTCATGTTCATAAATCCATGACCTTTTTCTTTCCAGCAGTGATAAGTTTCCCCATAGAGTTTTGTCTTTCCTCTACACTCAACAATTTTTTTTGTACTTACTACATCATTTTCTAATGCAGAAAATGCAACAATAGGTTTTATTGTAGATCCCGGAGGGTAAAGTCCTGCTAGAGCTTTGTTTATTAAAGGTTTTTTCTTATTGCTAATTAAATCTTCCCAATCTTTCTGGCTTATTCCATGAACAAATTTATTTGGATCAAATGTTGGGCTAGATACTAATGTTACTACATCACCAGTATAAATATCCATTACTACGACTGCCCCACTTTTTTCCCCAAGTTGTTCACTTGTAAATTTTTGTAATTCTTGGTCGAGAGTTGTTCTATAATTTTTTCCTTTAATTCCTTTGACTAATTCTAATTCTTTAATTCTTTTTCCATAAGCATTAACTTCAAATCTTTGTATTCCTGGTTTACCAATCATCAACTCATTGAAAGTTTTTTCTAAACCACTTTTTCCTGTCTTCAATCCAGGAACATTAATTTCTCTTAATAGTTCACTATTTTCTAAATCTTTAATACTGGTATCAGAAACATAACCAGTTATGTGCGATGAAGATCCATCAGTTGCATATTTTCGAGCCAATGCTACCACTGGTTTAATTCCTTGCATTTCGTGTAAGAAAAGATTTAATCGCGAAAATTCACCCCATGTCAAATTATCAGAAATTATAATTGGCTCCCAACGTTTTCTTTTTTTTAATCTTTTTATTATTCTTCTTCTTTGTCTTTGATCAAAATCAATAATTTTAGAAAGTCTAAAAAACAGAGTTTCTATATCTTGAACATCTTCTGGTATCATATGCAATTGAAAGCTTTGTGAATTGTCGGCAATTTTATTTCCAAAAAAATCTTCTATTACTCCCCTTTCTGGAATTAATTTCCACTCTCTAAACCTATTGCTGTCTGATAGGGATCTATATTTAATATTTTCTGATATTTGTAAGTAAAAAAGACGAGAAATAATACTAACAAAAACAGATAATTTTAAAACAGATAAAATAAACATCCTTCTGCTAATAAGTTTTGATTTATTTTGAAAAGTTTCTGAAAATTCGCGCATTAAATTAAGACTTTGTTAAATTAATAATTAAAGAAAATAATCCCCATAAAACTGGATAAAAAACAAAAGTAAATACTGAATTTTTTATTAAATAAAGATAATCAATCGAATAGTCTGAAAAATATAATGAAATAAAATAGATAAAATTGGCAAATAATAATGCTGGCAAAAAACTTATCCAATCATTAATTAAAGTAATTCTAACGGTAACCACTCTAACATATGCGGCTACTCCTGCTACAAATAACAATGATAATGAATTAATTCCCAATGGTGTGCCAAGAACTACATCGCTAATAATACCAGATAAAAATACAAATCCATAACCTAAGCTTTGGGGTTGCCTCAAAACCCAATAATAAACAAGAATATAGTGAATATTAACTGAGAAAAATTTTATATTAACTACAGAACTTCCATTTAATGAAATAAAAAAAAGAATTAATACTGGAAATATACCAGCTAATTTAGACCAGATATCTTTTGTTGAAACTCCCATTTTATTTAATTTTTTTTTCTATTGCTCCCAAATCAATATTGACAAAAGTAATTTGATCAAGATCTGAATATAATTTTATTTCAGTTATATCTTTTTTCTTTCTCGCCACTCCAATAGGAATGCCAGGAGAGAAAATTCCTTCCTTTCCAGAAGTATAAATTTTATCACCATCTTGAATAATATGATTTTCTGGTAAATATTCTAACGTGGGATTGCTACCACCATGTCCAGTAAGAATCGCATGATTTGCTGATGGTTCTGCTATAATAGAAATTTTACTATTTAAATCTGTAACAAGTAAAACTCTAGATGAAAAAAAATTAACGTCAACAATTCTCCCTATAAAATTTCCACCATCTAAAACTGCCATTCCATTTTTTACATTTTTATTTGTTCCGATATTTATTATGAAAGAATTAAGATATGGGCTTTGCTCCTCAAGCATAACTCTAGCGCTTACTAGATTTTTTGAAGATTCTACTTGTTCGTTGATTAATTTTCTTAACTGTAAATTTTCTAGTTCTAGAAAGTCTGATTTTGAAATACCGCTTTTTAGAGTCTCATTCTCTCTTTTTAATTCATTTAAATTTCTGTAGAGACTAAAATGATTATCTATTAAATTATAAGAAGAGGAAAAAATTTTTGTTGGATATGTAGCAACAACTGCACTTCGATAAACAACATCTTTAATAAAAGATCTAATTCGATTTAATGGTTTTGTTTCGACCGTTTCAATAAAAATAAGTACTAAAGAAATAATTATAAGTACAAATAAAGAAAATCTTTGTTGGATGCCTTTTCTTAGAAAAGCTGAACGTATTGATATTCCTACATCATCGCGACTTGTATCCATAATTCAATATCTAAAAACTTTAAGATACTAGCATAGCAGAAAAAGTTTCTTCCTGATCTAAAGCTTTTCCCGTGCCAAGCGCAACACAAGATAATGGATCTTCTGCAATTATAACTGGCAATCCGGTTTCTTTTGAAATCAGTTTATCGATATTTTTTAAAAGCGCACCTCCTCCAGTGAGTACTAAACCCATATCGACTAAATCTGCGGAAAGTTCCGGTGGAGTTTTTTCCAGAGCATCTTTAATTCCGCCTAAAATTTGTGTTAATACTGGTTTTAAGGCTTCTGCTGTATCCTCTTCTTTTAAAGATATCTCTTTTGGAGTTCCTGATCTTATATCTCTTCCTTTCATAAGATAAGTATTTCCACTTGTTGGAACAGCTGTACCAATTTCTTTTTTAATTTTTTCAGCACTAGCTTCTCCTACCAACAAATTAAATTGCTTTCGCATATATGCAATAATAGCCTGATCCATTGCATCACCCGCCACTCTTAGAGAGTTAGCGTAAACAACTCCCCCTAAAGACATAACAGCAATCTCCGTTGTTCCCCCTCCAATATCAACAACCATAGATCCGGTTGCGTCTGAAATAGGAAGGCCCGCTCCAATGGCAGCGGCTATTGGTTCTTCAATTAAATTAACTTTTCTTGCTCCAGCGGCCAATGCTGAATCTTGAATAGCTTTTCTTTCAACGGGAGTTGATCCTGTTGGAACGCATATTAATATTCTGGGATTTGCAAAAGCCTTTCTTTTATGAACTTTTTTTATGAAATGCTTTATCATCTCTTCAGTAACAACAAAGTCTGCAATAACACCGTCTCTTAAAGGTCTAACTGCTGATATGTTCCCAGGAGTTCTTCCTAACATAGTTTTTGCTTCATCTCCTACAGCAAGTACTGATTTTTTTCCTTTATCTTCAATTATTGCAACAACAGATGGTTCGTTAAGCACTATGCCTTGTCCTTTAACAAATACTAATGTATTTGCTGTTCCCAAATCTATAGCCATATCTGTTGACCAAACTTGACTTAATTTTTCTAATCCAAACATTTATATTCCTTTCATTTTTTGATTTTGATAATTTTTTTGCTTCTGCTTCACATCTGGAGCTATTTTTTTTCTCTTTATTATCATTTTATTTAGTGCATTTAAATAAGCATTTGCAGATGCGACAAGTGTATCTGTGTCCGCAGCTTGTCCAACTGTTGTTTTGCCTTCTTCTTCTATTCTTACACTCACTGTAGCTTGTGCGTCCGTTCCTTCGGTTACAGCATGCACTTGGTACAATTGAAGTTTTACTTCATGTGGGTATAATTTTTTTATACATTTAAAAATAGCATCGACTGGACCGTCTCCTGTCTCTGTTGCTTTTTTAATTTCACCATAAACCTCTAAAGTCATATCCGCTTTCTGCGGCTCTCCAGTTCCAGCGAATACTTTTAAAGATTTTAATGTAATAACGTTATCTTCTTTGATTAAACTATCGTCTACTAAAGCTGCAATATCTTCGTCATAAACGTGTTTTTTTTTATCAGCTAAAACTTTAAATTTACCAAAAGCAATTTGAATAACATCATCTGTTATATCTACATAACCAAGATCGGACAGTTTATCTTTAAAGGCATGTCTTCCTGAATGTTTTCCCATAACTAAAGATGTTTGTTTTACTCCTACACTTTCGGGTGTCATAATTTCATAAGTATTTCTGTTCTTAAGCATTCCGTCTTGATGTATTCCAGATTCGTGTGCAAATGCATTTTTTCCAACAATAGCTTTATTAAATTGGACAGGAAAACCAGTGGCATTCGAAACAACTTTTGAAGCTTTGCTTAATAATTTTGTATTTATTCCTGTTTTAAATGGTATTAAATCATTTCTTGTTTTCATGGCCATTACAATTTCTTCAAGAGCCGCATTTCCAGCTCTTTCACCTATTCCATTTATTGTGCATTCAATTTGTCTAGCTCCAGCAGTAACTCCAGCTAAAGAATTAGCAACTGCTAAACCTAAATCATTATGACAGTGCGTTGACAGTATAGCTTTATCTATGTTTGGCACTTTATTAATTAAAGTCTCAATTATTTTCTTAAATTCAGAAGGAACTGAGTATCCAACTGTATCGGGTATATTAATTGTTTTTGCTCCACATTTAATAGCAAGCTCAACAGTTTTGCACATAAAATCTATATCGGTTCTAGTTCCATCCTCACATGACCATTCCACATCATCGGTAAATTTTCTTGCATAAGTTACATGTTCTTTTATGGATTCAATCACTTCCTCTGGTTTCTTATTTAGCTTGTGCTTCATATGAAGAGGGCTTGTGGAAATAAAAGTGTGAATTCTAAATCTTTTAGATGATTTTAATGCCTCATAACATGCATCAATATCTTTTTTTGTATGTCTGGATAATCCTGCTGGAATAGAATTTTTTAAAATTTTACTAACTTCAGTTACGGCTTCAAAATCTCCAGGTGAAGCAATTGGAAAACCTGCTTCAATAATATCAACTCCTAATTCATCAAAAACTCTGGCGATCTGAATTTTTTCTTCAAGACTCATTGATGCGCCGGGTGACTGCTCGCCATCACGCATTGTTGTATCAAATATATAAACTCTGTTTTTGTCAGACATTTCGGTTTTTTTTTCAAATAATAATACAATCTCCAAGCGAGAATGTAAAATAATTACTCACTAAAAAAACAAAAAATGTTTAAAAATTAATTTTTATCGCTATCTATAAGCTTCTTTTTACTGATCCAAGGCATAAGAGCTCTAAGTCCAGCTCCTACTTTCTCAACCGGATGTTCTGCTAATTTTGCTCTTGTTTTTAAGAAATTTTTTTGCCCATTCTTGCATTCATCCATCCACTGTTTCGTAAACTTTCCTGATTGAATATCGTCTAAAACCTCTTTCATCCTTTTCTTTGTTTCTTCTTTGTTAATAATTTTAGGACCTGTAACATATTCACCATACTCTGCTGTATTTGAGATTGAATAATTCATATTAGCAATTCCACCTTCGTATATTAAATCTACAATCAACTTAACTTCATGAACGGTTTCAAAATATGCCATCTCTGGTTCATATCCGGCTTCAACTAAAGTTTCGTAGCCATTTTTTATTA
>Ga0208764_10001782_pt1 | contig 13775 bp, 16 predicted proteins | sample ETNtaG_18_FD_185762 | JGI IMG/M metagenome (GOLD analysis project Ga0208764, IMG submission 185762) | Marine microbial and viral communities from oxygen minimum zone, Eastern Pacific Ocean - ETNP201302SV91 (SPAdes) (version 2) | ecosystem: Environmental > Aquatic > Marine > Oceanic ... | reverse complement strand
GCATCAAGTAACACAACTGTTGCTTCTTCTTTATCTGCATCTATTCTAGTAATTGTTGCTTTCATTCCTTTGAATGGTCCGCCGGTAATTTCAATAATATTATCTACTTCTAATGTTGAAACTGTTGATTTCTTGACAAGATAACCTTCGATATCTTTGAATTCTAATTCTCCTCTTAATTGACCGCGAATATGTCTGACTCCTTCTACTGCCATGTATGCATCGCTAGGATTGATTGCTTCGATTACAACATATCCCTTAAGATTATCAACTAGTAAAACTGATTGAATGTTAATTTGATTGGCATTTGCTTTAGCTTCTAATAATCTCATTACCACTTTTTCTTGACCTCCAGTGGTTCTAATTGCAAATAAATGTGATTTAATTTCTTCAGACAATTTTATCGACCAAATGTTACTACCGAAAACACAAATTGAATTATAAATCCAATTGTACCTACTCCGAGAATTCCTGTTAATACTAATCTGAGATGTTGTTGATATTCATCTTTATCTGGCTTTTTTGCCATTTTCATAGTATTAGACATATTTTTCAAAGTCTGTTTCGGGTTCATTGGTGGAAATTAATATGGTGTACTTATAATCCTTATCTCATGGAACTCCTAATTGCATATCGAGATGACCCTGCTGGTTACAATATGGCAAATTTTCTTTCACAAAATATGACCTTGGATGGAGATATTTTTCGAGGCAAATTATATGATTTAATCATTATTTCAACTCCTACAATTTCTGCTGATTGGCTAGAAGAAAAATACGATTATGATGGTTTTGTATTTTTATCAAAACATGCTGCAGAATCTGGAGTTTTGGCATTGACTTGTCATAGTACTGGAAACTTTTCTGAAGCAAAATTTGGTGGAAATGATAGACAAGTTGCTATTCCTCATCCTGATCTTCAAAAATATTATTTACAAACATTACAAAAACATCAATCAAATTTCTCAGAATTTCAAATCACTATTGAAGCAACTCATCATGGTCCAACTGCATTAACTAAACCTACAATCTTCATAGAAATTGGTACTACTCAAAAACAATGGACTGATGTATCCTTATGTGAGTCTGTGGCAAATCTAGTTCACCAAGTTTTTGTCAACAAGTTACCTGAAAACCCTATGGCCATTTGTTTTGGCGGAACTCACTACTCTACAAAATTCACTCATGAATTACTTGAAGGAAAATTTGCTCTTGGAACAGTAATTCCAAAACATGCTTTAGATGAACTTGATGAGGAATTATTTTCACACATAATTAAACAAAATAAAATGGCAAAATACGCTCTTTTAGATTGGCGTGGACTGGGAGCAAATAAACAAAAAATTCTTGAACTTCTTAAATCAACTTCACTTGAGATAATTAAATTATGAATCTTGAACAAAGAGTTTACAAAAAATTATTAGATGTTCCTAAAGGTCAAATTACAACTTATGGTGAATTGGCAAAAGCTGTTGGATTAAAAAATGGTCAAAGAGTTATTGGAAAAATTATGAATAATAATCCGTATCCTACAATAGTTCCATGTCATCGTGTTGTAATGTCTACAGGTAAAATTGGTGGTTATGCATTTGGTGAACATATCAAAACTAAAATACTAAGTGACGAGGGAATAGAAATCAAAAATGGTAAAATTGCAAGTTTTGACAAAAAATTATTTAGGTTCTAATCTTTTCTTTTGGTTTTAATTTCGTCCATAAGAGTTCTCAAGTGAGCCTTATTTCTGACAGTGTTTCCACCAACTTTTTTGTATAATGTCCAAAATTCTGGATTTGTCAAATCTTTTCTGTCTTTTGCTATTTTTAATAACCTTCTAAGTGAACGAACTTTTGCAACATAAACTTCTTTTTTACCAACTCTTGCACCTTTTCTACCTTGTTTGGAACCTTGAGTTGTACCTCTTTTGTGTCTCTGATCCAATTTAGTTTGTGCTCTTCCTCTAGATGTTCCTGTAAATGGTTTGATTTGAATTGTATTTGCAGTGATTAAACTTCTGATGTTTTGTCTAGTAATTGCATCTGCAATATCATCTAAGTGATCAGTATCAAATTTAATTCTATGAATTCCTACTCCAGTAACTCTGGATGCAAGTCGTTTTTTATCTTTAAGGATGCAAGTCGTTTTTTATCTTTAAGATTTATTGGCAATTACACTCACTCTTGCATTAAATATTTTAAATTTGTTTTCTACTGCTTTAACAACAATTTCTTTTCTCTTTTTAGTACCAACACCATGTCCTAATCTGACTCCATCTTTCTTTGGGTCTAATTTTTCTAAATCTGAAATATTGTAAACTAAATTATCTGTAAATCCTGATGGATGTAATCCTCTTGCATCTTTAGGTCCACCATATCCAACTTTAACTAGACCTGGACGTCCTCTACTTTTTTGTTTTCTTTGATGATGATCTATTCCTTTTGGTTTTCTCCAATTAGTTTGAAGTCTAACATATCGCCAACTTTCTGGTCTGACAAAATCAGGTTTGTTTTGTTTTACTTCCTGTCTTTTCTCGATCTTTTCCTTATTGATTGGCATGGAACTAAGTCTTGAATTTTGGAATAAATACGTTCCTCGACCTCAAAAAATACTCATGGAAAAGAGATAATAAGGAAAATCTAGGCGGATCTAAATATCTTATGACCCTTGTATTTGCTCAAACACACCACATTTGGAGATTACACTATTGACAGAATTACTTGGTAGATCCGCATCTGAGAAATTTTTGTCTCAATTAACAAATTTTGGCATAAATCCATCTAAAGTTCATAGAAATTTACCTACTGATGAAATGGTGGCTATTTCTGTAGATAGAAAAGAAGGTGTTGTTAATTCAACTGGTTCTCTTTCAGTAAATACTGGAAAATATACTGGTAGGTCACCTGATGACAGATTCATAGTATATGATGATAAGACTCATGAAACTATTGATTGGGGAAAAATTAATCACCAATTTCCAAGTGGCAAATTTGAAAAACTTTTTGAAAAAATGAAAGACTTTGTTGATAACAAAGAACTTTTTGTTTTTGATGGTTTTGTTGGTGCTGATCCTGAAACTCGTTTACCAATTAGAGTCATCAATGATCATGTTTGGCAAAACATGTTTTCTAGTAATTTGTTTATTCGACCAACAGATGAAGAATTAGAAAATCATGAACCTGAATTTACAATTTTATGTATTAATGATTTCTTAGCTGATCCTGAAATTGATGGTACACGAACTGATGTTTTTATTTTAATTGATTTAACAAGAAAAATTGTTTTGATTGGAGGAACTGAATATGCTGGTGAAATGAAAAAATCTATGTTTGGTGTAATGAATTTCTTATTACCTGAACGAAATATTTTCCCAATGCATTGTTCTGCAAATATTGGTGACAATGGAGATACTGCATTATTCTTTGGATTATCTGGAACTGGAAAAACAACTCTTTCTGCTGACCCAAATCGAAAATTAATTGGTGATGATGAACATGGTTGGTCTGATAATGGTACGTTTAATTTTGAGGGTGGTTGTTATGCAAAATGTATCAATCTTAGTCAAGAAGCAGAACCTGAAATTTGGAATGCAATTAAACCTGGTGCTCTTTTAGAAAATGTTGTCTTAAATGATAATGTGCCTGATTATGATGATAATTCTTTAACTGAAAATACTCGTGTTGGCTATCCTTTAGATTTCATTCCTGGTGCAGTAATTCCAAGTGTCGGTGGTAACCCACGTGTCATTGTATTTTTGACAGCTGATGCTTTGGGTGTCTTACCTCCTGTATCTCGATTAACAAAAGAGGGCGCGATGTATCATTTCATGTCTGGTTATACTAGTAAATTGGCAGGAACTGAAAGAGGAATTAAAGAACCAAAATCTGTTTTTTCACAGTGTTTTGGTGCCCCATTCATGCCTAGACCTGCATCAGTTTATGCAAAACTTCTAGGTGAAAAAATTAATCAGCATAATACCGTTGTTTATCTAGTTAATACTGGATGGTCTGGTGGACCATATGGTGTGGGCAAAAGAATTAAGATCAAATACAGTCGTGCAATGGTAACTGCAGCAATTTCTGGTGCACTTGATATTGTAAAATACCGTCATGATGATTTACTTAATCTTGATATTCCAACAGAAGTTGAAGGTGTTCCATCTGAGATATTAGATCCTAAACATACTTGGGTAGACAAGGATTCCTACGATCTTTCAGCAAAAAAATTGGCTCAAATGTTTGTTGAAAACTTTAAGAAATTTGAAAACGTTTCAGATGATATTATAGCAGCAGGTCCAAAATTTTCTGCATAATTTATTTTCTAATAATTAATCCTACAATTCCAATAACTACTATAATTGAGATAATTAGTATGATTTGTCTTTCTGGTATATTTCTTAATTCTAATACTTCGGTTTTTTCTGAAATTGAATTAATTTTAATTAAATCAAATGCATCAGTGGTATTTCCATTGGACATAATTTTTGCTTCTATCCAATACTCTGAATTTTCATAAATTTTCATTGAAGGTTTTCTGTCTGGTGTTGCAGTAATTGTCTCGCTGTTTCCATTTTTACTATTTGTAATTGTGATTTTTGTAAAACTCCATTTATCTGGATGATTTATTTCAAAAAATAATTTTTCATTTTCTTGATATGTTGAAATTGAGCCTTCTGTATAATGAATAATTATTGGAATTGTATATTTTATTTTTTCATGATTGATGAAGATTTTTCCTTCATATTCTCCATATTTTTCTCCAGATATTGAAAATTCTGTTTGTAAATTATTGTCTTTAATTTTCTGTTCAAATGTAATGAATTCTGGACCTTCAAATTTTACATCAATTTTTCCTAATTCTTTTTCAATTAATTTTAATTGCAATTCTTTTTGAATTGATTTTTCATCTGATGAAAAGTTAATTACAAAATTTTGAATTGATTTTTCATCTGATGAAAAGTAAATTACAAAATTTGTAGGACTGATAATCAATTTTGCATTATATGCACTTGCTATGTCTAATCTTCCTGAACCTGACTCATGAATAGAAAATTCTTTTCCATAGGCGTTAGAAACTGGTTTAACTGTAGTTACTAACAATGATTTTAATTCATGATTCTCTAATTCTGGATTATTTTGTAGCAATAATGCTGCTGCACCACTCACATGCGGTGCTGCAAAACTAGTTCCACTTGTAAAATTGTAACTAGAACCAATTTGTGTGGTATTGATATATGCACCTGGTGCTACCATATCCGGTTTCATGTAAAATGGTGATACTGGACCTCTTGAACTAAAATGTGCAATAAAATCTGGATTATAAAATAAATTCATTATTCCATTACTATCCTTTTCTAATTTTTCAATAATCTCTAACCCTTCTTCTCTATCTACTGAAACCACTGGAATTCGTGGACTATATTCCGGACCTGAAAATTCATGAATTAATTCACCCAAAAAAATTCCTGATTCATTATTGTATACAATTAGTGCTTTTGCTCCTGCATCTGCAGCATTCTTTTCCTTAACTGAAAAAAATAATAATTCTCCTTCAACATCGCTTCCTCTTTCTACAATCAGAATTGAATCTTTAACATCTAAATTTTCTAAATCAGAAATTTTTCCAAAACCTCCAAAAATTATTTTTCCAGTCACTGGTTTATCTGTTTTTGGAGCTCCTACCATTGGAATTGCAGTATATTGTTTTTCATCTATTTCTAATGTTGCAATTAAGCTTGAAGTCATGTTGTTGTATGTTGCACCAACTGTTAATGATTCAAAATTTCTTCCTGGACTTCCTATGGTTTTTAATTCCGGACCATCATTTCCTGCAGCTGTCACAACAAAAATTCCTTTTTCTAATGCATAATTTACTGCACTATCTATTTTTGAATTTGTTCTATTTACTCCTAAACTAATGTTTATGATATCTGCCTCATCTTCAATTGCTTTTTCTATTGCTCCTGAAATTAATTCTGATGATACTCCTTCTCCGTCCTCAGATACTTTGTATGCTAAAATTTTTGCCTTTGGTGCAACACCTAGGGTACTACCATCTGCAGCTATTATCCCTGCAACTTTAGTTCCATGACCATTTCTATCCATAGGTAATTGATTTGTTTGAATAAAATTATAGCCTCCAATCACTTTTCCATCTGGACCCCATCCTAACAAGTCAGGATGATTAAAATCTACGCCAGTATCGATAACTGCGACTTTAATTCCGGATCCATCTAATCCGTCAGTTCTTGGAATTTCAGTTCCAACATATGGAACACTATTTTCAATGTATGTACTAATTTCATTTTCAGATTGTAAAAATTGTGATACGATAATACTTGATATGACTACAAGTGTTATGGAAAAAATTACTGATGATTTCATGAATTTTTTAGTTTTTTAACAAGTAAAAATGAATTGTTTACTAAACCAATAAATGGAATAAAAAATCAAATTATCTCATGGGAAAATACACACTTCCTGAAATGCCATATGCTTATGATGCATTAGAACCTCACATTGATGCAAAAACAATGGAGATTCATCACACAAAACATCATCAGACATATACTGACAAATTAAATGCAGCACTTGAAACATGTCCAGCTGAAATTCAAGAAAAAGATATCTTAGATATCCTATCTGATATTAATTCAGTTCCTGAAGACAAACGAGGTGCAATTAATTTCAATGGTGGTGGTTATGATAACCACAGGTTATTTTGGAATAGCATGAAACAAAATGGAGGCGGTGAACCTGGAGGAGCAATTGCTGATGCAATTAATGATTCCTTTGGAAGTTTTGCTGAATTCAAAGAGAAATTCTCATCTACTACTGCAGTAATTCAAGGCAGTGGTTGGGGATGGTTAGTATACAATCCTTCAACATCCAAAGTTGAATACAAATCAATGCCAAATCAAACTAGTCCAAGAACTGAAGGATTAGTTCCATTATTGGGTTGTGATGTTTGGGAACATGCATACTATCTAAACTATCAAAACAAAAGACCAGTTTACATTGAAGCATGGTGGAATGTAGTAAATTGGGATGAAGTCGAAGATAGATTCTCTAAAGCAAAATAAAGTTAGTTCTTTATTTTTTATTTATTTTTTAATTTCTATATTTACTTCATGAATGAATTTATAACCATCAGAGCATGATTTGTTGTACATGAGTGAACAACAGGCTGAACAATTAATGCAACAGATGCAAATGCTTGAAACGTATTTCTCTGATTTATCTCAAAGAGAAGGAACTTTTGTAAGTATTTTACGAGAAGCTACTGCTGCTATCGAATCCATTAAATCTCTTGGTACTCAAGCTGATTCTGATACTTTAGTTCCTCTAGGAATGGGGGCTTATGTTCCAACAAAAATCTCATCAAATAATAAAATTGTTGTAAATATCGGTGCAGGTGTTGCAGTTGAAAAAGATTTTCCTGCTGCAATAAATTATTTTGAAGCTAGAATCAAAGAAATTGAAATTGCTCTACAAGATACTGCCGCCAAAAAACAAGATGCTGCAAACAGATTGGAACAAGGTAAAGCCCAAATTAATCAATTAATGCAATCTCAACAACCACCAAAAATGGGATAGAATATGTTTGATAGTCTTCGTAAGGCGTTTTCCAATGCTGCTAAAAGTCTTGGAGAAAAAGAACTTAATGAAAAAGATATTGAAGATATTCTTTTTGCAATGCTGCTAAAAGTCTTGGAGAAAAAGAACTTAATGAAAAAGATATTGAAGATATTCTTTTTGAACTTGAAATTTCTCTTTTAGAATCTGATGTAGCTGGTGAAGTAATTGATTCCATTAAATCTGATTTAAAAGAAAAATTAATTGGTTCTAAAGTTGATAAAAATGAAATTGAAAAATTTGTTAAAGATAATTTAATTTCTATAATTTCAAGTTTATTTGATAGTGTTGGGGATATCGATATTTTTGAAAAAATTGATGAGAAAAAGAAAAAGGAACAACCTTTTTTGATTGTGTTTGTAGGAATTAATGGAACTGGAAAAACTACTTCTTTAGCAAAATTTGCATCATTACTTCAGGAGAAAAAATATTCAGTTGTAATTGCTGCTGCTGACACTTTTAGAGCTGGTGCAATAGAACAATTACGAGAACACACAAATCGTCTAAATCTAAAACTAGTTGCACAAAATTATGAATCTGATCCTGCAGCAGTAGCACGAGATGCTGTATTATATGCTAAGTCTCATAAAACCGATTGTGTTTTAATTGATACTGCAGGAAGAATGCAAACCAGTAAAAATTTGATGGAACAAATTGCAAAAATTACTAAAGTCGTCAATCCTGATATGACTATTTTTGTTGGTGATTCTTTAGCTGGAAATGATACTGTAAATCAAGCACGTGAATTTCATAATCATGTAAAATTTGATGGCTCCATTTTGACAAAAAGTGATGCTGATGCAAAAGGTGGTGCTGCATTATCTATTGCAAAAGTTACTTCTACACCTGTTCTTTATCTTGGAACTGGGCAAGAATATTCTGATTTAAAATCCTTTGATAAAAACATCTTTTTGGAAACTGTTTTTGGTTCATTAAATGATGTAAAAATTGAACAAGCAGATGTATCAAAATTAAAAGAATCTTCTGAATCAACACCTGAACCTGAACCAACCCCAGAACCAGAACCTGAATCAACCCCAGAACCAACACCTGAACCAACACCTGAACCAACCCCAGAACCAGAACCTGAACCTGAACCAGAACCCGTTTCTGATGATCCATTTTATGGAATCAAAGATGATGAGATTGCAAAATATTCTGATCTATTTGATATTCCTCCACCTGAATCTGACACTGAAGCCATCAAACTAGGAAATACAATCCGTAAATGGATTAAAAATGGTAAACCTAAACCTGGAGAATCAAACGTAGTTTCATCTAACGATGAACATATACATAAACAAGATAAAGAAGAAGAACCTAAAAAGAAACGAGGATAATTTGGACGGTTTAAAAAATGAAAATTAAAACAAAAAACTTACTAACTTTAGCAGAATTAACTCCAAAAGAATTTTTAGGATTAATTGATCATTCTATTAAATTAAAAAAAGAATTGAAAAAAGGTGGCAACAAACCTGTACTAAAAAATAAAACACTAACTATGATTTTTCAAAAACCTTCAACTAGAACACGTGTAAGTTTTGAAACTGGAATGTATCAATTAGGAGGTCATGCAATTAATTTATCATCAAATGACACACAGTTGTCTCGAGGTGAATCTGTTGAAGATACTGCAAAAACTCTTTCTCGTTACACTGATTGCATAATGGCACGTGTTTATGATCACTCTTTACTTGATAAATTATCTGAATATGCAAGTGTCCCTGTAATTAATGGATTATCTGATTCATTTCATCCTTGTCAAATTTTGGCAGATTTTATGACCATTAAAGAAAAGAAAAAATCTTTCAAAGGATTGAAAATTGCTTGGATTGGAGATGGAAATAATGTCTGTAATTCCATGATTTATGGTGCTGCTTTATCTGGAGTCAAAATGTCTATTGCAACACCTAAAGGATTCCAACCAAACAAATCAACTGTCAAAGTTTCTCAAAATTTGACTGATATTGAATTAACAACCGATCCAAAAAAGGCTGCAGAAAATGCTGATGTTGTGGTAACAGATACTTATTCTTCAATTCACAATGATGAACCAAAAAGAATCAAAAAATTTCTTCCAAAATACCAAATTAATGACAAAATCATGGATCTAGCAAAGAAAAATGCGATCTTCTTACATTGTCTTCCTGCAAAACGTGAACAAGAAGTTACTGCATCTGTAATTGATGGACATCAATCAGTAGTCTGGGATGAGGCAGAAAATAGACTTCATTCTCAAAAAGCACTACTTTCAGCACTACTTCACGCTTAACGTATATAATAGCAGTTTCAAAGTCAGATCCTGTAGATGGCCTATTCAAAAATATTGAGAAGACTTAGAGAGGAAAAGACCAATTATCGTAAACGTGGAACCATGTTGATGGGTAAACGTGATTTCGTTACTGTAAATATTTCAAATGAGAATACACAAGTTCAAGTCCTTAAACCTGGAATGACTGGAGATACAGTTGTTGCATCAGCACATTCAAGATATTTACTTGAAAAAGGTTGGAAAGGATCTAGAAAAAGTATCTCTGCAGCATATCTTACTGGCTATTTGGCAGGTAAGAAAGCATTAGGTAAAGGTGCAAAGGATGCAATTTTGTATACTGGTACTAAACGTTATACACAAAGAATGGCAGCAGCTTTGAAAGGAGTAATTGATGCTGGTCTTGAAGTTCCAGCTGATTCAGAAACTTTTCCTGCAGATGAAAGAATTAATGGTGAACACTTAACTGTAAAAAATGAAATTTCTAAAATTAAATCTACGATAGATAGTGAGGTCAAATAGATATGAGTCAAGCAACACAATCTAAACCCGGACAATCTAAACCCGGACAAGGTGGAAGAGGAAGAGGTCCCCCAGTATATGGAAGAGGTCCACCTGGAACAGAAGCATCCAAACCTAGAAGACCAAGAAGAGAACCAGAAGAAGAAGTTTGGGTACCAAAAACGGAACAGAAGCATCCAAACCTAGAAGACCAAGAAGAGAACCAGAAGAAGAAGTTTGGGTACCAAAAACTATCTTAGGACAAAAAGTTGCATCTGGAGAAGTTACTTCTATTGAAGAAATTTTAGAAGCTGGATTAAGAATTCAAGAATCTGGAATTATTAAAAAATTATTACCTGATTTAAAAAGTGAAGTTGTTGATGTTGGAATTATTCAAAAAATGACCTCTAATGGTCAATCAACAAGATTCAAAGCAATTGTTGCTACAGGAAATGAAAATGGTTATTTGGGAATCGGTCAGGGTAAATCAAAACAAATGAGAATTGCAATTGAAAAAGCAACTAGTCAAGCTTATCTAAATATTCAACCAATCAAATTGGGATGTGGAAGTTGGGAATGTAAATGTGATCAAAAACATTCTATTCCATTCAAAGTAAAGGGAAAAGGTGGAAGTGTTACTATTGAAATCATTCCTGCACCTCGTGGATTAGGTTTAGTTGCAGGTGGAAAAATTAAGAGATTATTAGAATTAGCAGGATTAAAGGATGCATGGACCACCGCTAAAGGTTCAACTCCTACAATGAATTCAACATCAAAAGCAGTACTGGATTGTCTAAGACAGACATTCAGTCAAGGATAATAAAATGGCAAATGCATATCTTGTTGTAAGAATCAAGGGACAAGCAGATTGTCCTTATTGGGCCACTCATACAATGACTTTATTAAAATTAGATAAAAAATATCGTGCTACAATTTTACCTGCAAAAGACAATACCTTGGGAATGTTAAGAAAGGTACAACATTATGTCTCATGGATTGAACTTGATGCAACTTTAGCACAGGAATTAGTTGAAAAGAAAGCCAGAAAAGGTGGTTATCAAAAAATTACTGATGAAGATCTTAAGGAACTAGGATTTGCAAATGCTGCAGAACTTGGAGCCGCTTTAGCTGATGGAAAAACATCATTATCAAAATTAAAACCACTAAAACCTTGGTTTGCTTTAGCACCACCAGTTCATGGATTCAAGAAAAGTACTAAGAAACTATATGGACAAAAAGGTATTCTTGGTTCTAACAAAGAACTTGATACTATAGTTAGGAGAATGATTTAAGATGGCAACTAGATTAAGAAAAACTCGAAGACTAAGAGGTGGCAGACACATGGGATGGGGCCAAGTAGGTCAACACCGTGCAAGTGGTCATAAAATAAAGGTGGTCTTGGAGTTACTGGTTTCCAAAAACATCATTACAGTAGTTTACTAAAAGATGAACCAGATCATTATGGGCATGAATCAACTAGTCCTCCTCATCCAAATATTACCAGAAAATGGGCTAGTGTTAGAGATTTAGATGATTTATTCACTAAATTTGGTAAAGAAGAAGGTGGAAAGAAAATCGTAGACCTTGAAAGTGCAGGATATGATAAACTTCTTGGTGGTGGAAACATTTCCAATGCATACTCTGTAAAAATAGAAAATTTTACTGCATCATCTGAAGAAAAACTAAAAGCTGTTGGTGGTGAAATTATTCAATCTTCAACAGATAAAAAACCTGAAGAGGCTTAGGTGTTAACTGAGAATGGCTGAAGGTACTCTAACTTCAATTATTAGAAAAGTAGTTTTCAAAGCAGAGCCATATTTACCACAAGTTCCAAAACCTAAAAAGAAAATTCCATTACCAACCAGATTACTTTGGTGTGGTGTTGCATTGCTTATCTACATGGTAATGGGACAAACTCCGTTATTTGGAGCAACAACCCCTGAATTTGATTTTCTAGCTTTTGCTAGAGTTATTTTTGCATCCCAACAAGGTACTTTAGTTGAATTGGGAATTGGACCGATTGTAACTTCTGGACTCTTGATGCAATTGTTGAGAGGTTCTGATATCCTCAAATTTGATTTCAAAAAACCTGAAGAAAGAGGAATTTTCCAAACTGCAACAAAAATTGTAACTTACATTGTAATTGTAGTTGAATCTATTGTTTATGCCGCAGCTGTATATGGTGGTGCAGCAACTGAACCATATGTCCTGTATGTGATTATAGGGCAGCTGATGGCCGCGTCTATTATCATCATGTTCTTAGACGAATTAATCCAAAAGGGTTGGGGACTAGGTAGTGGAATTAGTTTATTCATTATGGCTGGTGTAGCTCAACAAATTCTTTGGAGTATGTTTAGTCCATTACCTGCTGGTGATGGTGGTATGATTGGTATTATTCCATATATTGTAGAATCCTTAACTGGAAGTGGTGATATTGGAAATGTATTATTCCGTTCAAACCAACTGCCTAGTATCTTTGGACTGTTCCTGACAGCAGGAATTTTGCTAATACTTGTATTTACACAAGGTATGAAAATTGAAATTCCAATCGTTTCTACAAAATATAGAGGATTTCAGGCTGTTTATCCTATCAAATTGATGTATGTTTCTAATATCCCAGTAATTTTAGCATCTGCCTTAACTGCAAATGCTGTGTTTGTTTTCCAAATGATTTGGTCTCAATTCAATCCACGTAACAATAATTTCTTTGTAAACTTTATAGCTCAATTTGATCCTACAAGTCCTTCTACTCCTGTTGGAGGATTCATTTACTACATGACACCACCTCGTGGTTTGGATGTTGCAGCACTTGATCCTATGAGAGCTGTAGGATATGTTTTGTTTATGATTGGAATTGTAGTTGTATTTGGTAGATTATGGGTTGAACTTGGTGGATTATCTCCAAAGAGTGCAGCTCAAAACTTACTTGATGCAGACGTACAAATTCCTGGATTTAGAAGATCAAACAAGCCTGTTGAGGCATTATTGAACAAATACATTCCATCTGTTACAATTATTGGTTCTATGATTTTAGGACTTTTAGCAGGAGTATCAGACGTCCTTGGTGTATTTGGATCTGGAATTGGAATCTTACTTATGGTAGATATTCTCATTAATTATTACACACAATTAGTTAGAGAACAAGTAGAAGTTGTTATGCCACGGTTGGGTGCTATACTTGGTAGAAAATAAAAAAATTCTCATGGTTGGAATCCCAGGTGTTGGGAAAAGTACTTTGTTAACAACAATGGTTGATATTTTAAAGGATCACAAGAAAAATGTCATTGTAATTAATTATGGTACTTTAATGTTTGACGTCGCTAAAGAAAATGGATTAGAAAACAGAGATGACTTAAGAAAATTATCTGTAATAGAACA
>Ga0208764_10001776_pt1 | contig 13791 bp, 11 predicted proteins | sample ETNtaG_18_FD_185762 | JGI IMG/M metagenome (GOLD analysis project Ga0208764, IMG submission 185762) | Marine microbial and viral communities from oxygen minimum zone, Eastern Pacific Ocean - ETNP201302SV91 (SPAdes) (version 2) | ecosystem: Environmental > Aquatic > Marine > Oceanic ... | reverse complement strand
TGCGGTTGTAGCTATAAAAAGATAGTGGATCATCTTATAGCTTCCTCAACTGCGATCTATGACTCTTCGGCTTCACTATCAGAAATAGAAAATGATGCGTACGAAAATTTTAAAAAAATAGATGAAGATTTCCAAAAAGGCGAAGGTGAATTTACTGAGAAGTTAATTGAGATCTTCCAGACCTGTATTAGAGAATCAGCGCCAACTATTTCTTCGTAGGAAGCCCTAGCCTCGGGCTTTCATTTGCCCACTCAGGCCATCGTGTTCGGCTTTTCTGGGCTAATTTTTGCATTAACGCTATAGCGCCAGGGTCGTCATCGCCTGGACGCGTTTCTATAGCGCCATCGGCAATCATGGCTTCAATAACAGCTCTTCCTAAATCAGTTCTAACGATGGTAAGGGTCCAGTCCGTAAGTTCTCCTATCCCGCCCGTTGAGATATCTGCATGCTCTGCAGCGAAATCTGGGCAGTGATTACACCCTTCACGGGTCCAGGCATGACACTCCTTCAAGTTTATTTCGTGGTAGTCACCATTGTTCATCCATACCTGAAAGACGCCTTTAATATTCATCTTTGAAATTTCATCTTTGTGTAGCCCATATTTGACCCAGAAAAGTTCATCAAACATAGAGTCATCAAAAGATTTGGAGCAAAGAAGCCCAATATTCAACTTAATAGGTTTACCGACCTTACCTACTTTCCTATTCCACATCACGGGCGCTATCGATGTTTGGCAGCTCATGCCGACAAGGGCTAACCTCTCAAGGCCTCTTTCTTTCGCTTCAGGGTATGCCATGGTGTTAGCTGAATACGTGTAGCGGCTTCCAGATCCTTGAAGGACCTCATCTCGGTTGGTCGCAACCATCGGTTTAGCTTTCCAACCAGCGCTTCCTTCAGCACCATCGGAGTCTTCAAGACCAGATACTAAGGCTCCATCAATAACGTTGTTCTCCAAACACCAGATAAGTATTGATGAGACCAAACCTCCATCTTGACCAATCTCGTAGACAAAATCATCTGATGCTCGGGTTAGCAGGATGTCCTTGTATATTCCCGCTATTTCTTCATCCTCACGAACTCTTCCAAACAAATGATCGTCTGCTTCCGTTTCCCAATCACGGAATCTTGGACATGCACGTGTGCAACTTGTGCACCCCTTCTCACCGTGGACACAATTTGAGATGCCTAACTCGTCTTCAAGATGGAAAGGCTTATATTGGCCAGGCTCATGTTTGTACCCGATTACGTCATGAGGGCATGCAATCACGCAACCTGCGCAACCAGTGCAAAGCCCAGAAGTAATTACTTCATCATGCAACTCTTTCCATTGAAAAGACCAACGAGCCTTTTTTTCTTTCGGTGCAGTCTCTACATTTGCCATGATGCGAGGATACATCCTCAGGAACCCAGAGTGTCGCAGGAAATAAAACTTTGAATCAAAGATGGTCAACAATTTTCCCTACAATTCGCGCCCTCGGCAGGATTCGAACCTGCGCACATGGCTCCGGAGGCCAATGCTCTATCCCCTGAGCTACGAGGGCGAATCTTTTCAGGGTAGCTACATCAATACCCAGCTCAAAATAGGCACCTAATTAACCACCTGAAGTAATCTGCTCTGCTTCCGCAGAGAGCGTTGAATATGTAAAGGGGTCATCCAACCACCCCTCTGGCAAAGAGACTTTCTTTGGACCACCTTTGTGACTTCGTGGGATCCGATAGGCCTCTTTGGGTAACGTTAAATCTGGATCAAAACGGCTTACAATTTGGTCAAGCTCATCTAAAGTTGTGATTTGGTGTATCTCCCTTCGGATATCTTTCCCAACTGCAAATCCTGTTAAGTACCAAGAAGCATGTTTGCGAAAAGTCCGTAACGCTGTTTCAGCCCCGTGCCATTCCACAACACCCTCAGCGTGTTGACACATAACCTTCCCAACTTCACCTAAGGAAGGGAAGGGGGAAGGGTCTATTCCGGAGAAAGCTTCCGCCAATTGTTTGAAAAGCCAAGGACGGCCAAGGCAGCCACGCCCAATAACTACACCATCGGCCATTGTTTGACGCATCATCCTAATTGCATCATGTGGCTCCCAAATATCTCCGTTCCCAAGGATAGGTATTGACTGAATGTGTTGCTTTAGTTCTCCAATAGCATCCCATTTTGCCTTACCACTGTAGAGTTGCTCGACCGTCCTAGCGTGAAGCGCTATAGCTGCCACTCCTTCATCCTCAGCGATCTTGCCAGCATCAAGAAAAGTAAGATGAGTATCATCAATGCCCATTCTAAATTTAACTGTGATAGGGATTTCTCCCGAAGCCGCATCAACAACAGATCTAATTATCTTTTGAAAGAGAGGGCGTTTATATGGCAATGCACCCCCTCCGCCGTGCTTAGTTACTTTTGGCACTGGACATCCGAAATTCAGGTCAATATGTTCAACTTGTTCTTGTTCAACAAGATCCTTCACAGCAGCTTCAAGAGAGTCAGGATCTGTGCCGTAGAGTTGAATAGACCTAGGGACTTCATTCTCACCGAATTCAGCTAACTTGAGTGTCTTCTCGTTCTTTTCTACAAAAGCTCTTGCAGTAATCATCTGATTCACAAACAATCCAGGTGTTGCCCCCGAATAAACAGTGTTTAGGTTCGCGCTATCAACGCCTGCTTGCATAAAGGATCGACACAAATCTCTAAAAGGAACATCAGTTACCCCTGCCATCGGTGCCAAAACGACCGGGGGCCAAAGTTTGAGAGACCCAATAGATGCAGGCGAGAATTCTCCAACGTCAGCGAAATAATCTCCATGGTCTCTCACCCTGTTCACGTTATAGGGCAAATTGGAACGTTTGAGAATACAAAATCTTTTTCTCATAACACATAAATAGTGAGATTAATAAAGAAATGACAAGCGTTGACCTTCACTGGACCATACGATAGGAATTCAAGCGTGGAAGGTATTTTCATGATTAACGAAACAATCAAATCCTCTCTGCGTCAAGCAATGAAAGAATTGGGTGTCTCACCCATCCCATCTGAAATACATATGGAACGACCCGCGAATCGGGACCATGGAGACTGGTCCTCTAATCTTGCGCTAGTTGTATCAAAAGAAGCGGGGAGGCAAGCCCGAGAGTTAGCTGAGCAAATTTCTGAATACATAAATGCGAATTTACCTGAAGGGGTAGAAGAAGTTTCAACGGCTGGCCCCGGATTCATAAATTTCAAAGTCTCGCTTCGTAGCTTACTCCAAGTGCTTGTTGACGTACTGGAGAAAGGTCCAGATGATTTTGGCCAGTTGCAGATTGGCGAAGGCAGAAAAGTCAATATTGAATTTGTAAGCGCTAACCCCACAGGACCCCTTCACGCTGGCCATGCCCGCGGTGCATGTTATGGAGATGCCATAGCGAGTATCCTCTCAGCAGTCGGCTTTAATGTTCACCGAGAGTTCTATATGAATGACCGCGGGCTACAAATGCAGATTTATGGCGAATCTCTTCAAGCAAGAAAAAAAGGGACTGTAATCCCTGACGGGGGATATGGCGGTGAATACATCATTGAATGGGCATCGTTAATGCCAGAAGGGCTTTCCTTATCGGAAATCATTGAATGGGGTTGTGCTTATGCGAAACAAGACCAACAAGAAACGCTAGCGGAATTAGGTATTCAATTCGATACATGGTTCAGTGAAAAATCAATGATAGAGAATGGGGGAATAGAACAAGCGTTGGGAGATCTCACTTCTGAAGGAGCCGCATATGAAAAAGATGGGGCGACATGGCTCTCTTCCACTAATTTCGGTGACGATAAGGATCGAGTATTGGTAAAAAGTGATGGCGAGTTAACCTATTTAACTCCTGACATTGCCTACCACCGCGACAAGTATGAAAGATCAGATTGGTTGATTAACGTCTGGGGCGCTGACCACCACGGCTATGTCGCCCGAATGAAAGCAGCCATGAGCGCTCTAGGCAACGACCCAAATGACCTTTCCATTCAGATAACGCAGTTAGTGAAACTCGTTCGAGCAGGTCAAGAAGTAAAGCTGTCCAAAAGGCAGGGCGACATTATTGAATTGCGAAACATAATAGAAGAGATAGGTTCAGATGCCACAAGGTTCATGTACCTACTCCAATCAGTGGACTCAAAACAGACATTTGATCTAGAATTGGCAGCTTCTCACGCTATGGAGAACCCCGTTTATTATGTGCAAATGGCGCACGCCCGCCTATGTTCCATTGAGCGGAACGCGAAAGACGAAGGTTTTGCTCAGATAGATCTCTCACTTTCGGAGTTAGAAGTACTTACGCATGTAAGAGAAATAGAAATCCTCCGATACCTAGAGATCCTTCCAGAAATTATCGAACTATCAGCTAGAGAACTCGCCCCACATAAAATAGTTACATGGACTAGGGATTTTGCTAATGCCGTGCATGGCTTCTACCACGATTGTTATGTGATCGGAGACGGAGTCAGCGCTGAATTAACAAATGCGCGACTCAACCTAGTAGTAGCATCAAGGACAGGCCTTAAAGTGGGGCTTGATTTATTGGGCGTTACCGCTCCAGAAAAAATGTAGGGAAAAAATGGTTGCGAAAATTTCGTCGTCTCTTCTACCCGACAATACGACTATCGCAGAAGATGGAATGGTTGTTTTTGCAGGTGTTCGGGCCGATGACTTGGCTAAAGAATATGGGACACCTCTTTTCGTTTACGATGAGGAACATATTCGTCAGCGCTGCCGAGAGGCAGTCAATGCCTTCGCTGATGGAGTTTCATACGCTGCTAAAGCTTTCCTGTGTAAAGCCATGGCACGTCTAGCTTACGAAGAAGGAATGGGACTTGACGTGGCAACGATTGGGGAGGCATTTGTTGCTATTCAGGCAGGAGTACCCGCTGAGAAACTAACTTTGCATGGAAACAATAAATCATTTGAAGAGCTGCAATATGCAATGGATAAAGGGATTGGGAAAGTAGTTATAGATAGTTTTGACGAAATCGCGAAAATAGAACAATTATTTTCTGCAAGTAACACCCCAGTTAAAGCACTTATCCGTATCACTCCCGGTGTTGAAGCACACACACATGAATACATCACCACTGGTGAAGAAGACTCAAAGTTCGGTTTTACTGTTTCAACAGGACTTGCAGAAAAAGCTATAGACATCGTAAGCAATTCCGATGCGATAGAACTAATGGGCATACACGCACATATCGGCTCTCAGGTCTTTACTAAGGAGTCATTTCGTAGATCCACTGAAACACTCGCAGAACTCGCTAATAGCTTCTCATTACCTGAACTTTGTGTCGGAGGTGGTCTAGGGGTTCCTTATCTCAACGACGAATCATCGATCTCTATCACAGAATGGGGTGCGATCGTTCGTAAAGTCTGCGAACAACGAGGAGTCGCTGCGCAGATAACTGCTGAACCAGGGAGAAGCATCGTTGCCAGTGCAGCAGTAACCCTATATACCATTGGCACGATTAAAGAACTTGAAGGTATCCGAACTTACGTTGCCGTTGATGGGGGAATGCACGATAACCCAAGGCCGGCCTTATATGGAAGTGGCTACGAAACATTTCTAGCTAGGGCCACTGCTTCAGAAAGAGATATGCCAATAACTCTTGTCGGTAAACATTGCGAGTCAGGTGATGTTCTCGTACGTGATGGCTCCATTCCAAGCAATGCCAGCATCGGTGACCTATTGGTTACGCCAGTGACCGGAGCTTATGGACAATCAATGGGGTCAAACTACAACAAAGTTCTTCGGCCCGCAGTAGTCTTCGTAAGATCGGGGCAAGCAGAACTCGTTGTCCGCAGAGAAGGGCTAGAAGATCTACTTACTGCCGACATGGGCTAACCAGGGCGCTTAATTTCTTATTCGTAAGACGTGCCTTCACATCAAAACCATTTAATTTCGTCCATCTAGCACTCCCGCTCATGTAGCTTATAGGAATGGGAAAGACTGAAATTCGTATAGGGATTCTCGGCTGTGGTGTTGTCGGCGATGCATTAATTGCTCTAATCAACGCGCAAAGGGACATTATCGCTTCAAGAACAGGTATAGAAATCATCATCAACGCTGTCGCAGTTAATGACCTAACTAAAGAACGAGGCGAATGGATCGATAAATCAATATTGACCGACAAGCCCGAAGACATAGTCTCCTCACCAGAAATTGACCTCATTGTCGAACTAATCGGTGGAACCGATCCGTCTAAAGAGCTAGTCGAAAAAGCTATTAAAAATGGGAAGCCCGTTGTCACTGCAAACAAAGAACTCCTATCCAAAGAGGGCCCAAATTTATTTACCCTGGCTGATTCAAATGGGGTTGATCTACTCTTCGAAGCTGCTGTCGCAGGGGGAGTGCCATTAATGCGTGTGCTACGAGAGTCGTTAATAGGAGAACCGCTTGATCGAGTTATTGGAATAGTTAATGGAACAACAAACTTTATCCTTTCCCAAATGGCAGAAACAGGTGCAACATATGAAAACGCCCTCATGGAAGCCCAAAGGCTAGGATTCGCTGAAAGCGACCCCACTGCTGATATCAGCGGACAAGACGCTGCCTCGAAAGCTGCAATAATAGCAATGGTCGCATTTGGGGCAGAAATATCTCTTAACGATGTCCCGTATCAGGGAATTTCTGAGATCACTAGCGCTGACATAGCCTTCGCTAAAAAATCACAACGAACAGTAAAACTTCTTGCCGTCGTTGAACACTCAAATGCAACTATTGAAGTCAAGGTGTACCCTGCCATGCTCCCAAATGAACACCCACTTTCATCTGTACGTGACAGCTACAACGCTGTATTCGTGGAAGGCCAAGCAGTAGATAGTCTTATGTTGTATGGCAGGGGCGCAGGTGGGAAACCCACAGCATCAGCTGTGCTAGGAGATGTTATTAGCGCATCAAACAACTTACTAAGTGAGACCTGCCGAGGCATAGGGGAACTTCGCCAAATTCAGTTAAAGGAGTTAAAGGATCAACAAGGTGCGTATTACATAAGTGTGCAAGTTGTAGATGAGCCTGGAGTTCTAGCTAATGTCGCCTCGGTATTCGGTGAAAATAAAGTATCAATACGGTCAATGGAACAAGAAGGAATGGGCGGAGAAGCCCGACTTGTCTTTATAACCCACGAAGCCAATGAGAGAAACTTGCAAGAAACCCTTTCACAACTTGGCCAACTCTCATGCGTTGAGAAAGTAGGGACGACCATCAGGGTCATAGAACCTTAAATGCGATATTTAAGCACGAGAGGCAAAACCCAACCGGCTACATTCAGAGACGTACTTCTAAAGGGCCTAGCTCCAGACGGCGGTCTCTACCTGCCAGAGCAATGGCCGATTTTTGATATCGGTGATATTCAGAAAAAGATTGGTTCAAAACCAAGATATCAAGTGTTAGCAGGGGAAATTATTTGGCCATTCGTAGAAGGCACATTCTCAAGAGAAGAATTAGATGACTTAATTGAGCAAGCGTACGCAACATTCACCTCAGAAAGAATAATCCCGACAAAAGAAATCTCAGACAACCTATGGTTGGCCGAACTCTTTCATGGACCGACCCTCGCGTTTAAAGATATAGCACTCCAACTTGTTGGGCAGTTATTTGACCATCAATTAGAAAAAAATTCAGAAAAAATTACTGTCGTCGGTGCTACCTCTGGAGATACAGGATCTGCTGCTATAGAAGCATGCAGAGATAGAGATGCCATAGATATCGTAATTCTCCATCCGCATGGGAAAACCAGTGAAGTCCAGCGTCGGCAAATGACTACTGTTCACTCATCAAATGTTCATAACATCGCTATAGAGGGCAACTTCGATGATTGCCAGAATCTAGTGAAAGCTATGTTCCGTGATGACACATTCAATCGCACCATTAACATGTCCGGCGTGAATTCAATCAATTGGGCAAGAGTTATGGCTCAGATCGTGTACTACTGGTGGACTGCCATAGAAGTAGCAGATGCCACACAAGTAAGTTTCTGCGTACCTAGCGGAAATTTCGGTAATGTATTTGCAGGCTATGGGGCGCATATAACTGGTTTACCCGTTGAAAAATTTATTGTTGCTTCAAACACCAATGATGTTCTTGATAGATTTTTCAAAACTGGTCAAATGGAAGCACGAGCTGTCGCTCCGACTCTGTCACCTTCAATGGATATCCAAATTTCGAGCAATTTTGAGCGATTACTATTTGAAATCCTTAATAGAGATGGTGAAGAAGTGGAAGCAATGCTTGAACAATTCCACACTGAAGGTTTTCTAGGCGTAGACCAATCAACGCTTGCACAACTCAAAACTAAATGGGCGAGTTCAAGAGTTGACGATGATGAGACATTAGAAACAATTGCCAGCATCTATGAAGAAACCGGGAATCTCGTTGACCCACACACTGCAGTTGGTATAGCGGCAGCCAAACAGAATATAGAAGACCCCAATATCCCTATCATCTGTTTAGCTACAGCGCATCCTAGTAAATTCCCCGAAGCTGTTCATACGGCAACGGGAATTAAGCCAGAACTTCCAGCTCATTTAGACGATCTACATCTAAGGAAAGAAGAGTTTTCTGTTTTGCCGAACAGTTTGGAAGCCGTTAAGGAATTTATATTGGGAAGAACAAGAAATTGATCTTTATATAGATTTCTTTGGAACTGTTGCTGGTTGAAGTATTTACACGATAAAGTTTCAGAGTCGGGCGGAACCTCCTGAGGCACGGTTACTGAGCGGCATCTCTTTCGTGGGTTGCTCTGACTAAGTCGCTGGCAAATTAAGTCAAATTAAAGCGATCGGCGCTTTATACCAAAACCCTAAGATTGAACATAACAATGACAACAGAAACTCCAGATAGGAAAGACCTTGAGTCTAAAGATAAAGATTCTCTTCTCGCTATAGCGAAAGCAATGGGAGGGAAGCCAACGACGCGTACAACAAAGGCTGACCTCGTTGATCTGATAATTGAACTCGCCGGAGGGGAGATATCGGAAGAATCTTCAGGGGAAGCTGACAGCTCCTCTGATTCCGAAGAAACCGATGAGACCGAGAACAATAATAATGCTGCCTATTCGGCAGACCCCATGGCCGATGCACGCGCAGAAGCTACGAAAGAATCAAGTCCTTCTGGTGATGAAAACAATAATGAGAACAATGGAAAGAAACGTCGCAGGAGAGGGAAAAGCAAAGAAGCAATGGAAGAATGGTCAGGTGAACCAGTCTCAGCAGAGGGGCACTTAGACCTTCGAGACGACGGGTATGGATTTCTTAGAGTTAACGGTTTCCTCCCTAGCAGGGACGATGTGTATGTCCCAGTAAAATTTGTCCGGCAATACGGTCTTAGAAAAGGGGATCATCTCATTGGGGCATACCGCCCAGCAAACCGCTCAGAGAAAAACCCAGCTCTGCTTCGGTTAGACACAATTAATGGGATTGATTCAGATAACTCAACCGATAGACCAGACTTTGCCGATTTAACTCCGGTATACCCAGATACTAAATTGAGACTAGAGCGATCAGAAGACCCTGAGAATACGACTTCAAGAGCGATAGACCTCGTTGCACCAATCGGTAAAGGGCAGCGAGTCCTTATTGTCTCGGACGCCCGATCAGGACGAGAAGAAGTCATCAAAGAAATCTCGCAATCAATTGAGAGTAATTATTCAGAAGTGAAATTACTTGTCCTACTTATAGATACCCCGCCAGAGCATGTTACAGAAATGAGACGTTGGTTAACCCGGTCTGATGTTGTCGCATCAACTTTTGACCAGTCTCCTGAAGAACATGTCGCAATTGCCGAACTCACTATTGAAAGAGCCAAACGTATGGTCGAAATGGGGGAAGATATCGCAGTCATCATTGATGGCATGACCTCACTGGCAAGAGCGTACAATTTAATTTCCTCCAACTCCGGAAGGCAAACATCCGGCGATGTAGATGCTTCAGCCCTTTATTTGCCTAAGCGATCATTTGGGGCGGGGCGGAAACTAGAAGAAGGCGGTTCTTTAACGGTCTTCGCAAGTGTGCTGAGTGGTACATCTTCAAAGCTTGATGAGATGCTCCTACAGGAGCTACAAGGTGGAAGCACTTCAGAAATATATCTTTCACAAGAAACTGCGGAAGCCCATATCATCCCAGCGTTAAATCTAGGAAAATCTGGCACGCAAAATGAGGAAGGACTGAACTCACCTGATGAATTGAAGCAGGTCCAAAAATTGCGCTCGGAACTTAGAGAAGCGGATTCGAAAAATGCACCTTCAAGCGGGATGGAGTTACTTCTCAAAAAAATCGCTGCAACCGAAGATAACGCAAGCCTTCTGCAAAGTTATTCCTAACTCACAACTCAATTCCTCATCAGGGTGTGCGAACAGAATTCTAAAGATACGATCAATAAGACGAAATCCGTGGAGAGAACAAATGAAACCAGACATTCACCCTGAATACAGAGCAGTGGTTTTTCAAGATACATCATCAGGGGAATCTTGGATTACAAGATCAACAATTGAAACTGATGAAACCATTAAATGGGACGATGGGCAGGAATACCCTCTTGCAAAAGTTCCAATCTCCTCAACCAGCCATCCCTTTTTCACCGGTACGATGACGATAGTGGATACTGCCGGACGGGTAGAGCGTTTTGAAAAACGATATGGAAGAAGAAAACGTTCAACTGACTCTGACGAATAAATCATAAGAGAATCTTGCCAATAGCATGATTGACGATGAACGGCGCGCTGGATTAAACCAAATAAAACTAGATTCTCTATTGCGGAATACTTTCCCAGATAGCAAGTTTGAATATATTCAGACCCAAAGTGGCGCCCTTCGGTCAAATGATAGAAATCAATACCTATACGCACCCAGCGAAAAAGTTTCACCTCTGGCCTTTGCGCTCACCTTTCTAGATAAAGGAGCTGCCATCAATATCATTCTTGATGAGCCAGAGTCTCTTTTGCTTCACCAAGCTACGGGTTTACTCTCAGAGTTCACGTTTTGGGTAATTGATGAAGACGAACTTATCCCTCACCCAAAAAGCGAGACTGAAGAGGAGCTAGAGAATCTAGAGGTGAACCCAACTATCGCGTCCCTGCTGCAAACAAATGGCTGTGACGTTGTGCGAGACCACGGTGTTACCAAAGGAGTGATAAAAGGACTAGAAGTAGCGCGAATAGTTGAAGGATCAGATAACGAATCCAATATACAAATTGGAGTAGGGCACTACGATCAAGAAGCGCACAAATTGGTTGATAGGAAGGAATCACCAAGCGAGAAACTCGCCCGAGTGGCTTCAGAAGTTCTCCAATACCGAAACAAAGAAGCTCAACCTCACCCTCTTAACCGGATAGCTAGGCCTAAATGGTTAATATCGGAAATCATCACATCCCCAGAAATCCTAGGGATCGAAGAGGCACGACACCTTTCAGCCCCCGACACAACAAAGGCAATTACGGAAACCACTCCCGCAGCAGCTCTCGGTACAGTCGGAAACAAAGTGGTTCTCATCATCGCCTCTGTTGGAGTAGATCTCAAAGCAGTTCCAATAGCAGCAGGACTATCAACTACAACTGAACCAGATGAAATCTGGATGGTTCTCCCAGAGAAAGATAAGCACCCAGCGTTAATGAGACAAGCAGAACACCTCAAGACCCCTGTCCATTTCAAAACGGCTGAAGAGCCTTGGCCAACCTAACTTCATACCCAGCTTTAAAGCATTAATTCAGGAACACAGATTTAAGGCAAAAGTACAGGTATTCTCACTTCATGGCAGATCTTCATGAAGAACTAGAGCAAGAATTCTTAGACCTCCAAGATCGCTTAGGTGATCAAGACTTATTAGCCAACCAGGCGGAGTACGCAAAAGCAGCAAAACGTTACAGCGAACTTGAAAACATTGTTCATTGTATTCGGGGAATTAAGTCGGCTTCAGAGGACTTGTTGGTCGCTAAAGAATTGCTTTCAGAAGCTGATGGGCAGGAACGAGAAATCCTCCGAGAAGAAATAAACCAAAATCAAGAAAAAATTTCAACTCTTGAGGAGGAACTCCGGCATCTCCTTATCCCTAAAGATCCAAATGAAGATAAAAACGTAATCATAGAAATTCGAGGAGCCGAAGGAGGGGAAGAAGCAAATCTTTTCGCCAGAGATTTGTTTGAAATGTATTCAAGCTTTGGAGGAAAAAAAGGTTGGAAGCTAGAAGTTCTTAATAGTCAACATTCAGACATGGGAGGGTTCACAACCATAACTTTTATCTTAAAAGGTCAAGATGTCTGGTCTCAGATGAAATACGAAGGTGGGCCGCACCGAGTTCAACGAGTCCCTGTGACAGAAACACAAGGTCGCATACACACATCCTCGGCGACTGTTTCAGTACTCCCTGAAGCAGATGAGATAGACGTAACAATCCAAGACTCAGACTTACAGGTTGACGTTTTCCGAGCATCTGGGCCGGGCGGTCAATCAGTCAACACAACTGATTCGGCGGTACGAATAACTCATAAACCAACGGGGATTATTGTTTCAATGCAGGATGAGAAAAGCCAGTTACAAAACAAGGCACGAGCAATGGTTGTTCTCCGGTCCCGGCTACTCCAAGCAGAACAAGAACGAATACAAGCCGAACAGTCAGCAACAAGAAAAGACCAAATGGGAGGAGGTGGTCGCTCTGAAAAAATACGAACTTACAATTTTAAAGAAAATCGGGTCACCGACCACAGAATCGGACTTACACTCTACAAACTTGACCGAGTCCTTGCTGGGGAAATGAACCAAGTGGTTGATGCTCTCGCTGAAGACGAAAGAGCAACTCAATTAACGCAAATTGAAACAAACGAATGATCTCAGAAGATCGGAAAAGAACTCCAAGAGAAGAAGTTCTATGGCGGCAGCTCTACCAGGAAGCGACAGAAATACTTGAATCTAAAGATTTTGAGTTACCAGATATGGAAGCGAGATGGATTGTTGAAAAAGCATCAGGATCCCAAGGAACTGAATTCACATCCGTTATAGATGAGAAAGCAAGCACCTTAGAAATCAAACATTTTAAAGCAATTCTAGAAAAGCGTTTAGCGGGGCAGCCATTACAGTACGCTCTCGGATCGTGGGGATTTAGAAAGTTAGACCTCTATATAGATAACCGTGTTCTCATACCTAGGCCAGAAACTGAGATCTTGGTAGATGTCGCACATGCATTACTCTCAGATTGCGATTCTGAGACTTCTCACCTTGTTGGAGATCTCGGTACAGGATCAGGAGCGGTTGGCCTTGCCATTGCTCAAGAACGTGAAGACGTCCAAGTGTTTCTGATAGACAATTCGCAAGATGCCTTGAAGGTCGCAGCAGCTAACCTAGCTGGGCTAGGAAACGATGCTAGAAAAGTGCAGATATTGCACGGCTCATGGTTCGAACCTATACCTAAAGAACACAGAGAATCATTTTCACTAATCGTAGCTAATCCCCCATACATCTCAATCGATGAACACTTACCAAGAGAAGTAGTTGACTGGGAACCACATACCGCTTTATACGCAGGGAAGAAAGGCACAGAAGCTATAGAAACGATCCTTACTGAAGCACACCGCTGGCTACATTCCAGCGGAGCAATGGCTATAGAAATGGCGCCACATCAGACTGAAGCAATGGCACAAAAAGCTAAAGAAATTGGTTATTCAAATATAGAAATCCATAAAGATCTTGCCCAGAAATCCCGGATAATGAGCTGTAAATGGAAACCATAGATCTCTCAAAAAATCATGAAAAGGCTATACAACGATCAGCCGAGACTTTGCTATCAGGTGGAATAGTT
>Ga0208764_10001772_pt1 | contig 13805 bp, 14 predicted proteins | sample ETNtaG_18_FD_185762 | JGI IMG/M metagenome (GOLD analysis project Ga0208764, IMG submission 185762) | Marine microbial and viral communities from oxygen minimum zone, Eastern Pacific Ocean - ETNP201302SV91 (SPAdes) (version 2) | ecosystem: Environmental > Aquatic > Marine > Oceanic ... | reverse complement strand
TTTACTATTTTAGGTTCTATTTTATGGGTTGTCGGGTTCTTGATTGAAATTATTGCTGATCATCAAAAAACTCAATTTAACAAAACAAATAAGGGTTTTTTTATCTCAAAAGGATTGTGGTCTTTATCACGTCATCCTAATTACTTTGGAGAGTTTATCTTATGGCTAGGTATAACTGTTATATCATTCCCTTATTTAGATGGTTATCAATTCATAGCTCTAATTTCTCCTCTTTTTGTTTATTTATTACTTAACAAGGTAAGTGGAGTGAATTTATTAGAAAATATTGCTGAGAAAAGATGGGGTGATGATAAAAAATATATTGAATATAAAAATAGAACTCCTATATTCTTTCCAAAAATTTTCTAATTTTTTGTTTTAATTAATATAACTCCGTCCCTTCCGTCTGCTCCATAAACATTAAGCTCTGAACTGCTCTTTAGTAGTTTTATACTATCAATGTTATCCGGTTGAAGAAGTTGGTAAGCAGAGCTATAATTTCCAACTCTATTCCCATTTACGAAGAAAAGTACTTCTTTATAATATTTAACACTTGTCTGACCTCTTAAATAGATTTCAGCATTCCTCTCATCAAATCCACTTATTCTTAAACCTGGTAATGACCGAAGTCTATCCAAAAGACTAAGTGAAGTTTTTGATTTAATATCTTGTGACTGAGATGTATTACTAACTTGACATGAAGTCAATACAGATATTATTAATAATATTAATATTTTTTTCATATATAAATTTATTGAGTTTTTATTAAAATTACTCCTCCAGATCCTAAAAACCCGTAAAAAGCTATTTCATTAGCATTTTTTAAGACTTCTATATTTTTTATTTTAGTGGGATCTAGAATATTTACCAATTTTGAATAATTTCCTACTTTAACTCCATCCAAGATAAAAAGAACTTCTTTCTGATTGTTAATACTTGATATGCCTTTAGTGAAAACCCTAGCTGATTCTCCGTATCCTTCTATGTAGATGCCTGGATTTGTTCTTATTCTATTCAATAAACTTACATTACTTTTTTGTGAAACTACAATTTCATTTGATTGAGTTAGGTTTGGATTGGTTTTTTTATTTATAGTACAGCTAGTCAAAATGATTATAAGAATATATCTCATTTTCTATTTTTTTTTATTTCAAAAAAAATAATAATAATTAATAATATTAAAAGAATATAATTTGAAGCTAAAATAACCTTATCACCAATTTTATATGATAATGGTTCAAATCTCATTTCAATTGTATGGTCTCCTGGATTAACCTCTAAACCTCTAAGTATATAATTTACCCTAATAAGTTTAGTTTCTTTTCCATCTATGAATACTCTCCACCCATGAGGATAATATATCTCAGAAAACACTATAAAAGATTTTTTTTGATTTTCGGATTTATAAATAATTTTATTTGGGTTATATTCAACCACTTGAATTTTTCCTTGAGTAGAATATTCTATATTATTTGGATTAAATATTGAATTATCATATACAGCCTCAGATTTTGTGTTAATGCTATTTAACATTTCAATCTCTTCCTTTGCGGAATTTGATGGTATCAGATTTTTTATATACCACGCATTACCATTAGAATATTTATTGTCTACAACATTATTTCTATTCTCACCAAATTTTAAATATCCAACATTGAGCATATTTATCACTTGAAGATCACTAAAATCAATATTATTATTTTGAAGTTTTTCAACAAGTACCTGTCTTTCTTTAGTAATATTTCTTTCAATTAAATCTTGATACCTTCTTATTTTTGCTCCGTGATATCCACCAATTGAGGAATGAAAGTAAGAAGTATTTGCCTCATTAAATGTATTTTGTAAATTATATACCCTTTTACGGTCTGAATTATTTTCTAAAATAAACTGATCTGCTTCGCTTAAGGATATTTTTTTTGCTTTTTTATTAATGAATGTACAGTCACCATACATTTCGCAACTCTTGTCCTTTTTAATTAGTGTAGAATTAACCCTTAGATGATCTATAGAAATAATTAATATTATTAAAACAACAAATATATTTTTGTTGAGATTTTTATAAATCATTCCTAGATAGGCAATATATAAAATTATTGTAAATAATGATGCTAACCCTAAATCTGAAATTAAGAGGCTTTTTCTGTCTTGTATTAATGCGTCAGTAAACCAATTAGGGAAATTTTGAAAATTAGAATCAACTGCACCTGAAAAATTTAACACAAAGCTCAAACAAAAAATAATTATATAGATAGATATAGAGTATAAGAATGCTTTAAATGCATAATCTTTATATTTTTTAGTATCTGATAGTAACTTATTGATAGTTAGTGCTGAGAATAGAGATATAGAGAACAGAGAAATTACTATTATGAAGGTTACTGATCTAAATTTATTATACCCAGGAAGGTAATCAAAGAATATATTATTTATAAAACTTAAATTATTACCCATACTCAATAAAACACTAATTAGTAATAATGCTATTATCCAATTTTTCTCTGATCTCTTTAGAATCATTATTCCTAAAATCAATAGGAACAAACTTATACTACCAGCAAAATAGGGTGCCGTGAGAGGTTGATCTCCCCAGTAAGTTGGTACATTTCTAAGTTGATTATTAATTTGAATTGTACTCATATTATTTTTTCTCAATGCTTTACCTAGATTAGAATCTCTTTCTAGTGTCTGTCTACTTGATCCACCTAGTATATTTGGAATAAATAAAGTAAGAGGCTCAAAAAGACCATTACTATACTGAAAAGCATAATCTTTATCTAAACCAGATGTATTTGTGATCTCTGACTTACCTCTAATTGATTCATTTGAATACTCAAGAATTGACCATATCTCACCATAAAAAGTTCCTACTGCTAACATAGCTGCTACTATGAGAACCATTACTCTATTAAGATAAAATTTTACTTCATTTTTATAATAATGATATATTAACCCACTGCTTCCATAAAAAATCAAAATAAATAAAGTGTAATAAGTTATTTGAAGGTGATTTAACCTTAATTGAAGTGCAAGAGCAACTGCTGTTATAATAAAACCTAAATTTTTATTTTTAGTGATACATAAATGAACCCCTCCAATAATTAAGGGTAATAATGCAACTGTTCCCACTCTTGCATTGTGACCAGCTGCAACACCTATTATCAAATAAGAGGATAGTGTAAATGCTATTGATCCAAATAGAGCAATTTCTGGCTTTATTCTAAAACATAGGAGCATTATATAAAATGAAATAAAACTTATAAGTATGTTACTTACAGGGTGAGGAAAAAACACACTGTAAATCTTATGTATATATGATACTATGTAATTACTCCATTTTACGTCTATCAAATATGCAGGCATTCCAGAAAACATAGAATTTGACCATAAGGCCTCTTCATTATTATTTTTTCTAAATTCCATAGTTTCATTAGCAGAATATTTCCATTGCTCAATATCATGTTGTTTGATTTCTTTATTCTCAAAAAATACTGGACTAAACAAATAGATTGTTAATGAAATAAATACTATAAGAGATATGATATGTTTTACTATAATATTCATGTTACTTAAAGATTTATGAAATATACTGAGTATTAGTGAAATAAATGAATCATTATTTGCTTTAATTGTTATTTTTGTGGTGTTATGTTTGAAAACTTAAGTAATAAATTAGATAGAGCCTTTAAAGTATTAAAAGGTCAAGGAAGAATCACAGAGATTAATGTTGCTGCTACTATTAAGGAAATAAGAAGAGCATTAATTGATGCTGATGTTAGCTATAAAGTTGCAAAAGAGATTACCTCTAAAATTAGAGAGGAAGCTATGGGGCAAAATGTTTTAATTTCTGTCTCACCAGGAGAGTTATTAACTAAAATAGTAGCAGATGAATTGACAGAACTGATGGGAGGTGAGTCTTCTGAAATTTCTTTGGATGGAAACCCAAACATAATTTTATTATCTGGTCTTCAAGGATCTGGTAAAACTACTTTTACAGGCAAACTAGGTAGATACTTAACAAAGAAAGGGAAGAAAACTCTTATGGTTGCTTGTGATGTTTATAGGCCAGCAGCAATTGAACAGTTGCACGTGATAGGAGAGGACCTTAAAATTGAAGTCTTTTCTGATTCTAAATCTAAATCACCATTAAATATTGCAAAAAAAGCTATTAAGCATGCCAAAGAAAACGGTTTTAAATCTGTCATAATTGATACTGCTGGAAGATTGGCTATAGATGAGAAGATGATGGATGAAATTAAGGGTTTAAAAAAATCATTAAAGCCTCATGAAACTTTATTTGTAGTTGATTCAATGATAGGACAAGATGCAGTGCTAACTGCTAAGTCTTTTAATGAAGCTATTGATTACGATGGTGTAGTTTTAACAAAACTTGATGGAGATTCTAGAGGTGGTTCTGCTTTATCTATCCGAAAAGTTGTTGATAAACCTATAAAGTTTATCAGTACAGGTGAGAAGATGGATGCTTTAGATGTTTTTCATCCAGATAGGATGGCAAAGAGAATACTCGGAATGGGAGATGTTATAAGTCTAGTTGAAAGAGCTCAACAAAACTTTGATGAAGATGAGGCAAGAAAACTTCAAAAGAAAATGTTTCAGAACACTTTTGGTTTAGATGATTTTCTCTCTCAAATTCAAAAAATCAAGAAGATGGGAAATCTAAAGGATTTGTTGGGGATGATGCCTGGTGTCTCTTCAAAAGTTAAAGATTTGGATGTTGACGATGAATCTTTCAAACCAATTGAATCAATAATTTACTCTATGACCCCATTAGAAAGAAAAACACCAGACATATTAAATGGAAGTCGTAAAAAAAGAATAGCTAATGGAAGTGGAACTTCTGTCCAAGAAATCAATCAACTAATCAAGCAGTTTAATCAGATGAAAAAGATGATGAAAATGATGAAGAAGACTGGCCCTTCTGGTATGATGTCGGCTTTAGGTTTAAATGATAAATAACTACTTGTAAGTTACCGCTTTAATTGCTTTCATTGCCTTATCAACATTTGGAATAATTTCTTTTATTAAAGTAGGAGCATAATGAAATGGAACATCTTCACATGTTATTCTATGAACTGGTGCATCAAGATAATCAAACGCAAATCTTTGAACATGATGGCTTATTTCAGACGAAATTGATGCTAGTGGCCATGCTTCTTCTATAATTACTAGACGATTAGTCTTTTTAACAGAATTTATTATAGCATTGTAATCAATAGGTCTAACTGATCTTAAGTCAATTAATTCAACATCAATATTCTCTTTTTTTGCAGCATAATAAGCTTCTTCAGCTACTTTCATCATTTTTCCAAATGATATTAAGGTTACATCTTTTCCTTCGTGAATTACTTTAGATTTTCCTATTGGAATAAGGTATTCTTCCTCTGGCACTTCTCCCTTATCACCATACATCAGTTCCGATTCCATAAATATAACTGGATCATCATCTCTTATTGCTGTTTTTAATAGACCTTTTGCGTCGTATGGATTTGAAGGAATTACGACCTTTAAACCTGGTGTATTAGCATACCAATTCTCAAAATTTTGAGAATGTTGAGCGCCTAATTGTCCTGCATTACCTGTAGGTCCTCTGAAAACTATTGGAATATTAAATTGACCTCCAGACATTTGATACATTTTAGCCGCACCATTAATAATTTGGTCAATAGCTACTAATGAAAAATTGAAAGTCATAAATTCAACTATTGGACGAAGACCATTCATAGCTGATCCAACGCCAATTCCACTGAATCCAGTTTCGGCTATAGGTGTGTCTATCACTCTTTCTGCACCAAATTCTTCGAGCATTCCCAAGCTAACTTTATAGGCTCCATTATAGTCAGCAACTTCTTCACCAATTAAATAAACACTTTTATCTAACCTCATTTCTTCAACCATTGCTTCTCTAAGCGCTTCTCTAAATTGTATTTCTCTCATCTCATGCAAAAATAAAAAAAGGCCTCTAAAGTAGAGGCCTTTAATTTAAAAAATAATAAAAATTTTAATTCATTGCAGCATTTACTGCATCAGAGTAATTTAAGAATTCAACATCATTGACAAGTCTTTCCTTTAACATTCCATCTTCATTTTTTGATAAAGCAGCTTTAAGGTTTTCAGCTACAGCATTTGAATCACCTTCTCTTGCTGATATTATTGCGTGTATGTAGTCAATTCCTCCGTTTTCTTTCCAGCCACTCTCTTTAAATTGTTTTCTTAGTGCTGCCATCTCTTTTTTAGTTTCGTCAAAATTATATGACATTAATTGAACAATACCTTTTCTCCACTTTGCCCAACTTCTTTGCCCAACTTTATTCAGATGATTTAAAGCATTTTCATAATCACCAAGAGGAATTAAAATTGTTCCTTTAGCCATATTGTATCTTCCCTCAGCATAAGTAAGGTCTAAACCAGCAGCTTTATTGATATGCTCATTAGCAAGAGTCCAATCGTATTGCATTGCTGCAATTGCGGCTAAATTTAAATGTGCTTCAGCGTTCTCATTTTTAGTATTAGAAATATCTAACTGAGTTTTACCAGCTTCTAATAATTTAAGTTGAGCCTCAGATCCTTCTTCCTCTTCCCTCGCAAGTTCTATATGTACAGATCCAAAATCATTATGCGCTTGCCATGTTCCTCCCCATTTAACAGCAGCACCATATATTGAAGCTTTTTCTGCAAGATCAGGAGTTAAACCAGCAGCAAATAATAATTCGCCATGTGATAATGCATCTGAAGAAGCTTCTCCAGATACTATATTTTGAGCTATTGCAAGAATCTCATTGTTAGGTTTCTTTTCAATAACTGTAACAACCTCTGTTCTAGATGTTCTAAGGTCAGGGTAAACTTCTTTCATTAAAGTCTTATAAAAACTCAATTTAGACAATGATTTTTCTTTATCTACAAATGATCCTCCACCATTAATGACAGATGAAATTTGAGATCTCTCTTCTCTTGAAAGTGAGCTTGAACTTCTTAGAGCTCTTCTTAAACCATCCCAATTTTCTACTACTGGAACTAAATCAAATCCTATAGATTCTGCTTCATCTTTATAATCATATTTGTCCATTTGAGCTCTGTAATATTTTTCAATAGCATCTGCTCTTTTTCCTGCAAGTGTTTCATTTACTTTTGTAGAACCTTCTGGTGAGTGTGCTCCAGTTATATTTACACCTTTAGTAACATTTTTCTCAGCAACAAATGCAGCAAATTGTTCTCCTCTATCACTTTTCTTCTCTGAACCTCTCAAATAAGAACTTCCTTGATTAAAATAAAAATCTATAGAAGTTACTTCAGTTTCTTCAGCATCAGTATATCCAGGATATGCTTTAGGTGTAGGAATTACACTTGCTCTAGTAAAAGTTATAGTTCTGTTTACCCCATCAGCTACATCATTAGATTCTGTATCTAAACTTTTACCTGTTACTACAACTTTTGCAGTACCAACTACAGACAATTTTCCAGGTGTTCCTCCCATTACTGAACTATTATATGGTACAGATAATGTTTTAGTAGATTTAGATGTTGAAGAAGTACTGTTTGGGTAGTCTGACGCTATAAATTCGATAGATCCAACATCTGTTCCTTCAAAATTAAAATTCAATGTATAACTAGTTCCTTTTGGTAACATACCCTTTGGAAGAGTTGATTCTACATCAAAAGATACTTTTGATCCAGATAATTCAATTGGATTAGGATTTACGTTTATTTGTTGTTGTTTAGACAATTCTACCATTTTCTTAAGCGGATTACATGCAGATATTGTAAATAATACAACAAAAACTAAATTTAAAATATTAATATTTTTCATGTTTAAAAATTATAAGTTCTTAATTAAGCTTTTACTTAAGGAACAAAAATACATATTTTTATCAATATTGAGAATAAATCACTATAAATCACTAAACCTTTTTTTCCCTCTCAAATAATATTCCAATGGAATAATACTCTTATTCATTTTGATTGAGTTCATTTTTGTTCTTTTCCTTTTAAATAATAACTGGGGAAGCTTCAATATAAATGAGATATAGGCTTTTATAACTTCTAGAAAATGTATTAAAGACTTATTTTTTATTAAAAGGTAAATACTGGCAAAAAAATCTAGAAATAATCTTATAGGCAACTTTACTATAATTGACATTAGAGGTTCATTCTTAGTAATCATTATAAGGTTATTTCTAAAATTCAAAAATGTTTTTTTTGGATTATTATAATTTAGTGTACCTCCACCTAGATGATAAACTCTACTTTTTGGAAAACAAAAATTTTTTAGACCGACTCTTTGTATCCTCCAACATAAATCTATTTCTTCCATATGTGCATAAAAACTTTGATCAAATCCACCTAATTTTTTAAATAGTTCATTTCTGATCATCATGCAAGCTCCTGAAGACCAAAAAATTTCTTTTTCTGAATCGTACTGTCCATTATCTAATTCTAAAGTATTAAAAATTCTTCCTCTGCAGTACGGGTAACCTAAAAAATCAATATATCCACCAGCTGCTCCTGCATATTCAAACGAATCTTTATTTTCATAAGATAATATTTTAGGTTGACAAGATCCTATGTTATTATTTTCCTCCATTGAATGAAACATAGGGACTAACCAATTTTCACTAACTTCTACATCATTATTTATGAGAACTATATAATCAGATTTTATTTTTTTCAGACCTATGTTATATCCTTTGGCATAACCATAATTTTTTTTATTTAGGATAATATTTACTGAAGGGAATTTTTTTTTAATTAATGAGATTGAATCATCAGATGAATTATTATCTATTACATAAATTGATGAAAGTTTTTTGTCTGAATACTTAATTATAGATGGTAAAAATTTTTTTAAATAATTTTCTCCATTGTAATTTAATATTGCTATGGAAATTCTTTTTTCTGATTTAATCATTTAAATAGATTTCCCATATCAAAACCTGGAATATTAGGTATTATATCTCCAGTTTTTTCTTTCATGTGGTTTTTAATTTTGATATCAATTTCTTTTAATCCTTTATTTGTTGCAGCAACTACTAAGTCTTGGACCATATCTCTCTCATTTAAAATACTCTCATCAATATCAATAGAAATCAATTCTTTTTTACCGTTTATGTGTACTTTGACTAATCCAGCACCAGATTCAGATTTTATCTTAATCTGATCCAATTCTTCTTTAACGAGTTTCATCTTTTCTTGGGCTTCTTTTATTTTGCCCATCATTTTCATCATGTCAAACATTTTAACTTATTTAATTAACAAAAATTTACCATTTATATAAACTTGTTCATTGTCTTTATTGAACTCTATTTTATATACATAAGAATCTTGAATTATTTTTCCCTTAAAATAACCATCCCATCCTATATTTATATCATTACTTTCAAAAACTTTTTCACCAAACTTGTTAAATATATACATTTTATATTCACTAACATTAGAGTAAAAAGGTTTAAAAATATCATTTAGTCCATCATTGTTAGGTGAGAATGCGTTTGGTACCTTTATTGGGTTAAAGTTTTTATTACTATTTACACACACAATATTAGAAATAGATCTTTTTTTTCCCTGAAACCCAACAGCTCTGTAACAGTATTCATTACCTTTTAAAATTCCATTTTTATCTATAAAAAAATTTCTTTTTTGATATAATGAAGTTAATGAGCTGTCATTTCTATAAATTTTAATAGAATCAAATTCATCGAAATAATTAAGTTCAACTTCAATACCTTCTTTACTCTCATAAGCATCTAAATATATCAAACACAATTTATCTTCTATTATTTGATTACTACATTTATATACTTTATTTAATGTAATACACCTGTTAATATAAGAGTTATTAGAGACTGTGATTTCCCCATTTATACTCAATTGAGATGGAGGGCTTAAGAATGTTGAGTCAATAGAATTGTTTAATAATAGATTATAATTAGTGCTTTCTTCTAAATTGTAAAAGATTATAAAATTTAATTTATCATTACTTAGTACAATAGAATCGATAATTTCCTTTTTATCATCATTAATAGGATTAATTCTAAAATTGTATCTTGAACAATTTAAATCACTACCACCAAACATACCAATAACAAAACCATTGATTTCTTCTCTTGATCCAAGATATTTAGAATAATCAAATTCATTTGAACCACTATTAATTTTACCAACAGAGTCACCTTCTATTATTAATTTGTATTCATCATAATATGAATCTTCTAATATGATCTCTATTTTATTATTTTTACAATTAAAAAAATCTAGATTTATCTCCTCAGCATTAAATGCCTCTATTTCAAGAATATCTATTTTTTCAACACCATCTTGATTAATTGCTTGCGCAATAATGTATTTACCTTCATTGGAATATATATTTGATTTTGATCCAGAAGGATTAAATAAGTTGTTTGTGAGATTATAATCAAAATCATATTGCACAACTGTAACTGAAGGGTCTACATTTTCAGAAATAATTTCGATTTGTAATGGCACACAGCCTTTGTCAATATTAACAGAAAACCTTCCAAGATCACTTGTTTGAGAAAAGCATACAGAATAAATTAAAAGGAGAACAAAAGTTAACTTAATTTTTATCATTGAGAGTTATCAAGATAACTTAGAAATAATTTTTTCAATACTTAATTTCTCTTGTGTGCCTATTTTCATGTTTTTAAGTGTATAAATATTTGACTTAATTTCATCTTCCCCAATAATTATAACGTTAGTAATGTTATTATTATTTGCATATTGCAACTGTTTTTTCAACTTCCCATTATCAGAATATAAATCAACATTAATGTTATTTTTTCTAAGAGTAGTAGCTATGTCAATGGATTGTTTAATAAATTTTTCAGAAAGATAACTTATAAGCACCTTATCTGATGAGATAATTTCTTCAGGGAACAATTTTCTGTTGTTCATTACTTCTATAATTCTTTCAATACCAAAAGAAATTCCAATTCCAGAAATATCTTTAAATCCAAAAACTTCTGTTAAATCGTCATATCTACCTCCTCCACATAGACTTCCAATGTTATCTTTAGATGAAATAACTTCAAAAATGGAAGATGTATAATAAGATAATCCTCTTGCTAGACATAGGTCAAATTCAAAATTATCATCTAATAATAATAATTGTTCGATTTCATTTAATCCTTGAATACCTATATCTGATTTTGATAAAGTTTTTTTAATAAAATCAAGTTTATTTTTATTTGAACCTTCAAAAAATAAAATGTTAATTAATTCATCATTTTTCTCTTTTGGTAATTCTAATTTTTGAAGTTCAACTTTGAATTGATCTTTGCCTATTTTATCAATTTTATCCACTAGAACACAGAATTGATTAAAGTTATCTCTAAAATTGTATACTTCAGATAATCCCGTAAGTATCTTTCTGTTATTTAATTTTATTTTAATGTTATCAATATTGAGTTCTTTGAATATTGAATAAACTAGTTTTATAATTTCTGCTTCACATACTAAGGAATTTGTTCCAATGTAGTCAACATCACACTGATAAAATTCTCTAAACCTCCCTTTTTGAGGTCTGTCTGCTCTCCATACATTTTGTATTTGATATCTTTTGAATGGTAATGTTATATTTTCTCTGTTGCTACTAACAAATCGAGCTAAGGGTACTGTTAGATCATACCTTAATCCTTTACTTGATATCAAACTTTTTAATTCAGATGACGATTTTTTATTAATATTCTTAACTTTTTTTAAAAATTCACCTGAGTTAAGAATTCTAAAAATTAATTTATCTCCTTCATCACCATACTTTCCATTAAGAATTTCAATATTTTCTAATGATGGTGTCTCAATAGAATTAAAACCAAATAGAGAAAAAGTTTTTTTGAAAATGTCGAAAACATAATTCCTCTTCTTCATTTCATCTGGTCCGAAGTCTCTTGTTCCTTTTGCTAAAGATGGATTTATTTTTTTCACTTTTTAAAATTTATTACAAAGCTAGCAAATGATTTACATTATTTTTTATTTAAATTGCGCCAATAATTAATACTATGGCAGTTACTAGATTAGAGAGGAAAGGAAGAAGAAACGTTTCCAAAGCAAAAAGAGCTAAGCAGGTTATTAAAAGCCTCAACGCTAAGCCTGTTATTAAAAACGTTGATATTGAAGAAGTCAAAAAGGAATTCGCTAAAAAAACTACTAAGAAGTAGTTTTAGCTTAGTTCTACAACTTCTAATTTATCAATCTTACCTTTTTCAATACAAAACCTTACAATTGTTTTTTTTTTATGGAATCCTACTTTTCCACATGCCCCAGGATTTATATACAATAAATTATTGACTTTATCCCTTTCTATTTTTAGTATATGACTGTGCCCACATATTAAAACATCTGGTTTATTAATACCTATTAGTTTTAGTGCTTTCTTATTGTATTTTGGAGGTTTTCCAGCTATGTGCAATATTAGAAATTTAATTTTTTCAATAGTAAATACTAGAATTTCATTGAATTCTCTCCTAATTAATTCATTGTCAATATTACCAAAGACACCTCTAGTCTTTTTGAAACTTTCTAATTTTTCTAGTGTTTCTATATCTCCAACGTCTCCAGCATGCCAAACTTCATCACAATCTTTTAGATATAATTTTAGGTTTTCATGAAAATAACTATGTGTATCTGATATTACACCGATTTTCATAATTTAAGATTAATTTATTAGTTTGATCTGATTCTTTCTTTCATTCTGGACCATATACTATCAAGTTTTTGAACTTGATCTTCATTAGCGATTTCTCTAATCTTTATCCAGTGATTTAACTTTTCTGTATTAAGTTCAACAGCTAAATCATAATAATCTGACATATTAATTGAATTATCATCTATATCTCTTGATACATCATCCATTATAATTAAATCAAATCTTCTAAATCTTCTCTCAATCTTTCTTTTTATTGAGTCATATCTCTTGTACTCTTCTTTAGCTAATTCTAATTGTCCTTTGTTAAATTCTAAACGTTCACTTAGATAATTCATCTCTCTCCTAAATTCTTCATTTTTTATTTTACCTGATTTATTTTTTGAATTAAACATGAAAAAGATATTTGATATTATCAAAACACCAATTATCAAGTACTGTAGTTTATTCTTCATTTGATGTAAAATTAATGATATCTGATTTATTAGAATCAAAGTATATTTCTTCAATATCCATCGTATATGTATTTATTGATGATGATTCGTTATTCCTAGTAATAAAGAAAAAATTGAGACCTAATAGAAAAACTACCATGGTTATTAAAAAAGGTCTTTCATATTTTAAGTAAAACACTTCATTTCTATTGACTTTTTCAAGTTTTGATATAAGCCTGGAATAGAAATATGGTTTAGTATTTACTTGATGTATATTTTTTGAACTATTTAGAATTTTTTCTATTTCCTTATTCATAATAAGTTATTTAATATGTAATTAACTGTTAATTCAAAAGATCTGTTTTTCCATTGTTCTCCGCTAATGTTTGTTATGTTTTGTAGACTTCTCAAAGATTTAATTTGTAATGATAGTCCATCATAAATTTCATATCCTAATCCAAAAACAAAGTTAGGATCATTTTCTAAGAAATATTTTTTTTCAAACTTAAAGCCAGGGTTTTGACTAGTAGCATTAGAACTTAAATTACTTGATCGAGATTCGATAGTAGAAAAGTCTTGTAATAAATGAATCTGAGGACCAATAAAAAAATTAAATTTTTGGATTTTGAAATCTATTAGTATTGGTATTTGCAGGTAAGTTAAATTATTTTCAAACCTTGTCATGTTTACATCTTCAACTA
>Ga0208764_10001771_pt1 | contig 13809 bp, 11 predicted proteins | sample ETNtaG_18_FD_185762 | JGI IMG/M metagenome (GOLD analysis project Ga0208764, IMG submission 185762) | Marine microbial and viral communities from oxygen minimum zone, Eastern Pacific Ocean - ETNP201302SV91 (SPAdes) (version 2) | ecosystem: Environmental > Aquatic > Marine > Oceanic ... | reverse complement strand
TAATATTAGATTCTAAATTAGAGAATTCCGGTAAAGACATTGAACTAATTTGTGAATTAAGAACTAATATAATTCCCAACAAAAGGACAAGTGAACGCGCATGTTTTGACATCGGAACAAATACACCAGAACGCACAACCGCTTCAATACTTGTGCTTAATTGAGGTATTATTGCACAAAAAAGACATTTATTCAGGAATACCAAATATGCCATATCTTTTACCAAGGTTAATGTGCAACATTTTACCTAGTGGTATTATGGGACGAAAGAACTTTAGTTCAATTGTAATAATTTTCATGTTAGTCCCCTTATTGTCTACAATGATAACAGTTGGTCAAGCTGCATCTGTTGAAGGTGTTAGTTTCAATAGTGATTCTATCTCTATAACTCCAGACAACCCCGTTGCAGGAACTCCTATTTCCATCAAATTAACTTTGAACAATAGTAATACTGAAGTGACCGAAGTTGACGTATATTTTTACAAAAACACCTATGAATCTGGAAATCCGTGGATGATACAGCATGAATCTCTTAGTGCTAGTGATGGCCTTTCTGATTCTCAAAAAGATGTTACTGTGATTTGGCAAAATGTCAATATTAACGACCAAGGAATATATATTCAAGTTTTAGATTCTACTACAGAAACATATTCATCTCCTGTGTTTAAACCATTTTCTGTTCAAGGGTTACCCGATTTAATTATTGATAATGTTGAAATTTCACCAAATGAAGAAATTCATGAGAATGATTTGTTTTTTGTTAATGTTTCAATTTTAAACCAAGGTACATTGCAATCTAATTCCAATAGTGTAAGCCTTGATATCGAAGGTAGTGGGATTAGTGAAAGTAGCACTCTTGAACCATTAGAGGTTGATGCTTCAACAATAATTTCCTTTAACTCAACAGCACCTCAAACAGGAACCTGGGCAATACAAATTGTTGTTGATTCAAATTATGAAATAAACGAATTAGATGATCAAAATAACAATTGGAATGGAAATTTAGTTGTAACTGATATAGCAGACATGTATTTTGTTAACAATCTCGTTGTAACAACAACAGGAGGAGATGTTGCTTCAGTTAATGGGCCATGGATATTAAACGGAATGATTTCTGCTACAAATTCAAACGAAATTATAGATGAAACAAATGTTCCAGTAAAAATTAAACTTGTTGATTCGGGAACTGGTGCTGAGATACTTCTTGACGAAAATATAGTATGGAATTCTGATACAAATCAACAAGATTTTACATTAGAATTCGATAAAAATGATATTAATTCTTTTTCAATTGGTACTCATGATGTTTCAATTATTATTGATTCAAATTTTGAACATAATGGAGATAATAGTAATGACATTATTAGTTCTACATTCCAATTAGCAAATTCACCAAACATAATTATTGAAATTCAAGAAACATCGAATGAAGTAATTAATATTGAAAGTAATTTTACATGGTATGTAAATGTTCAAAATATAGGTATTGTAAGTTCATCTGGAACATTGACTACAAGTTGGAGAGGTGTGTCTTATGGCCCATACGAACTAGTACTCAATCCAAATGATACTCAAACGATTGCAATTGAAGTCGAAGCAGGGTTAACTAAAGGTGATTTTGCATTTAGTGCAATGTGGCAGCCAGATACATTTTGGATGGATTCAGATGATTTAGATAATACAGATCAAGTAGTGATGAATGTAGATATTCCATTTGTAGTAAATTTTGATTTATACAGCCTAAATATTACTCCAAGTCAACCATATATTATGGATATTGAGCATAGTTTACAAATTGACATTGATGCTTCTGATGCAGGTAGTCAAACAATAGAATGTAGAAATGAAGATAATCTCATTAACAGTCAAATTCTAACATTTACAGAACAAGATAAAAAAGATACATTTGAATGTGTTTTCACTCCAAATTCTACTGGTTTATATCAATTAAAGCTTATTTTTGTTGAGGAAAATGGGCAAGATTATACAATGACATTACAAATTGATCCTCCTGAATCATTATTAGTAATAGAAAGTGAAGATTCTACTGATTTCTTGAAATTATTAATTCCATTTACGCTTTTACTAATCATTGCCTTAATTGTAGGAGTTATTCTTACTAGAGAAAGGGTCGATTTATCTAATGTAATTTATGTTGACATAGAATATGATGGTTATGATCCAGAAGAATTGAATATCTCACTAGGAGATAAAGTAATGTGGACAAATTACGATGAAGAAAACAAACATACCGTTTCTGCTAAGTCTCTTGATGAAGAGGGGCAATTATTGTTCCATTCCGGTGATCTTGAAGACCATGATGAATTTTTACATGAATTCAATGCGATAGGTACATTCCAATACGGCTGTAAATATAATTCAAAATTCAGTGGAGTAGTCAATGTATTTGGTACAGAAGACGAAGATTTAGATGTCATCATAAAGGGTTCAACTCAATTTGCATCAGATATTGCAGAAATGGGCTTCAAAGAAGAACAATTAGAATCTGATTGGGATGAACGTATTATTGAAGCAGAAACTGAAGTAGAAAGTATTCGTTCAAAACAAGAAGCTGAATTACTTGAAGATGAAGAAATAGATATTAACGTTGAAGATGAAGATATAATTATGAAAATTAAAGATGAAGATTCTGAACTAATTTCTCAAAGAGGTAAACTAACTGAAAATATGGATGAAATTCTAGCATCAAAAGGTGATTTAAAGGCACTTAAGGATGAAGATGTAGAATTTACAGCAAGTGATGCCAGTATGAGAGCTGAGTTATACGCATTAACAGGTGAAGAAGGAGTAATGCCTGGAGACGAAGTAAATATTGGTTTAGGAACAAATAAAGAACACCTTGAAGGAAAAGGAGAATTTGTTGGAAACGAATTACCAAGTATTGAAACAGATTTTACATTTGATGATTCTGATGATGTCGTCCATAAAGAAGTTAAAGAGCCAGAAGAAGAGCCAGAAGAAGTACAAACAGCAGAATGTGGTGGTTGTGGTGCTGATATTCCTGTGGATGCAAAATCGTGTCAGATATGTGGGGCGAAATTTGAATAGTGCTCGTCAGCACTCATAGGGTTCGTCATCACCAAAAGGCTCGGCTGACCCTCTTCGCTTCATTCGAGCAAAATATTCCAATAATTCATTATTCATCAATTATGGTATTAAAATTTAATTTTTAGGCGTTGGTTTCAAGCGTATGAATGAATTCGGGTAGTTTGATGAAGGTAACAAAAAGTCTGATTACGCTAATACTTGTGTCACTAATTGTTTCTACTTCAGCAGGTTGTTTTGGATTAATACCTATGAGAGAGTCTCTAGAATTAATGAGAGGTAAACCAACAATTGTTGAAATAGAGGAAAAAACAAATATTAGTTATACATTTCAATCTGCTCAATCAGAATCTTATCAAAATTCATCTAATTTTGAAGTAACTGAAAGTGTTTCCGAATTAATTATTTATGTACGTGTGTCAATGCCAGATCCTTTGGATTTATCTAAACAAATTCGAGATTTAATATACGACACCACAGGGGTTAATGTATCTACACTAAGCCAAGAAGCAAGATATGTTCATATCAAAATAAAAAATCCAAATGGAGAAATTTTTTACGAAAAATTAGCAAGTGAATCAATAGAGCCAGTTGTTGAAGTTTATCGCCCGCCATTACAAATAGGTACTTGGGTTTTAGAAGTTGAAGCAAGAGGATATGGATTTAATATTTTTGAAGTGGTTGAAGCTGAAGATAATTTTGCTGCTATAATAACCGTTACTTCTGAATGCGTGAGGTTTACTGAAAGCGATTGTGTTACTGAGGAATTGAATTAAGATAAAGAATCAGTACAAACATGTTTACGAGAACAATTTGTACATTTTCCAATTTGTTGGTGATTTCTTTCTGCTCCCCCTTTAACTGTTAATTTTTGGATTTCTTGCAAATTATCTATCAATAAATTTTTATTCTCATCATTCCATTCTATTGGGAAAACGATTTCGGGACCGTAACGCAATACCCCATAAGGTGGCGAAGTTCCCGTAGATGATTCAATAAGATGAATGTAAGCAAGTAATTGTATTTGATGACTTAAATGGGGTTCTTTAGGTATTTTTCCTGTTTTTTGCTCTACGGGTATAAAATTACCATCAATAACTACAATTTGATCTGGTCTTCCTCTTAATCCAATGTCTACATCTGATAAAATTGATGCATCTTTACTGTCATCACTATAATTTATTTTAGTTGAATAATCAATTCCAAGTTCAATACTTAATTTTTCTCTAGCAGCAATTGAACGAAGAACTCTATGTAATTGTGAGGATGATATAATCAACCAAAAGAATGCTACCACAGCTAAAACTAAAGCCGCTTGTTGACGATCATCTGCAGCATACAATGAAACTCCATGAATCATGATAACAATAGAAGAAAGTAATGCAAACCCTTCAATTCTACCTCCACTAATCCAACCACCAACAAAATCAACTGTCTGCCATACTGGCTTGAAAATATTCTGATTTAATGTTGATATTTCCTCCTTAGTTTCTATTTTTGGCTCTGACCATCCAAACCTTTCTCTCCAAGGTAATGCTATCATTAATATTGATACGAATAACACACTAGCAGATAACATAACTAGAAACTTTCCTAGTTCCTTAGGTGGTAAAAAATCAGTTGTTGATAAAGACCATGAAATCTCTATTGAATCTGAACTTACTCCTCTTATAATCACGGTACATTCATTACAATCAGAACTTAATCTAAATGTAATTTTTTCTTTTGAACCATTGATTAATTCAAAGGGTCCAGCCATCAAATTATTTCCTTCATCTAATATAATTAAATCTGTACCATTCCATCCATCTGCATTGGTATCATACATATTCAAATAGTACCATCCTGAATCTAAAAAGCCTATTTTTTCAGATCCAAAACCATCTCCTGAGATCCCAAGATAATCATCTTCAAGATAAACAAATGCAACTGAATCTATAAGAAAAATAATTACAATTGAAAGTGTCCAAGTCCATACAGCAATTTCTCTTCTTGAATCAATGCTACGATTATGAAATGATTCCATTTTCTCATGAATTTTTTGATGTTTATTTATTCCAGCACTAATTGCATCTCCTTTACCATCATGGCCTTCTTTCGCTAATTTCCAAGAAAGTGGGCAATATGCATGGCGTTCTAAATCACTTGCAGATACTGAAATTGCTACTCCATTAGCATCTTTCCAATAGCCGTTTTCGTCTTGAAATGCTTCGTCCATTGAAACGCCCACTATCAACTGTAATGTCCATCAGAAATTAATCTAACGTCTTAACGTGTTCTATTATTGAAAGAAATGAGAAGGCGATGCCATTATGAAGGGGTGGTCAGTAGCCCCGCCGCTGAGGAACTATAATGGAGGAGACCGTGACGCCATTAGTTGATTTTGAAACATACGAAGCGAACGCTGTTAATATCGGAACACAACAAAGAAGTTCAGATATGATGAAGTTTATTCAAGAAGTTCGTGATGATGGATTATACCTCATAGATTTAACAAAAACAGACGATAGAATTCGTACGATTACAAAATTCATCAACCAATTTGAGCCTGAACAAATTGCTGTAACAAGTGCTCGTCAATATGGTCAAAGGCCTGCAAGAATGTTTGCTGAAGCAATTGGTGCAAAATCATCTGTTGGGAGATTTATCCCAGGTACTTTTACTAATCCAAAATTACCTTCTTTTTACGAACCAAGAATGTTAATTGTCACTGATCCGGCTGCTGATCAACAAGCCGTTAGAGAAGCTGTAGGTTCTGGTGTACCAATTGTTGCAATTTGTGATGCAAATAACAATCTAAGAAATGTGGACCTTGCATTACCAGCAAATAATAAAGGTCGAAGAAGTTTAGCTTTACTATATTGGTTATTAAGTCGTGAAGTACTAAAACAACGTGGTAAAACTACAGATGATACTTGGGCAGAAGCAAATAATATTGACGATTGGGAATCTACATTCTAGTTCTATTTGCTCCACTTTCTAACCAAAAAGATACATTCTTTGCTAAATCATTGATATCTTTTACTTCTTGTAAAGAACCTCTAAATTTCGATCCCCCTGGCAAATGCTTTGTAAATGAAATTCCATGCCTCTTAAGTGAATTTTTATTTTCAGAATTTGTTAGTTTTGTTAATTCAACATATCTATTCCAACACCAGCTTCTAGCAATAAAATCTTGTTGAATCTTGTCTGCATTTATCCATTTTTCTTCATCATTAATCCATGGTGCTTTTGAATTAATTAATCCTAATTCCTGTTTAATTTGATGAAAAACTTGGGGATTACCAATTGCTCCTCTACCTATCATGAGTCCTGCTGCACCTGTTTCATTTAGGCACGCTAATGCACTCTTTTCATCGATAATATCACCATTTGCAATTACTGGAATCGATACCGCATCAACAATTTTGGAAATTTTAGACCAATCTGCCTCACCCCTATATCCTTGTTTTAACGTTCTACCGTGAACGCATAAACGAATAATTCCAATTTCTTCCAACCTTTTAGAAACTTCTAACGCTGTATCTTCACCTACTCCAGTACCTAATCTTAATTTTGCTGATATTGGAACATTGCTAACTTCAATACAAGCCTCAACCATTTTTACTAATTTATCAGGTTTACCTAACAATGCAGCCCCTGCATCATTTCTACAAACCTTAGGTGCAGGACATCCAAAATTAATATCAATTATGTCTACAGATTCATTAGAACAAAGTAATTCCGTTGCTTTAACCATTTCATCAATATCTCCTCCAAAAATTTGAGGAATAAATGGATTCTCTAATGAATGACTAGAAACTTTGGTCCAAGACTTTACAGAACCTCTAGTTAGAGCAGTTGATGATGTGAATTCACTTATTGTAAAATCAGCACCGCATTCTCTCGCTAATATTCTAAATGGTAAATCACTAACGCCTTCCATTGGTGCTAAAAAAAAGGGAGGAATGTTGTTTTTCATTATAATCACATGAAATAAGATCTTTCAAAACACATATTACAACTCTTTTTGTAATAATTCTGCTACTCTACGAATTCTACGTAATGCCCTATCTGCTCTATCTTTTACAAATACAATAATTTCTGAATAATTTGAACCACTCCATTGATATCCGAAAGATAATCTTCCACCTAATAAATTTAATAATAACATAGAATCTTCATTAGAAATTTTTCTTAATATTTCTTCAACTTCAGAGATTTTAAATGATTTTGTTCCTATTTTGTTGACAAAAATATTTGCATCTTTTTCCCCTAATTGGCGAATTAAACCCCCCTTTTGCAATAACCACTCATTTCCGCGACGCAAATGTTGAGTTTGTAACATATTCCAAATTAAATAAGGCAATCTATCATAACGTGGCACCTTTTCAAAAAATCCTGCATTTCTAAAATGTTCCATGACTCTTTGAATTTTAGCTCTATTTTGATCTTTGAAAATTCCTTCTAATTCATCTAATGATTGAGGGCCTGTTTCTTTAGCCATGTGGTTCCATAATTTAACTTGAAGGCTATTATCATCCATAGATTTACCAGGACGGTCTCCGAGTAACCCTAAATCAGCCATCCACAGTATCTGCTCTCCACATTTTTGAGATTTGGCAGGAGGAACATGTTCTTGAATCCAAATTCTGTTTAATGCATCATCTCTCTCATCAATTCTATTTGATGATTGGATATCTTTCATCCATTTTTCCGCTTGATTTAATCTTAAATTTAAAATTTGTTTGGCCTCTTCAATCATTAAATCAATTGCACCAATCAAACTACCAGTCCTTAGAAAATATATTCTAGAGCCCGCTCCCTTATGTGTATGGCCTGTTATAATTCTTGAATCTAATAATTTACCTAAATGGTGATGTAAAGTAGCGGGGGAAACTGCAAGTGTTTCTGCTAGAAATATTGATTCATAACCTTTCCAAGGCTTTGATAAAAAATGTTCGTTTAACATTCTGTATAATGGAGGTCCTGTCATATTACTATGTGATTCATCATTTCTTCTTCGAATTAGATTCAAACTTGTTGCTAGCCATTCAAGCAATTGTTCTTTGTCTCTTTCAGCCCCAGGCAAAGCAACTTCCTCTATTCGGAGACTGAACATGAAATCACGGCTACGTCAACAGCATTTAGCAATTATCTGAAAAAATGCTGAATTATTCGACTTTCAATAGATTTTCAAGCAAGCAAGGTTCTAGAACGTTCATCTGTCCATTCGTAATCTATGTTTCTAGTTTTATTATCCTTATTTAATGCAAACATTTCTTCTAAGTGGGGTGCTAATTCTAATTTTTCATACAATATTAATCCTCTATCTTTCAATACTTTCACAGCAGAATGAACTGTTGCTCTAGTTCTACCAATTCTTCTACCTAGTTCAGCTTGTGATTTAGGTGGATTTCCCTTTCTTAATTCATTAAGAACTAATTTTTGTGCCTCTGAAAGGCCTACTGGCATTAATGATGCTGCACGAGAATCGTCTTCAACGCCCATCGATCTTAAAATTTTTATTTGGCTTGGAGCACCTGCATAATGACAAGTTCTTCCATTGACTCTTACAATAGTCAAACTTCGACGATTTGTTAATACATCAATATGGTGTCTTAAAGTCCCATTTGCTGCATTAAGTTCCTTTTGTAACTCTCTATAACACAAGCCCGGTTTTTGAGTTAATTTTTCAAGTATCTTAACTCTTAACGGATGTTCCGCTTGTTTTTTTCTACGATCTGAAACTATTCCCGAGAAAAATATTCCTTTTGAACCAAAAAATGGTATAATTGCGATAATTGCACTACTAAAGCCTGTTACACAAGTGCAAATTGTTACAAGAGATGTAACAAAATATGGACGTCGTCTAACGGCCTGTTCAATTAATGCCATATACCGTTTTTTACTACTTAGGCCTTTAATCTGTTGGCTTAATGTTTAACAAGATTATATCTTTTTTATCATCTTATTATTAATTTTAATATATCCTACAATTGGACTGAATAATTTACCAATATTTGTTCCATAGTCAGTAAGTAAATATTTTACCTTCACAGGAGGACCTGGAGAAACATCCCTCACAACATACTTATTTTCAATTAATAATTTTAATTTGTCAGAAAGTGTTCTACTAGAAATCCCTTTTAGTAACTTCTTTAATTCATTGAATCTTTTTCCACCTGCAATATACAAAGCAGACATTATTTCTACTGTCCACTTTCCTGAAAGTATATTTAAAGATTGAACTGCAGCATTTACTTCCCACTTTTCTCCCCATTCTTCTTCATCATTACGACTGCCAAGAATTGAACGGATTTCTGTCCCTATTTTAATTACCTCATCAATTTTTTTTTCAACATCATTAACTGTTTTTCTGGGTAAAGGCAAAGGAGGTTGTGACATAATTCTCACCTAATTGTATTAGGTGCATTAAGTGTAAAATATAAACCTTGGTTATTATTTAATCAACGGTTTTGGTATGTAGGTCTTCTAGATTCTATTAATGCGCTTAATCCTTCTAAAGCATCACTTGTCGAAAATATTTGTTCCAATCTATCTAATTCTAATTGCAATCCAGCATCTAAATTTGTTTTGAGGCTTTCATTAATTAATTGACTAGCCATTATTACTGCAATAGGTGCTGCTCTGGATAGGCTTTTGAATTGACGAACTACGAACTCGTTCTCTGCATCAAAACCGACAGGTGTATGTCCAGAAAGAATTTCTGATAGTGCATTATCTCCATAAAATCTCATTATTGTTTCAATTTCATCAGTTACTTCATTTGGTTTACCGCGATATTTAGTTTCATTATCTTCACGGCCTGCTAATTTCAAAATAGTTTGTTCAAGTTCGGTTTCTGATGAAAACTCATCTATTATTCCTAATTGATGTGATTGTTTTCCTCCTATTCTATTGCCTGCAAGTATAGCCCAACGCGCAATTTCAACTCCAACCATTCTTGACATTCTTTGAGTACCTCCAAGTCCTGGATAAATTCCAATCCCTGTCTCTGGAAACCTGAAATCCGTTTTCTGTGATCCGATTCGATGGTCACAAGACAAAGCAAATTCTAACCCCCCTCCATAAGTAATGCCTGTGGTAAGTGCGATTGTTGTTTTAGTCGATCTCTCAATGGTATTCAATAAATTATGACCTGCTTGAGTAAATTTCAAAATTTCTTTAAAATTATCTTCTCTTAATTTTTCTACGAAGAATTTGACATCTGCTCCAGCAATGAATGCTTTGCCAGCTCCTTCGAAAACAATTGTAGTCACATCTTCATTTTCATTTAAATTTTCGACAATTGTTTGGAGTTGTTCTACTACATTTTCATTTAAAGCATTCATCACATCTGGACGATTAATTTGAACTCTAGCAATACTTCCTTGCATTTTAACTTCAACTAATTTGAAATCAAAATCTTCCTTACGATTTTCTAATAACTGAGGGAGTTCTAATCCTTTTCCGGCTATTACTGAAAATTCTCTTACGATTTGACAACTTTCCATGACGCCTATATTATTCATCATTTCAAATGGTCCTTTTTGCCATCTTAATCCTACTTTAGCACCACAATCAACATCTTCTAACCTACAAATATTTTCTTCGACAATTTGAGCTGCAACTAAAAATGTAATTCCTAATAATCTGTTTTTTATTATCTCTTTATTCTTTGATTCTTCATTTGTTTCCTCAAGAATCCATTTACTGTTAGAATTTACTGTTTTCCTCAACAATGCTGCCCCTCTAAATCTTGGAGTTTCCAATTGTTCAGACAAATAATCTGAAGAATGTAAGGCTATTGGTAAGCCTGTTGCATTCATCAAAGCAAAAGGCCCCATTCCTATTTCAAATGCCTCTCTAGCAATTGCATCTATTTGTTCGGGAGTTCCCAACCCCTCTTCCAAAATTAATACTGCTTCATTAAGCCAAGGGACAAAAAATCGATTTACAACAAAACCGGGTTTATCTTTACATGTAATTGGTACCTTTCCAATTCTTTTACAAAATTGTTCCACTCTCTCAAGTGTTTCACCACTAGTTTCATCACCAGGAATTATTTCTACCAATCTGTTTTTTGCTGGATGATAAAAGAAATGTAATCCAATAAATTTTTCAGGTCTATTTGTAGATTTAGATAACTCATTTACAGATAGTGATGATGTATTTGTGGCAATTACTGTATGTTCTGCACAACTTTTGTCAATAATATCAAAAACTGCTGATTTAACATCCAAATCCTCAAAAACCGCTTCAATTACAATATCTGTGGCAATATCTACATTATTTGAATCAACAATTGGAATAATATTATCTAGAACCTTTTGGGCTTTTTCGGGAGTCATAATTCTTCGACTGATTGCCTCATCTAGAGTTGTTCTAATCATGCTAATTCCACGATCTATTGATTCTTGGTCTCTATCAATTAACTGTACTTGAAATCCTTCTTGAGCAGCCTTTTGAGCAACGCCACTTCCCATTGTTCCGGCACCAACTAATGCAACCGATTCGATTGGCTCCATAAACAGGCCTAGAAATTGCTGTTAGATGAACTACTCGCTTGAACAATTGTTTAATCCAATAGGATAATGTGTATGTATCTATTCCTAGAAACATGTCTGAAGACGTCGAAAAAAAGAAGGGTTTTTTGAAAAAGGCTGCAAGTGGTGCTTCAAAAGCAGCAGGTGGTGCAATAAATAATGCAAAAAACCAAGCAAAAGCAAAAGCTACTGAATATGTTGTCGAACAAGCAAAGAAAAATGCTGAAAAACAAATGGAAGATATGAAAAGCAAATTCTTTGGTAAAAAGAAATAGAACAAATAGATTAGTAACGTATTCTCATGCCGGAGGCATGAGCAAGGGACCTCATAAAGCCGATTCCAAATTAAATATCCTCCTTGTTCATGTATGGTTTTGGCCACATATTGGAGGAGGAAATCAACATGTCGAACATATTGGCAAGGAATTAGTAAAAAGGGGACATAAAGTAACTGTATGGTGTGCAGATGTTCCTGAACATGATGAAAAAGAATTCCAAAGAGGAGGAATAAATGTTGTTCGTTTTAGCCCTAAAAGAGTGTTAGGAGGTGTTGATCCTGTTGTATCAACAAATCATCTTAGTATTGATGAATTTGATTTAATTCATTTACACGATACTTTGCCAACATTAATTCGACAAGTTTTGAAGAGGGCTAAAAAACAAAACAAGCCTATTATTACTACATATCATAATGATTATATCAAACACGGATTTATTCCAAATTTGATTAAAAAAATAAGGTGGTCACTCCAAGGAAGAAGGACTTTGCACTCATCAAATGGAAAAATTGTTTTAACACCATTTTTTGAAAATTTATTAAGAAAAAAGGGAGTTAAGGGAGAAATTGACATAATTCCTAATGGATTTGTTCCAATACTTGAATCTGCGGTTAGGCCATCAAAATTACAAGAAAATATTGAAAATGAACGCCCCACATTAACATTCATTGGTCGCTTATCAGAGCAAAAAGGATTGGATGTTCTTTTGAAAGCATGGGAAATTTCAAGCCTTAATTCAAAACCAGATTTTGATTTAATTATTGCTGGAAAAGGAGAGTTGGGAGGTTGGTTAGAGAAACAAGTTAAAAATATCACATTTTCAAAACACATTCATGTTCTAGGCGTTGTATCTGAAGAAGAAAAGCAATGGTTATTTGAGAACTCTACAGGGATTGTAATACCATCTAAATTTGAAGGTTTACCGACTGTATTATTGGAAGCAATGCATAATAAATTACCTGTGATTATGTCAAATGTTAATGGTTTAGGTGAATTAGTAGATGATGCAAAATGTGGTCTATCATTTAATTCCGGATCAGATATAGAATTATCAAAAACTATGATTACTTTAATTTCCTCACCTAAAAAGCAACTAAATGAATGGGGAGAGGCAGGAAAAATTGCTGCAGAAAAATATCTTTGGAAAAATGTTACTGAAGAAATTGTACAATTATATAATCGCATATTAAAATAAGAGGGATACTATGGAAAATTTACCATCATTGATTTGGTTTCACAATGACATGTCCCCGTTAGGAGGAGCACAAAGAGAAATCCTTACTGCAATCCCTAAACATAAAGAAAAATGGAATATCACTTTTGTAACACTTAATGCACCAATAGAAGTTTGTAATTTCTTAAAAGAACATAACATTCCATTAATTACACCTAAAAAACCATGGATTAATCCAAAAGGTGGTTTTAATGAAATGACTGCAAAGACTGGTAAATCACAATTAAAAGAATGGAAGAATTTAGTTAAGGATTCTGAAAATAACAACTTAGAAAAATCAATTAATAATGCAAATGCAATATTGATTTCAGCATCGGGTTCATTAGAAGTATTATCCATTCTACCTACACATATTCCTTTACACGCTTATCTTATTGAAATGCATAGAGGATTACATGATGATGTATTACATAGAAAAATAAATGGTAAACCAATTAGACCCTTATGGCTAACAAAAATAATGCTTTCTTATCATAAGAAATGGGATAAGAAATGGCATAGAGTTCTTTGGAATCGCCCCAATACATCTATCTCATCTAATACTCCGACGAGTGCTAGACGTTTAGCAAAAGCTCACGGGTGGAATGTCATTGAAAATCAATCATTAGCAGGAAATTATCCTTCTCGAGATAATGAAAAACGATCGGGTGGTGTTGGAGTATTATGGCCTACATTGAATACAAATTTATGGACAAAAAATGCA
>Ga0208764_10001767_pt1 | contig 13825 bp, 7 predicted proteins | sample ETNtaG_18_FD_185762 | JGI IMG/M metagenome (GOLD analysis project Ga0208764, IMG submission 185762) | Marine microbial and viral communities from oxygen minimum zone, Eastern Pacific Ocean - ETNP201302SV91 (SPAdes) (version 2) | ecosystem: Environmental > Aquatic > Marine > Oceanic ... | reverse complement strand
ATCGGTCTGGATGTATATGTCTGCAATATCAGTGAATGATGCGTTGTTAGTGATGTTGACTGTAAATCCAGATCCTCCGCCGGGTTCAATCAGTACATTGGTGCCGTCTGCACTTCCAAACCACAAATTGCTTGCACTTGTCTGATTGTTTGTTGGCTCGCCAGTAGGTTCATTTTGCCATGGGTAATTGTAATCGAGTGACTCGTCAAAGACCACCGAATCTGCTGCCTGTTGCAGTTTCATTCGAGTGTCATTATCGAATCCAAATGTGTCGGACATGCCAATGGATGAATCTCCTGTCATCGTTGAATGCATCACACAAGCGGCCAGATAAGTACCACGTGTTGAGGGGTGTGAACCGTCACCCGAATACAGGTTGTAGAACAGTGTCCCTTGGTCGGTGGGTATACCACCTTCGGCAATGATATCGTCGTAAATCGCCTTGTATGCCAATCCGACCGGCGCGATGTAAGGTATGCGATCTGTGGTGGTGATATTTTCCGCATACATATTGTAGCCCGCCTCAAGGTTGGCTTGCATGGTGGGGTAATCTGGATTCAGCCAAGTGTTTTGGGAATCTCCATCTCGATACCCCCAAGTCATGAAAAAGATGGTTTCAGCTCCTGCAGCTTCAATCATCGAATCCAATCGAATTGCGCCGTTCTTGGAATTCTGCCACATATTTTCTGTTGTTGGGAACGAAGGAACCTGACTTTGGTCTTGCAAGATGACAAACTCATATTGGTTTGTAGTCAGGGCCGTATTCCATTGGTTACCATTAGATTCAGCATTGTCTGCATGCTGATATAACTTCATGCCGCCACCGGTCAAATCCGAAACACTCGCCGAAGTTCCCGACGCATCAAACAAAGCTTGGACACGAGAACTCAAACTGTTCTGGGAAGTGTAGGAATTGCCCAACATCAGTACGTCATAGGTCCCGTCTGCAGCGACCTCACGCGTAGGAAGAGCCTCTTCGAGGCTCATTGTGACGGGTGCCCAACTCATCAAGAGCAAGGGCAGCACAAGCAGGAGAGCCCGACCACGCATGGCCTTGGGTCAATTCGACCCGTTTAATCGGTTGGGGTCTGATGTTCAACCCAATTCACAGAATTGGATCTGGAATTAAACGTCCCAATGCATCGACATCAAATTCACCACAATGAATGGGGACCTTGAGGCCAAACAGTTCCGAGATGGCAGGGTCAATTTCTCCACAACATCCAACCCACTCATCAGCCACCAATACTTTGGCGCCTCGGCCTGCAAGATACGGCCCCCCGTCAGTATCAGATAGCGGTTGATAATCCACTGTTATTCCTCTAGAATAGGCGCCAAGATCGCGCAAAATTGCTTCTGCCATCCCTTTGGCTGCGGTGAACCCGGTGCCCACTTCTGCACAGGCCCAGCCAACGCGGTCAGCATTGTGATGGTCGCGAACAACGGTGCCGAGTTCGTACACTCGTTGTGGCAATTCGTGATGACGATTGGCTGCTAGTAAATTCAGCAATGAAGGTGTGATACTCTGTCGTAGAATAGTGTGGTCAACAGTGATTGGATTGTGGAGTCCAGTGACTTCAGTGGTTGCAGTATACCTAATTTTGTCAAATTGATCTCCTTCATTGGACAAAGTCAACGATGTTACTTGTTGCAAGCCGTTGGCTTGTAGAGATTCTCTTATTCTACGATTCAGGTGAGAATTTGGCAGTGGTATACCAGCTTTCGATTGGCCAGATAATGCCCTCCCCAGGTCTTCATAGCCAATCCCGGTTGCGACTTCTTCGACCAAATCCACAGGGTGTAGGAGGTCGGATCTCCATCGCGGCATTTCGATAATGTATTCTTGTTCACCAATGGCAGCGTCAGCCATTCTTTCTACGGTTCGGGGGCCGTCGGTTACAGTTCGCATTTCGATGTACCGTCCACCCATCCGTTCTATTGCATCACGAATTTCCAATTTGGTAAATTCCCGCCCTAGTATTTCTTCAAGCAATCTTTTGGGCAACGAAAGGCGACGTGCTTTACCATTTGGCGTTCTCTGAACTTTACCTTGGCAATCTGTGAGTTCGATGGTTTCTACAACACCGCCTCGGGCTGAAAATGCCAGGCAAATGAGGAGTAAACTGGCCTCGCAGGCACGCGCATCCCACCCTGTTACATCGATGAAGAAATCAGTGGTTGAATCCGTGACCGTTGTGTGATCCCCATTGATAATGGGGGGGAATGATAGTACACGATCCGCTGCATCAATGATGACAGGAAATTCGGTAAAACCTTGCAGTAAATGCGCATAATCAACACCCTTTGGATGAGATTCAAGGATTTCCCGAATACTCATTCGTTCAGTCATGGCTAAGGGGACAAAGGAATATGATTCGGGGACTGTAATCACCTTGAACGGGGGTGCCAATGTCGACAAGTCATGCACTCCAATTGAGGCCCGCCGCCGTCGACGCCCAATGCTAAAATGCAATTTTTCTTGATGGTCCATCAGTGATTGGATGAATGCATCATTCTCTTCTGGCGATGAGCCATTGTCCACCCCTCGTACAACAGCGCCATAGATGATGGGGCGTACATTCTCAAGACTTGGGTCAACATTCATTGTGATCTCCCCATCCGTGGTTGTAAGGTCACACTCTCCCCCCTTCCCATGTAGAAATGCGCGAGCCGCGTGTGCAAGAGTTTCAGGGGAAAGCAAATCTGCCCTGTCTGGGAAAATTTCAATTTCAATTTCGTTCGAATCACATTCCTCGACCACACAGCCAATGTTGCTGAGTTTCTCTTCCCATAGCCAAGGGTCGTGATCTACACCGTGGCGCGCCTGAATTGTGCGCAAGGTTGCGTGATCAAAAGTCACCGTTGGCATGTCAATTCCTCACTGACCCATCCATTGGGGGAGTGGGCGGTCATATCCTGCAAGGCGAAGTCCACTCTGTGCGGCAGTATCATGTTCAAGAGCACGTAAGTGTCGTCGATTCAGTTTCTCCAATGCATCAATGCCCATGTCGGTCAATCGGCCGCGCAAAGATGCTGCAAATTCAGCCAACCAATTCTCTACAGCGTCCGCTCGTGCCTTTTGTGTACCAGGGGCGTCTTCCTCAGTAGCAAAAGGATCTGCGCGGATGATCCCACAACCAGCAGCAGCTGCGATTGCCGCATCATCTGCAGTAGCGCCCCAAGGGATGTCAAGGACGTGCAAGGACTCTGAAACACCTGCATCTCGCGCCGATAATCCAATCCTCGGTAGTGCCGCAGGGGCCGTCATGCCGGCACCTGAAGTTAGTCTGACAAGGACGCCATCAATTGGCTGTTCTTTCAGCATACGGTGCAAATTTACGACACGATCAACACGGCCAGCAATCAGTACTGGTTTCTCATCACCAAGGTGGGATCGAAGCCCAGTCATGAGTGCGAGGACTTCGCCATCATGGAGCGGTGGCAACTCATCCAAGTCGAGAACAAAACCTGCAGCAGTTGGTAGCAATGTGATTGCCTCAGTGAGATTTGATTTGCCAATGCGAACCAAATCAATTCCGCGGGGGGCAGCATCAACCAAGCAAGGTTGAACAGAGAGCAGATTACCTGACAGACCCTTGCCACTTTCCAATTCAGGTAAGATTGGTAATGGGAAGACGACCCCCTCGTCCTCTTCACCTCTTGTGAGCAAGGTAACAACATCGATTGGCCCCGCACTATCAATTGCAATTTCCCCACTGATCAAACCTATTTCCCCGAAATCGCCCCACACTGTTTGCATTGGGGGTGTCGAAGGTATGGCGTGGGAATCATCTGCCTCGATGACAACCGCATCTTCACTGACTGACAAGTCGTGTTCTTTGAGTAAGAGATTGATATCTTTGTGTTCGGTTTTGGTAAGGCTGCGCTGTTGCGCCCCTTCGCCTTCGGGGAGACAACGCCCATCGACAATAATTCGACCGCCCGTCATACCTTGGCCTGCATCCGCTTGACAATCTCCGATGATGACAATAGTCCCATCATTCATGCCAAGTCCGGTACGTTGGCCCGCATGTCCTCGAACCACGAGCGTACCTCCGGCGAACATTGCACCGGCTTCATCGCCAACACTGCCTTGGCAGAACATTCGTCCACCAGTCATCCCATGTCCACATCGAACTCCAGCATCCCTTTCAACAACCAATCGGCCATCTGAGGAAAACGCACCAAACCAACCGAGTGCATTCCCCTCCAGTGTGAAAGTACCACCCTGGCAACAGAATGCGGTGAAATCACCTAAATTCCCTAGAAGGCGCACCCGGGCACCTTTTGGGAGGAATGAGGCAATACCAATTTCTCCTTCCTTTGGCTTTGCATCACCTTGTGCACCCCATCCGATTTTGATTGCGCGGTCGAGTTCAATTGCCTTCGCGAGGTTTTTTGAGAGGTTCCTATTGAGTTTGATACTCTTTGTCACATCATCATTCATGGGCTACCCTCGCGTGTCTCCGGGACACTACCCTCCTTAACCCGAACCCCTGTAAAATGTGGTTAACTATCGATTCCGCGCTCCCTACGGGAGCACGGGTTATATTCATAGACAGTCGTCAAGGGGGCTGGATTGCTAGAGATGGCGTTGTGGGGCTACTGGATGAGCATTAAAGTCGCAATCAATGGATACGGAACCATCGGCAAACGCGTCGCAGACGCAGTCGATGCACAGGACGACATGGAAATCGTAGGAGTGACGAAAACTGGCCCCTCATTCGGCTGTGATTTAGCAGTCAAGAAAGGGTTCCCACTATACTGCACATTTGATGATGCGGATCGGATTGCTCGTTTTGCGGAACAAGGGTATGATTGTTCAGGTGGTCTTTCGGACTTACTGGCTATTGCTGATGTCGTTGTTGATTGCAGCCCAGGGAAACTTGGTGCTGAGAATCTTGCCAAGTACAAAGCCGCTGGAATCAAACATATGTTCCAAGGTGGGGAGAAGCATGCTCTAACTGGACTTTCTTACACATCGTCAGCAAATCATGCTGCAAATTTGAATGTAGATGGGACGCGAGTCGTGTCCTGCAATACTACAGGTCTTTCGCGAACATTGGTGCCTCTGTATGAACACTGTGGGAGCTTGAAAGTTGAATGTACAATGATTCGCCGAGCAGCCGATCCTGGTGACTCTGGAAAAGGGCCCATTAATGCCATCAAGCCAGTGCTGAAAGTCCCTAGTCACCATGGCCCCGATGTCATGACTGTCAAGCCAGAAATCGAAATCAACAGTCTTGCAGTTGCAGTGCCGACAACAATCATGCATATGCATGCAATTATTGCAGATTTGCCCGCCGGGCATGGACTGACTACAGAATCCATTTTGGGCATGTGGAAAAGCACCCCACGAGTCATTGTCATGAATGGTGCTGAAAACCGTATGCCGACAACCGCAGAGGTCATGGAGATGGCCCGAGACATTGGTCGAAAGTGGGGTGATTTACACGAGATTTTTGTTTGGGAAGATGGGGCCAAATTGGTGGGCGACAGATTGTATTATTTCCAAGCCATTCATCAGGAAAGCGATGTAATTCCGGAGAATGTAGATTGCATCCGTGCTCTGATGGGGACTGAATCCGATTGGCGAGCATCCGTCGCAAAAACTGACGCGGCCATTTCAGCCTACTACAATTGTTGATTGTGCGCTAAATTCATTCGAGATAGTACAAGAGTTCCATCTCTAGAACACCACTTTTCCGAACCTAAATCCATCGAATTAGTCGTCTGGTTCCGACGCCCGTAGGGCGTCAACTATCAAAAAGGGGCTGCGGTTCGTTAAGCCCCATGCGTCGCGCATTGACCCCACTCTTCCTTGTTCTGCTAATGGTCACAATGCCGTGGTCCTCTTCGTCTTTTACAGTCTACGAGGTGTCAGAAGAAAGCCCCCTTTGGACTGCTTCTGAAGCGGCTGAAAATTGGTATGAATCCAATGGCGCGCCAGGCCCCAGTGTGTCGATTTCATCGGGTTCAGGTCAACTTTGGGTGCAAACTGGAAACTTTGATCCACTACACCAACAATCGATTATTCCTTCCTACCTTCAAGCGACAGATGACCCATTTGCTACAGGGTTCCTCATCATACAATTGTTCGAAAATAATGGGGGTGTGGCAGAGATACTGGCAAAAGGAGTCAATGCAAACATTGTGGACACTTTACCCGAGGATGCATGGGTGTTGCGACTTCCCTATACAACCGAAGCACGCAGTGCTGCGATTATCCAATTGGCGGAAGATGATCGAGTTCGCTGGGTAGGTGCCCAGCAACCAGCTTGGCGCCTCGATATTGATTTGCATCAATCCATTGGAATGATTGATTTGGATCTCACTTTGGCTCAGGATGTCGACACCAGTCAAATGGAAGAGCACCTGTATATGGCCGGTTCCGAATTTGTTCGATGTGACGAATACCTTTGCCAGGCGATTGGAATTGATTCTGCTTGGTTGCCCGCTCTTTCAAAGGACCATCGTCTGCTTTTCATTGAGCCTCATGATTCGATTGGGATTGTCAATAATTATGCCCGCAGTATTTCCACCATTGATGCTACTGTAAACAATCACAATGGTGGTCTTGATGGAACGGGCGAAGTGGGTGCATTATCCGACTCAGGATTGGATCAAGACCATGGCGATTTTAACACTCGAATTCGAGGCGTGTATCATAATTACGGCCCCGATAACTCTGCCGCTGACACAAATTCTGGTCATGGGACACACGTTGCAGGAACCATGCTAGGTGATGGTTCTGGCGATTCTTCCACACAAGGGGTTGCTCCAGCAGCGACATTCCATTTCTATCAACTCGAACACGATTCATCTGGGCAACTTGCCCGATGGGGTTCACTGTATGATATGTTCAGAGATTCCCAACAAAAGAATGCCCACGTCCAGTCCAATTCTTGGGGCGCTCAATCTTCATGGGGCCAATACACATCAGACTCACGTTCTGCAGACTCCTTCTTGCATGACTACGACGACTTCCTCGTTTTGTTCGCAGCTGGTAATGAAGGCAGCCAAGGAGCGCAATCCATCGCACCTCCAGCAACTGCGAAAAATGTCCTGACCGTTGGCGCGTCGACAACGGGTCGTCCGGGTACAGCATCTGCTGGTCAAGTGGCCTCTTTTTCCAGTATTGGGCCAACTGCTGATGGCCGTATCAAACCCGATATTATTGCTCCCGGTGTGCAAATCTGTAGCCCACGTGCTGAAGAAGCACAGAATCCAGCTGGGTGGTCCTGTTCAAGTGCACGTCATTCAGGAACCACAACACCACTCTACATGTCCGCTGATGGAACCAGTTCTTCAACACCGGTCGTTGGCGGTGCTGCTCTACTTGCACGCCAATTTTTGCGGACAGAACTTTCGATTTCCAATCCGGATAGTGCCCTCATCAAAGCGATTCTAATCAATGGAGCACGAGATATTGGCACCGCCAATATTCCGAATATGGATGAGGGTTGGGGCCAACTCGATCTTGAAGAAAGCCTGTATCCTTACAATGGTGTCATCGCGAAGAACATCTTCTATGACACATCTCAGACGTTGTCTCCCGGCTTGTCCTATGCCTATAATTACGCTATTGACGGGTCGTATGGTTTGGACGTCACGCTGGTTTGGAATGATCAAGAAGGCTCCTCCTCCGCCACACAATCTGCATCCAGATTGGTCAATGACTTGGATTTGACCGTAACTTCTCCGGATGGCACTGTCTACAAGGGCAATGATTTTTCTAATGGATTTTCCACAACGGGTGGTTCAAAGGATTCATTGAACAATGTTGAGCGCGTTCGTTTGTCCACAGGTTCGACGGGTGATTGGACGATTTCCATCTCCCACGCTGGTGGTTCTCAACAAGGTTACGCAATTGTCATTTCAGCCGTTGGAAATGAGAACCCAATTAGTGACCTTGCAGTTTTCGGCGGTTCAATGTGGGCCAGTCAAACCATGCCTCTAGAGAATGACTACGTTCTACTACGTATGGCTTGGATCAATCAGGCACCCGCCATAACGGGCGGCTATGATGTATTGGTTGAGGACATTACTGACAATGAAATTCTCTGGAGTGGTACACGTGGACCACTTGCTGGTGGCGCATCTGATTCGTTCTCTTTCCAAAAGCAATTCACGACTACGGGTGTACACACAATCCGGTTGACTCTCGATACGACGAACAATGTTACGGAGATGAATGATGAAGTTGATGGTACGAACAACAACGTCGCAGAACTGGATTTGAACATCACTGCAATCGGTGTCCGAATTACACCTCATATGCCGGATGGTTCGTTGCCAGCCGATTCCGATGAGGTCGAAATTGCCCGTAAAATAGTCCTCGATCCTTCTACCGGAACAGAGGTTTCTTGGGATTTAACTTTGGCAAACGAGGGGACCAGCGACGAAGAAGTCATCCTCCTCGTAACACCCGTTCAATTGATGGAAGCAGGAGGTGCCCTCAATCCTCCAGAAGATGAGTGGGAGAAGGCCACATCAACCGAAGGACCCTATACTCTTACTTCCGCACAAGGTGCTGCAAATAGTACACAGGTCACTGTTACAATGCGCGATATTGATGCTGATTTAGATGCCTTTAACGGGGCAAGATACGCTCTACCAGGGACTTATGTTGTCGATGTCATTGCATATTATCGAATGAATCCAACCGTTTCCCACACCATCCGATTAGAGGTCGAAGTTCTTCGTGTCGAAGGACTGGAAACAATTCTTGCGGGGACAAGTAATCTGGGTGCAGTCCCTGGTGATTTCGCCTCATTTTCAATCTCTGTTTTGAATACAGGCAACGGTGCGACCACTTACCAAATTTCTTGCGAAACACCGAATCGATGGGCTGTGGAATTGGGTTCAGGAAACTCTTCTTCTCTCACATTAGAACCGTTAGCTCGGCTACAATTCATTCCAGTACCCATTCGAGTTAGAGTGCCATATGTTGTCAACGGCATTCCATACGCTGGCACTGTTGAAGATGTCAGTTGTCTCACATCTAGTGTGGAAAATCCATCATTCGTTCAATCTAATTCCCTTTCCGATGAGGGTTCTGCAGTAGAGGTGTGGGTCAGCCGTGCATTCAGTGCGGATTTGTATGATGGCAATGGTGTTCCATTGGGTCCATCTGGCTTTATCGGGGACATTTCTGTCGAGAACGAAGAGCGCATTGAGCATACACTGGTCATTGAAAACAGAGGAAACATCGAGATTGATTTCAGCGTTCGAGCATCTCCAGCAATACCAAACTGGCAAATGGAGCTCTCTGCTGGTATTTTGAGTGATGATCGTTTCTTGGAATTCTCATTACAGCCAGGTACTTCATTGAGTATTGATATTGTAGTATTTGTCCCCTTCAATTCGAATGATGGTGATACGAATCAAATTGATTTTCGTACCGAACTGGGGGATTCTAGTTTCCAAGTGAACCGGACTCGTTTGATTGTGCAAGAAATTGCTGATTTCTCCATCACCCTACCAGAATCAGGCACAATTTCAGCATCGATTGGTGATTTTGGTTTGGCTGAAATTGAATTGGACAATATCGGCAACGTGGATTTGTTGTTGAGTTGGTCTTTTGGCACTCTGCCGGACGGTTGGCAAGTTGGTTTTGCTTCAACTGCCGCTGGCGGTTTAGTGCAGGGCGATACCACTAGCGTCACAGTTTCTCTATCCATTGCATCTGGAACTCCACCTGGCCCCGGGGGGACCTTATCGATCATAATCGATGCAGAGACATTGGATGGGCAAACACAAATTCAAAAAGTTGCAGAAATTGGTATCATTATCGAGCCCAGTTTGTGGTTGACATTTGACACCGAAACTCGAATTGATTTGTCCCAAGGTACTCTCACAACTGCTAATCTTACAGTTACAAATTCTGGCAACATTGCTTGTGATGTTGAGATTCTATCCCAGTCTCCAGATGGCCTTTCCATCGGATTGGAGAGTGGGACACTTGCTGGGATGTCTGTGGGTGAAACTCGCCAAGTCACGTTTACATTGGAGAGTAGCGATTTGCGAGGTTTGCACTCTGTAATTTTCAGTGGTAATGCGATACCACTTACTGGCGAATCGATCCAATCTGGAAATGATTCTGCTACCCTTGAAGTGATGATTTCAGGAGATGGTCAATCGGATGGTATTGCTGGTCTCCTTGAATCACTAGGTTTACCACCTTGGTCGATTGCCGTCCTCGCTTTGGCAATCGTCGCATTATTGGGCCTTGTAATTTTGAGGTTAAGGAGAACAGATCCAGCAATTTCTCGGGGTGAAGAATTGTTGTCACCCGGTGAAATATTGGGTGCACAAGAAAACCGGCGCGAAGCGGCACTGAATATTGGTGTCTCGGCTGACAATCATACTTCGGGTGCTGTGAGTGCAGATGAATTGGCAACTGCCTTGTCACAGAGTCAACCAAAGTTATCCTTGCCCCCACTCCCAGGGGGTCAGAACTCCTTGCCAGCGGGTCTTCCACCCACGCCTACTGAATTACCCAAGGGACTCCCCCCAGCTCCAATTCAAAGTGGCCCACCACTTCCTGCTAGTGGCCTTCCACCTGGTTGGACGATGGAACAATGGAAGCACTACGGTCAAGAGTACCTTGAACGTACAGGTCAAGCGTGAACTAGCCCGAAGGGCTCCGTTCAGTTCAAGAAGGCCCCACAGTTCGCCCGTTCATGGCATCATCCATCGTGTTGTTTGGACCCCCGGGGGCAGGCAAAGGGACTCAGGCAGGTAACATTGTCGCAATCACAGGGAAACCCCAGATTTCGACAGGTGATATGTTGCGTGCCGCTTTGGCCGCAGGGACTACACTTGGAATGGAAGCAAAAGGGTACATGGAGGCTGGACAACTTGTGCCCGATGAAGTCATCATCGGTCTCATCGAGGAAAGGTTAACGCAATCTGATGCAAATGAAGGAGTACTGTTTGATGGGTTCCCAAGAACAATTGCTCAGGCTGAAGCTTTGTCGCATATCGCAGAACTCAGTGTGGTAATCGCAATTGAAGTCCCCGACAGCCGAATTGTAGAACGAATTTGTGGCCGGTATACATGTGGTGGTTGTGGTGCTGTTTACCATGACACCTTCAATCCAACAGCATCTCTAGGAGAATGTGATGATTGCGGTCACACCGAAATGAAACGTCGGGCTGATGATAATGAAGACACCGTCCTGACTCGTCTTTCAGCTTATCATTCTCAAACTGCACCACTTGCAGATTGGTACAGGGAGCGAAATTTGTTTGTTGCAATCAATGGTGATCAAGACATCGAAAAAGTGGGAGATGCGATTTCTTCCGTTCTGTGATTTTGGTGAATTATATGGGACGTGGGAAGCGAGGTAAACCCCGGGCTGCGGCCGCTCGTAGACGGCGAGCAGTAACCGCATCAGAACGTCTTTCCACCATCCTTGAAAACCCGTGGTCTTATTCAGATTCAACTGTCGATGCTGCCGCTTCACAGATGTGGAGGATAGGGAGGAGACATCGAATTGGACTTTTACCAAAGCACCGAATCTGGATTTGCCGTGGATGTAAATCACCACTTCGTCCAGGAGTCACAGCTCGAATCCGTATTCGACAGGGGTGTCGAATCACAACATGCAATAATTGTGGTAGAATTTCACGACGTGGCCCTGATTTCCCTCATGAGGTGAATGAATGAGTAATGTTCCTGCAAACATTCGCCGCATGGCGCATGATCGGGAATTCAAAGTTACACTGAGAATTGGCCGTTCAGGATTATCTGACGCCATGTTTGAGGAATTAGATGCACAATTACGCAGTCGTAAGGTTGTCAAAATCAAGATGAACAAGGGCTTGGTTGAAGAGCGTGGTGATCGTCAAGCAATATTCGAAGAAATTGCAACCCGTACCAATTCGATTTTAGTCGATGCTCGAGGTAATGTCGCCATTTATTGGCGCTCCTAATATCCCTTACCAATACGTGCGCGAGCGTATGTGTTGAAGAGTCGTCGCGTACCGCCCCACTCTAATGTCCGCTATCCCCCCCTCATGGTTCCAGAGTATTCTCGGAGCTCTTATCCTAGCATTATTGGTGGCGATTGCCATTCGCTGGGTCAAGTTACCATACACAATTGCATTGGTGATTGTCGGTTTAATCGTGGGTTGGTTGGGTGAGTTTTGGATGCCCGAAGACATTGAACTCACGGGACTTCTTACAGCCGAGACAATTTTCTTCATTCTACTACCTCCTTTGCTATTTGAAGGCGCCAGTGCGATGCATATACAGAAGTTGAAGCAGAATTGGCGACCGATTACGTTGTTGGCCATTCCTGGCGTTTTGATGAACACAGCCATTATCGGTTTCATCTGCTGGAAACTAGTCTGGGCAGATGTCGAAAATGGTTTTTTGTACGGATTACTTCTAGGTTCAATTTTAGCCGCAACAGATCCGGTAAGTGTACTCGCCTTGGTCAAAACACTCGGGGCACCTAAGCGTTTATCCGTTCTGATTGAAGGTGAATCTCTATTCAACGATGGTACAGCAGTTGTCCTTTTCAACATCCTTTTGGCAACAACTCTTGCAGTTGTTTCAGGAGTCGATGTGGTATTAATGTCCATTGTAACAGCAGGTCTTAGTGAATTCCTTGTTGTCGTCTTTGTCGGAGCCATCGCAGGTTTACTTTGCGGTTTACTTGCCAATTGGCTCTTGCATCAATCCGAGGACCATCTTGTTGAAATCGCAATTACCTTGGCCTTGGCTTTCGGGGCGTTCCTCTTAGCTGAAATGTTACATGGGAGCGGAGTCATCAGTGTTGTCGTAGCAGGTCTATTGGTCGGCAATCACGGTGTCAAAGAAGGTATGACGCCCACAGCTAGGATTGGAATGCATCATTTCTGGGAAGTCTTAGCCTTCTTGGTTAACAGTGTATTGTTCCTCTTGATCGGCTATGAATTGCAAGCGGTATTCACATGGGATGCTCATGTTTTCCATCTAGCTGCAGTCGGTATTGGGGCCGCACTATTTTCTCGTCTTGTCATCTTCCCATTGACAACTCTCGCCAATATTCGAAATCCAAATCCGGTTTCAAATCGCTGGCAAATCGCCCTATGGTGGGGCGGGCTTCGGGGGAGTATTCCAATCGCCCTGCTCCTATTGATTTCTCACGTGGTCAGTCACCCGCCGGAATTTTCGTACATGGGTGAAACTATATCCGGCGGAGAGGGGATGTCTGCAACACTTTCACCGATTTATGATGACATGCTGATTATTGCGTTCAGTGTTGTATTATTTTCTCTGGTCGCACAAGGTCTAACCATGCGTCCTCTATTACAACGACTTGGCATCAGTGGGGCGCCCGCAGAGGCCGAAGTTCGCTATGAAGTCGCACTCGCTGAAGTGATTGGCAGCCGGGCGGCTTTACGCCGATTAAGTGTGCTAAACACACAAGGTCTAATCAGCGATACAGATCAATCAACCTTGGCTGAACCATATCGTGCGCGTGTAAAGGAAAGTGAAGCAAGGATTGTCGAATTATCGGAAGCGAATGTAGTCCATTCAGCACGTGTTGAGCACGCTCGACGCGACCTCATTACCGCACAAATACAAGCCCTCTTGGATGCAGAACGAACAGGCACAATTTCATCTGCGGTTGCCAGCGAGGTTCTCGGGGGATTGGATAAGGCACTTGGTGAGAGTGCATTCAAGAAAGAAGAAATTCAAGATGCAGCCCGAACCGAAGATCCAATTGATACGACTGTAGAAAGTGAAATCTCTGGAGCACTAATCCCCGAATCTACTGAGTCCATCGTTGGCCCCCCTCCTGAAAAATCAGAGGAAGAAGAATAGTTT
>Ga0208764_10001766_pt1 | contig 13828 bp, 12 predicted proteins | sample ETNtaG_18_FD_185762 | JGI IMG/M metagenome (GOLD analysis project Ga0208764, IMG submission 185762) | Marine microbial and viral communities from oxygen minimum zone, Eastern Pacific Ocean - ETNP201302SV91 (SPAdes) (version 2) | ecosystem: Environmental > Aquatic > Marine > Oceanic ... | reverse complement strand
AGATTAATAATAAATTAAATTTCTCATAATTTACTTTTAATAGTCTATCAGCAACATAAGCTACTGTCATTGTTAAAAGAAAATAAGTAATTAGTGTTGATACAGCTGCTCCATAATATCCAAATTTTGGGACTAAAATAAAGTTTAAAATGATATTGATTGGTATATGTATCATCAATACTATGCCTGTATACATTGGTTTTCTTTCCTTAAAAATGCCAAGATCTAGAATATTAATCATACCATATAATAAATGTGCAAATATCACAAATGGAACGACATATTGAGCTGAATCATAATCAGTATTTCTTGAAAAAAGAATAAAAAATTCTTTAATAAAAATAATAACTAATAAAGCTAAAATTGAACCTATCAGATAATAATAAGTTAACATTTTTGATGAAAGACTTTCAATGTTGTTGTTTAAATTTTCACTTCTTATTGTAGCCCAAACCTTAGAAAAAGGGATAATAAAAATCATGTGTATGAGCATAGAAATTTTATATCCAAAAGAGTATATTCCAACATCTCCTAACGACAAATATTCATTAATGAAAAAACGATCAATCCAATCTATCGCATAGTAAGAAAAACCAATAAATAATTGAGGTAGGCCAAAAATTAGCTGGATTTTAAATTCTCTTTTTTTAGGAAAAAGAGAAAAATAATTTCTACACATAAATAATAAAATTATAGTTCCAATACTATATGATATATTGAATGCAATAACTGGAGATAAAATGCCATATTCATAATATGTTAATAAAATCCAAAGCGATAGTAAAAAAATGGTGCTAGAAAAAATACTAACACTAACTATATGCAAAGATTTTAATAGCAATCTCAATATAAGATAAAAAAATTGATTAATAAAAAGTAGGGAAGAAGATATTAAGATTAGCAGGATATGGTTTTTATAAATTGTAGTCTCAAATAGTAGCATAGATATTTGTTCAGAAAAAATTAATCCAATAGAAATTTGCATTATTGCTCCTAACAAAGTGATATACAAACTCGTAGAAGCAACTTTTTTTCTTTCTTCAATGTCGTCATAGTCAAAATAAGACCTTGTTAAAGCTGATGTTGCCCCTAAATAAAAAATAGATGAAGCAAAAGTTGATAAAAGAATCAAAAATGAAAAAATGCCGTACTCTTCTGTAGAAAAGTGTATTGTATACAGAGGTAATACTAGAAAACCTACAATAGCATCAAATGCACTTCCGAAGCCATATACTAATCCATGAAATAGATAATTTTTAAGTTTTGATTTAATACTATTCAATTGACTTTGTATTAAAAGTTATCATTTTAAAAAATAAAATTATCATAGGATATGAAATTGGACCAGTTTGAAAAAATCCATAAGCTAATATTGAAGAAATTCCACAGTAACCAATAACATTTGAATTAATTATTTTTTTTGTTCTTAAAGTGTTATTTAATAACAAATAAAGAAATGTTAATAAGAAAAGTATTCCAAATATTCCATATTCAGAAATTACTCTAATATAATAATTATGAGGATCAGTAGGGTGATATGCTGTAGCTATATCATTATAAAATTGAAATTCACTGTCCCCCATAATGAAAAAATTGGCTTTCATTGGCACCATACTACTTGCCATCAATATTTCTAAATTTCCAGGACCAGAACCAAAAAAAGGTGAGAAATAAAACACATCCATTGCTCTTTTCCGTGCTCCCTTTCTATCATCTGATGAGCTAAATGAAAACCAACCTTCTGCTTTAATTACCGAACCATCAACATCATTGACATTAAGTGTTCTATTTATGACATTGTTAATTCCTGAAAAACTAATGCTTTGCAAGATATTGAAGGATAAAAATAATGTGACTAATAAGGTGCTAACTATATTAAATGATAAGTATGGTCGTAATTTAAAAAATAAAAAAACCGCTACAGATATTACAAGCAATAACATGGTAGATCTTTCATATGTAGAAAAAACAGTTAGAGCTATAAATGGAATGAAAGATAACAAATATTTTTTATTACTCAGCAGTCCTAAAAAACCTAAACATCCATAAAATAAAATAATTCCTGTATTAATCGAACCGGAATGAATAAAACTTCTAAATCCCCCCCTATAGTCTAAAGCAAAATATTTTATCACGTCTGGCAAAAAGCCTGTATATCTTGCTAAATAAAATTCCGTACATGTTATAACAAGAGTAAAAAGAAATAACCTAAAAATTGTTTCAAAATGTTCTTTATGTTTAATGCTAAAAAAAATGATTATAGAGAAAATCAGACCTTCATAGATATTTATGAGATAATGGAATTCATCTAAATAGTTTGTAGATAAATATTTAGATAAAAAAAGATTATAATAAAATGTACCAATAATTGCTGAAATGAAAATTGTAGAGAACATTAAAAATAATTTTTTTGATAAAACGGTAAATTTGATATATGATGAATAAAATAATTTATAAGATATTGATATCAATATCATAAAATTTACAATATCATAAAATGAAAAATTGGTAGCAATCAAAAGATTATCAGATAAGCCAACAGCATTAGTTAAAATTGAATCAAGATTTGGTACAATAGATTTCTTTGGAAATAATAAAAAGAAAAATAACCATTTGTATAACATAAAAAAAGAATCGTTTCTATGAATCTGAGAAAAGATTAACACGAAGAAAAACAATAAAGAAAAAATATATATTAATAAGTTGATTGATGAGTAAGTATAGAAATAGCCTGCATACATTAACACCACACCCAATAAGAAACTGAAAATAATTTCTATTATATTAGGATGGAAATATTTTTTGAGATATTGAATTAAGTTCAATTATAAATTAGCTACCGATCGAAGATAGGCTCCATATTCATTATTAAAATGATTAGATATTTCTAATAATTTTTCTTTAGTAATAAAATTTTTTCTGAATGCTATTTCTTCAATTGACCCTATGCTAATATTTTGCCTATTTTGAATAATCTCAACAAAATTTGATGCACGTAATAAATTTTCTGAACTTCCAGTATCTAGCCAAGTTGCACCTCTTCCAAATAATTTAACCTCTAAACGAGATTGTTCAATAAAATGCTGATTCACAGAAGATATTTCTAGTTCTCCCCTTGATGAAGGTTTAATATTTTTTGCTACATTAATTACTTTGTTAGAATAGAAGTATAATCCTGGCACTGCGTATGATGATACAAAGTTTTCAGGTTTTTCAACAATTTTTTCTGCCTTCATATTTTTATCAAATTTAACTACCCCATATTCAGATGGATTCTGCACCTTAATAGCAAATATTATTCCATCCTTTGGTTCCATACAATTCTCGAGTAAAGCCGTAAATCCTGAAACATAGAAAAAATTATCTCCTAATATTAAACATACATTATCCTTTCCTATAAAATCTTCCCCAAGAATGAAAGCTTCTGCTAATCCTCTAGGTTTTTCTTGTACTAAATATGAAAATTCACATCCGTAATTAGATCCATCTCCTAATAATGCTTTATAATTATTAATATCTTGTGAAGTAGAAATAATTAATATTTCTCTTATCCCTCCCAACATTAATGTAGATATTGGATAATAAATCATTGGCTTATCGTAAATAGGTAATAACTGTTTACTAACTGATTTTGTTAGTGGGTACAATCTTGTACCTAGTCCGCCAGCTAAAATAATTCCTTTCATACTACTCCTTGTCTTTTCAATACATCTGATTTATCTAAGCAACCATCAATCCATTTTTTATTATTATGATACCATAAAAATGTATCAAATATTCCCTTTTCAAAATCTATTTTATTAATCCAATTGAGTTCTTTATTAATTTTAGAAGTATCCATAGCATATCTAAAATCATGTCCAGGTCTATCATCGACATGTTCAATTAAAGATGCATAATTAAAATCTTTATCTAGAACTTCTTGGGCAACTGAACAAATTGAGTGAACAATATCATTATTTGTTACTTCATTTTTTGAACCAATATTGTATGATTCTCCAAGTAATCCATCAGTTGAAATCTTAATCAATGCATCTACATGATCATCTACATGTATCCAATCTCTAATATTTTTACCTTCTCCATAGATTGGAAGAGGCTTTTTATTTATGCAGTTAATTATTGTTTTAGGAATCAATTTTTCAGGGCTTTGAAATTCACCATAATTATTGCCACAATTAGTAATCATCATAGGAAAATTATACGTATGATACCATGCTCTACACAAATGATCTGAAGCTGCTTTCGAGGCTGAATAAGGCGATCTTGGATCATAAGAAGTCTCTTCAGAAAATAATCCCTCACTGCCAAGAGCTCCAAAAACTTCATCAGTTGAAATATGCAAAAATCTAATATCTTTGGTGCTGCTCATTATATATTTTCTAGAACAATCAAGCATAACAAATGTCCCTACTACATTTGTATTGATAAACTCTTGTGGACTGTCAATAGAGCGATCTACATGAGACTCTGCAGCCAAATGAAAAATAACATCTGGCTTAAATAGATCTAAAATCTTTGAAATTTTTGATGATTCTGTTATATCAACTTTTTCAATATTAATATTTTCATTTTTGTCTAATTCTAAAGAAGATACATTCCCCGCATAAGTTAATTTATCAATAACTAATATTGATGAATCTCGTTCATTTGCTAATTTTCTACATAAAGCAGAACCTATAAACCCTGCTCCACCAGTAACTAAATATTTTTTCATTTTTATAATTTTGAGATATCTAATCTTCTTGGAAAGAAACTGATCTTCCTACTAAGGACTCCCAATCTTTTTCTGGTCTTACTTTTAAATTAGTCTTCCATGCACCTTTTAATACTGACATATCTATTCCTACAGACTCACCAAAAGCAATAATTGCTTGAATATCTTTTGGGAAACAAACACCTCCGAATCCTAATTTACCATCATGTCCAGGAACATTTAAATGAGAATGACCTACTCTACCATCCTGAACAAATCCATCAACAATATCTTCCCAATTTCCATCACATTTATCGCTTAGTAATTTCATATCATTGAGAAATGAAATTTTTGTGGCAAAAAATGTATTGGCCATATATTTAATTAATTCTGCAGATTGATAATCAGTTTCTAGTATTGAAACTGAATTACCGAATCTCCATCTAAATAATTCGGCTACCTTCTTTGTATTCTCTTTTTCCCCACCAAAAATACATCTTGATTGATTGAGAAAGTCAAAATTAGCAGATCTCTCTGTTAAAAATTCTGGATTAAAAACTAATCTAAGGTTAGGAAATTGTGATTGTAATTTTTTTGTAGTACCTGGAATAATTGTAGATCTAATTAAAAAAATTGTTTCTCTATTGGTAGAAATACTAGCTATTTCTTTAATTGAAGATTCAAGTATTGTTAAATCCATAGAACCATCTTTTTTTGATGGTGTTGGTAGAGAAATAAACACAAAATCACTATCATTAACTGTTTCTGATAATGAATTTTGAGATTTTGTTGGGTCTTTATCGTAAACTTTAGTTCGAGCATCACAACCTACAGCGGGTGAAAAACCATGCAACACAGCGCTGCCAACAAACCCCTTTCCAATGATTCCTATTTTTGGTGTTCTCATAATGAAATATATAAATAATTATGTTTATAATTAGTCATAAAAAATAATACTTACTTTTGATTTAAAAACTGTTCTACAGTTTTGATATCTGAAGGAATGTCTACTGCTTTTGTTTTTTTCATCTTAAACATTTTGATTTTTTCTCCCATTTCTATTATTCGGATCATTTCAACTTGTTCGGAAAGCTCATTATATCCTCTAGGTATTTTTGTAAATCTACTTAGAATATCTTTAGAAAAACAATATAGACCAATATGATTGAAGTATTGATTGCTATTATTGGGTATAGGAGATCTTGAAAAATACATTGCTTCCTCTTTGCTATTAAATACAACCTTTACTGTTTGTGGCAATAAAGCTTCATCGTTTTCTAATTCACCGTATCCGGTTATAAGTGAGTATTGAGGATGATATTTAAAATAAAGTGATATACACTTATCAATAGATTTTGGATTAATGACAGGCTCATCTCCTTGTAAATTCACATAACAATCAAATTCTGGCATCATCCTTGAAACTTCAGCAACTCTATCTGTACCTGTTGCACAATCGCCAGTCATAGTGACAGGAATTTTATTATCTGTACAAAAAGATTTTATTTTCTCGCTATCGGTTGCAATTATAATATTTGTAGTATATTTATTTTTTAAAGCCTGATTATATGTTCTTTGAATCATGGGGATACCATTAATTTTCATTAATGGCTTGCCTGGAAATCTAGAAGAATTATACCTCGCAGGAATTACAATTAGGGTCTTTAACTTATTTGACACATGATGAATATATAATTAATTATCTTTTTAAAAAATCATAGTTTTAGTTATCTTCAAAATACTTTAAGGGCCCATAGCTCAATTGGTTAGAGCAACGGACTCATAATCCGCAGGTTCGGGGTTCAAGTCCCTGTGGGCCCACAAATGAGCAGTCATTCATATATATCAGATCCAAGGAATGAAAATATCTTTATTAATATCAATGGAGAATTACTTCATAGAAGTGCGGCAAAAATTTCTGTTTTTGATAGTGGATTTTTATTAGGAGATGGTGTTTGGGAAGGTATTCGACTTCATCAATCAAAGCTAGTATTCATTGAAGATCATTTAGACAGATTATATGCAAGTGCAGCAGGTATTTCATTAGATATTCCCTTCTCAGAGAAAGAAATTATTCATGAAATTAATAAAGTTTTGGATAAAAATAAGATGAATGACAATATACATATTCGTTTAGTTATATCTAGAGGAGACAAAATTACACCATATCAGAATCCTAATGCTAATATAGGGCCAGTTAATTTAGTAATTATCCCTGAACACAAAAAGACAGACCCTAATACGTATATAAAGGGTATAAATATTGGTAGAGTCCCCAATATTAGACCTAATGAAAGCATATTAAGTCCACACTATAACACTCTAAGCAAACTGAATTGTATTTTAGCGAGTATAGAGGCAAATAAGCTTGGATATGACGAAGGAATTATGAATGATATGAATGGCAATATTAGTACATGCAATTCTACCAATCTATTTTTTATTAAAAATGAAAGAATTTTGACTTCTACTGGAGAATATTGTCTAAATGGAATTACAAGAGGAAAAGCTATTTTAATATGCAATCAAAATAATATAGTATGTTCTGAAACTAATTTTACATTTGAAGATATCAAAAACTGTAATGAAGCTTTTGTAACAGGTACATTTGCAGGAATTATTCCAGTATCAGAATTAGAAGGTAGAAAATTAGAATCGACTAATTCTGGTTCTTTAGTTAATAAAATTAGAATGCTATATAATCAAGAAATTCAAGACTACATAGGCTAGTATGAGAATTGCTTGTTGGTCAGGTCCAAGAAATATTTCTACTGCATTAATGAGGTCTTGGTCTTCAAGAAATGATACATTTGTTTCTGATGAACCATTTTATGGCTATTACCTTAAAGAAACTGGTTTTAATCACGCTATGAAAGAAGAAATTATCAATTCTTGCCCTACTGATTATCGTCATATTATTAAAACTATTAGTTCTACAATTCCAGAAAATAAAACAATATGGTACCAAAAGCATATGGCTCATCATCTTATAGATAAAGAAGATTTTTCATGGATAAAAAATTTTAAAAATTGCATTTTAATAAGAAAGCCTAGAGATGTAATAAATTCATATATTAAAAAAAATACATTAAAAAATATTTCAGAGCTAGGGTATCTACAACAACTATCTATTTTACAATTTCTTCAAAAAGAGAATGAGTCATTTTATATTATTGATTCTGATGATTTATTAAATAATCCAAAAAAAGAATTATCTTCTTGGTGTAATTATTTGAAAATACCTTTTGATCAAAAAATGCTTTCTTGGCCGAAAGGGCCCCATGAAAATGATGGAATATGGGGTAAACATTGGTATCACAATATTAATAATTCAAAAACATTTCTTAAAAAGAAAAAAAATCAATCTGATGATTACAAAAAATTCGGCACTATTTATGATGATGCACTTTATTACTATAGAAAAATATATAATATGAAAAGTTAATTGTGTATTATTAATTAGCAATCATAAAAGGAAACAAAGTGAATAATATAGTTTGGCATAATACAATAATTACAAATGAAGATAGAAATAAGCTTTTAAATCAAAAACCCTTTGTATTGTGGTTCACAGGTCTGAGCGCAAGCGGAAAGTCTACTATAGCTAATATTGTAGAGCAAAAAATGTTTAACCTAAATTATAAGACATATCTTCTTGATGGCGATAATGTGAGACATGGACTAAATAAAGACTTAGGATTTGATGAAGAAAGTAGGGTTGAAAATATTAGAAGAATTGGTGAAATATCTAAGCTTTTTTTAGACTCGGGTGTAATAGTTCTTACTGCATTCATATCTCCTTTTAAGTCTGATCGTAATTTAGTAAGGTCACTTTTTCAAAAAGGACAGTTTCTAGAAGTTTTTATAGATTCTTCACTAGAAACTTGCGAAGAGAGAGACCCAAAAGGTATGTATGCAAAAGCAAGAAGCGGCGAAATAAAAAACTTTACAGGTATTAGTTCCCCTTATGAAGCTCCCAAAAATCCAGAAATACATGTAGTAAATAACTCTATTACGCTTGACAGTGCATCAGATCAAATAGTTAACTACTTAATAGATTCAAAATATATAACTCAGGAGAATAAATGAAGTATTCTATGTTTGTTGGACGTTGGCAACCTCTACATAAAGGACATCTTTGGCTCATTAATCAAAGATTGAAAGAAGGTAAAAACGTATGGTTGGCAATTAGAGATGTGAAACCAGATGAAAATAATCCTTGGACAGCTCAAGAGATTCAAAAAATGGTTCATGAAGGTGAATTAAAAGATTTAATAGCAGATGGTAGAGTAGTTACTTCTATTATACCCGATATTGAATCTGTTAATTATGGAAGAGGCGTTGGTTATGAAATAATAGAACATGTACCACCAAAAAATATTGGGGAAATTTCAGCAACTTCTATTAGAAGTAAAATGAGAAAAGATGGTCAACTTTAAAACAATTAACATTTGTAAATTTCTACTATGAATCTACTTATCAAACTCTGGAATCAACCTAATTGGGTAAAATGGATAGTCTACTTTGCTATTGCCTACATACTCTTTGCAATAAAAGAAGCCTTCGCTATTGTTCTTTGGTTTTTGTTTTGCATTCTATTGTACTACATCATTTTTGCTAAAAATATGTTTCAATCAACAACCTATTATGAAAAAAAAATATAGCATACTCACATTCTGTATCTTGCTGATTGCTTGCAATGCAAAAGTTGCTAATTTGAGACCTCATGGATCTCAAACTGGTGTGCCAGAATTAACACGTAATAATTATTTGATGGGATTTTTAAATGAATATCGAAGCTCATACGATGTGTCATATTATGATATAAATATAGACTTTGATATTGAAAAAAAATCAATTGATGGATTTGTAACCATTAAAGCAAGGGCTCTCAATGATATTGACACTCTGCAAGTAGATCTAGCTAAAAATTTAAATATCACCAAAATTATTTATCAAAATAGTTCTGTTGAATATAGTCGAGAAGAAGATGCTGTTATGGTGGTCTTTAATCAAGCTATAGATAAAGATACATTATTTGATTTCACAGTTCATTATAATGGAATACCTCAAAGTGCTGATAATCCACCTTGGGCAGGAGGATTTACATGGTCTAAAGATAAAAATGATAGAAATTGGGTAGCAGTTTCTTGTGAAGGTGAAGGTGCAAGAATTTGGTGGCCTAATAAAGATCATATTACTGAAGAACCTGATAGTGTTAGAATGGCTTTTACTGTACCATCTAATTTAGTGAGCGTTGGTAATGGCCAACTAAGAAGTGTTGTAGAAAAAGAGGATGACAAGACTACCTACGAGTGGTTTGTGAACAATCCAATCAATAATTATAATATCTCTGTCCAAATTGGAAACTATGTTGCTGTTCAAGACACGTTTATCAAAGGAGATACAACCCATTATATGAATCATTATGTTTTAGATTATAATGAAGAAGTTGCACAAAACTACTTTCCACAATCAAAAGAAGTTATTCGTTTCTATGAAAAATATTTTGGAGACTACCAATGGTGGGATGATGGATATAAATTAATTGAAGTCCCATATTTAGGTATGGAGCATCAGTCAGCTGTAACCTATGGGAACGGATTTAGTATATATAATGGTGTTAGAAGTAGTAGTTGGGCTATGTATGGCGTCATTGATCCGCTTATTATCCACGAAACTGGTCATGAATGGTTTGGTAATAGTGTTACCGCTGTTGATCCAACCCATATATGGATTCATGAAGGATTACAAGTCTATTCCGAAGCATTATATTTTGAAGATAAATTCAATAATTATCCAGTAAGTATTGACTATCTGAAGAGTATTAAATCAAGAATCCAAAATAAAATTCCCATTGTGGGACCAGAAGATGAAAATTATTGGGCTTTAAATGGTGATACTTATATGAAAGGTGCTTGGGTAATGCACACCTTGAGGAGTGCTATCAATGATGACCCCATTTGGTTTAGTATACTAAAAGAATTTATGGTTGAAAATGCAAAAGGCCATGTTAGCACAGAAGATTTTTTTGATAAAGTTAAAGAAAAAACTGGTACTGATTATTCATACTTTTCAGAACAATATTTTTATAGCCCAAATCAACCTGAATTAGAATACTATCAAACAGATTCTAGCTTTCATTATAGATGGAATAAGGTTAATGATAATTTTATTATGCCCATAGATCTATTAGTTAACGGTATCGAAAAAAGAGTTTTACCTAATCAAGAGTTTCAATCATTTAATATAATACAACACTCAACTATTGAAGTGATGGATTGGAAATTTTATGTTAAATCAATTGAAAAAAATTAATTTTCAAAAATATCTTTCTACTGCTTTAGTTTTATCCTCTTTATTCAATGTTACCTTAGCACAAGAACAACAATTTTTAGTTAGCATTAATGCTAATCCTATTGACTCAGATTATTGGTGGTTAAATAAAAATAATTTTGGAATAAAAAAAAATAATTTTGATTTTGAAGCTTCATGGAATTTAAAAAAAAATAAAACAGTTTATCGAATGGATATATCTCTAAATAGCGGGGATAGATTTTATATTAATGAATCATTTATTAAATATAATTTTTCAAATCAAACATTTTTAAGAATTGGAAAATATTATAGAGACTTTAGCAAATATCTTAACGATGAAATCAGTTCTGGATCTATGTTAATAAGTCATAATGCAGAATCAATGCCAAAAATAGGAATAATTACTTCAAGAGATATTAAAAAATCTTCAGACATTGATTTTCAGTTTGGTATTGCTCACGGAATTTTTGAAAAAAATGAATTCTATGATAGTGCGCCTTTTTTACATGAAAAATTTATCTATATGAATGTCAAAAAGCCTAATTATGAATTATCGGTAGGTTTTGTTCATGAAGCAATTTGGGGAGGTAGTACATTTTTATTAGGAAATCAACCTGATCAAATTAAAGATTTTTTGAAGGTTTTTATATCTGCAGATGGACCACTTAAGGAAGGTGAATCTCATGCAAATGCACTAGGGAATCATTTGGGTATATGGGATTTTTACTATCAAAAAAACATTGATGATTATATAATAAAATTATACTACCAGCACTTCTTTGAAGATACTAGTGGTTTAAGATTTGCAAATAAGTGGGATGGTTTATGGGGGATAGAATTAATCAATTATATCCCAAACACTAATATTCTTTTTGAATATATAGATACTACTAATCAATATATCAATCCTCCATATGTAGCTGATGCATATTATAACCATACTATTTATAATAGTGGATGGAGCTATAAAGACTATACTATTGGCAATCCATTTCTTAGCCATAATGGCATTAATCCCTCAAAAGTCGTTCATTTAGGAATTAATGGCCCTGTTTATCACAACTACTTCTATGGAATCAAAGCTTCAAGAAGAATTAATACAAGCGATTTTATTAAGTATCAATTAGATATTAAAAAAGAAATATCCCTCAATCATATATTGAATTTTTTTGTTTTTAATAGCAATAAAGAAATTGGAATTGGCTTATCTTTTTCTAAAATATTTTAATTTTTATTTTTCAATTGATTATTTCAAATCATTGATATTAAAGGTTGCCGTTCCAGATTTTCCTACAACAATTCCTGCGGCACTGTTGGCTATCGTAGCTGATAATTCTATATCCTTAGTTTTAGCATATATAACAGATAAAACAGCAATAACTGTATCTCCTGCACCTGTAACATCTGGATTTTTAACATTTTTAGCTTGAATATGTTTAATAAACTTATCTTTGCCAACAATTGTTATGCCTTTATTGCCTTTTTTTGCAACTATATAATTAAAATTAAATTCTTGGATTAATTTTTTGCATGCTTCTACAAGTGATTGATCATCTCTAATCTCAATACTAGTAACTTGTTGTAATTCATTTAGATTGGGCGTGATAATATTTGCATTTTTATATACTGAAAAATTATCTTTTTTAGGATCTACTATTATAATATCTGCATCTAATTTTGCATTTTTTATTACACCTTTATTATAATCAGATAATATACATACATCATAATCATTAATATCTTGCAGAGAATGAGTAGATTCTATTAAAACCTCCCTATCAAGCCTAGCAACTTGTTTCCCATCTGAATAAATCCTTTTTTTGAGTGTAGTAGGATGATCTTTAATGATGTCTATACCATCTATATTGATATCTTTATCTTTTAATAATGAAAGTAATTTTTTACCCCATATATCATCCCCCACAACACCGAAACATGTTACATTGGCACCCATTGATCGTAAGTTCATAGCTACATTCCCTGCTCCTCCAGGAATTGAATACTCTTTATATGGAATTACCACAGGGACTGGAGCCTCTGGAGAGACTCTATTTGAAGTACCCATTATATAATGGTCTATCATAAAGTCTCCAATTAATAATACTTTAATATCTGAAAAATCTAAATTCATTTTGCTTTACCTTGATTTGCTACTATTTCTTGTTTTGCTTTTAACTTTTCTTCATTAATGAGGTATTCTTTTTCTAACACATTCAAACTTTTATCTAATTTATACACTAATGGGACACCAGTGGGGATATTTACTGATACAATTTCTTCGTCTGATAATTGATCTAGAATCTTTACAATTGCTCTTAAAGAATTGCTATGCGCTACAATAAGGTGATTCCCTTTGTTTTGAATTATATGATTGACATATCCCCCCCAGAATGGTTTTAATCTATCAATTACATTTTTTAAACTTTCTCCAACAGGAAGTTCACTCAAAATATTTTTAAACTTATCATCAAATCTTGGATGACGTTCATCATCGATATCTAAAAATGGTGGTGGAATATCATAACTTCTTCGCCATATTTGTACTTGATCTTCGCCATATTTAGAAGCTGTTTCAGACTTATTCAGCCCTTGCAAAGCACCATAATGTCTTTCATTTAATCTCCAATCATATTTTATTTCTTCTTTTGGGAAATTAATAATGTCTGTAACAATATCTGTAGTTTCAGTAGCTCTATTCAATAAAGAAGTATAAACACTTTTTATGTTAATATTATTTTTAAGCAATTTGTTTCCAGAAAAATGAGCTTCGGCAATTCCTGTAGGGGTTAGTGAGACATCTTTCCAACCTGTAAA
>Ga0208764_10001765_pt1 | contig 13832 bp, 13 predicted proteins | sample ETNtaG_18_FD_185762 | JGI IMG/M metagenome (GOLD analysis project Ga0208764, IMG submission 185762) | Marine microbial and viral communities from oxygen minimum zone, Eastern Pacific Ocean - ETNP201302SV91 (SPAdes) (version 2) | ecosystem: Environmental > Aquatic > Marine > Oceanic ... | reverse complement strand
CCATCATTCTTCTTGATTGCTTGGTATGGTGATGGTGCAAGACGTAGAATTGCATTAATGTTCTTTTTCTGGACTCATGTTGGCGCTGTTGTTTTATTATTGGGATTCTTAGCAATTGGACTTAGTGTTGGAAGTTTTGATTTTGCCGATATTGTCGAAGCAGAAATTCCTCAAGATGTTGTTGTAATATCAGCAGTGGCAATACTCCTTGGTTTAGGAGTCAAACTTGCCGCATTCATATTCCATATTTGGTTGCCGTATGCTCATGGTGCAGCACCGACACCGATTAGCGCATTACTTTCACCAGCAATGATCGGTATTGGAGCCTATGGAGTATTTCGGCTTATAATTGAATTCTTACCACAAACTTATGCCGATCTTTCAATTGTATTGACTATCTGGGGAGTTGCTACTATGTTCTATGGTGGAGCAATGGCACTCATGCAAGATGACTTCAAACGTTTGCTTGCATATTCTAGTATCAGCCAGATGGGATATCTCTTGTTTGGTTTAGGATCATTATCTGCATATGGTTTAGCAGGTACTGAAATGATGTATATTTCACATGCACTTGGAAAAGGACTTCTTTTCATGACTGCAGGAATATTAATTGTAAATGTAGGAACGCGAAGTATATCCAAACTTGGCGGTCTTGCTGGAAAGATGCCAATCACTGCTGTTTGTGCAGTTATTGGTGCATTAACAATAATGGGTGTTCCACCAACAAGTGGGTTCATGGGAGAATGGATGTTATTCTACGGTGCATTAGAAACTGCAATTGAAGAAGGAAATGATTTGAGGAGTGTAATGTTTGCATTAGGTCTTGTTGCCACAGTATTAACAATGTCTTACATGCTATGGATGTTAAAACGTGTGTTCTTTGGTAAGCTCCCTGAAAATTTGTCTAATGTAAAGGATGGAAGTTGGTATATGCTTGCACCAATGATGGTGTTGGCTGGTTTTACAATGGTTGTAGGGATTTATCCAGATATTTTCTTGAGTCAAATCATGCCATATATGCAAGGAGTGTTGGGGGTATAGATTATGACTTATGATTTCTTTGGTATTCCTGTAAGTGAATTAAATGTCTGGTTGATTTGGATACTTCCATTTGCTGCGGCATTAATTATTCCAGCGGTAGGTAAATTTTCAAAACTCACAACAGGTAGAGTTGCAATTGCATTTGGAGCAATGAGTGCGATTTCTGCAGCAACATTGTTACCTATGGCATTGGCTGCACACGAGATTCATCATCAAATAATGTGGATTGACACAATTGGTATTAAGGCTGGAGTTCTTGGTGACCCACTATCTATCATAATGGCAAATGTCGTTGGATGGATTTCATTCCTCATTTTGTGTTATAGTACAGGCTATATGAAAGGAGACAAGAATATTATGCGATTCTGGTTCTGGATGATGTTCTTCATAGGCTCAATGCAATTGATCGTTTTATCTGATAACTTATTGCAAATATTCTTCGGTTGGGAGGGCGTAGGATTAGCATCTTATGCATTAATCAGTTTCTGGTATCGTGATAAAAAGAAGGATCATGTGGGTCAAGAAGGTCGATCTGCATTAGGTGTGATGGAATACTTTTCTCCAACTCACGCTGGAATGAAGGCTTTCATCATGACCAAGGTTGGTGACATAATGATGCTAGCAGGCATGTTTTTGATCTTTGCATTTGCCGGGACATTTGGTCTAAGAGAATTATACACTGAAACTACCTGGGCGGTAAACATGTCTGCCCAAGGATTACTTGTTCCTGCATTTGTGTTATTATTTGGTGGTGCAATAGGAAAATCAGCACAGTTCCCACTTAATGAATGGCTTTTAGAAGCAATGACTGGTCCAACTGCAGTTTCAGCTTTAATCCATGCTGCAACTATGGTAAAGGCTGGAGTATTTCTGGTTGCCAGATTAGGTCCATTGGTCTTTGCATTAGCAGCAGCAGGAATTCTTGCAGATCAATTTTTCGAAATAATTGCATGGGTTGGTGCAATCACTGCATTACTACTTGCTACACAAGGTATGGTTAATCCAGAAATTAAGAAAGTTTTAGCATACTCTACTGGTTCTCAAATAGGTTACATGATGATGGCATTAGGTGTAGCAGGATTATCAACACAGTATGTAGATGGTTATACAGCTGGCTTTTTCCATTTAATTTCACATGCAATGTTCAAAGCATCACTGTTCATGGCTGCCGGTTCGCTGTTACATGTTGTCGGTTCACGGTTTATGACAGATATGGGTGGTTTGCGAAAACAAATGAAAAAAACTTATGCATTCATGTGGGCTGCAGGACTTGCGTTGATGGGTGCACCATTCATCACTACAGGGTTCTGGAGCAAAGATGCAATATTTGCAGCAGTATATGAATCTGGAAGTGGATGGGCATTACCAATATTCATCATTGCAGTTTTGACTGCAGTCATCACAGCGTTCTATACAACACGAATGCTTGGAATGGTATTCTTTGGAAAGAACAGTAAACATATTGAAAAAATGGAGAGTGAGGGACACCACATACATGAAGCACCAAAATCGATGTGGATACCATATGGTATTCTTGCAGTGCTAACAATTGGAATTGGCATTATGGGTCTTTCTGCAGAAGAAGGTATTCATCATTTGTTTGGTGAATACTTGGAGCACTCATTTGGCATACACACTCCACATATAGAAAATGTAGAATCCGTATTACCTGGATTCCTATCAGGCCTAAACCCAATAGCATTAGGCTCATCTTTGGTTGCATTTGCAACAGGATTTGGATTAGGATATATCTTCTACATAGGAAGATGGGTTGATCCTGCAAAATTTGTTAATTCCAATATCGTCTTTTACTCTTTACACAAATTACTGTTGAATAGATGGTATCTCAATGCATTTGTTTATTGGGGTTTTGTTACAGCACCACTTTGGTTAGCCAGAGCAATATGGAGATACTTTGAACAGACAACATTTGATAAGGGAATGAATGTTGGTTTAGAGCGTGCTGTTGGTTGGGGTGCCAAAGTAGTACAAGGAACCCAAACTGGATCAGCACAATCATATCTTTACGTATTTGGAGCAGGAATTCTGTTTGTAGTCCTGATATTGATGATATAGGTGAAATGAATGATTGAACTAAATTCTACTCCAATTGTTTTAATGATTATACTTGGTGTTGCTGGCATGCTTATTCCTGTTATTAATGTAGCACGAAAAGAAAAAGGCAGTACAACATTTTATGGCGCAATAGCATTTGGTGCATTAATTTTATCAATGATATTTGTTGTTTATCAATTCTACAGTGAATCAATTGCTCCTGCAGCAATATTCTCTGCAGATGTTTTAGTCGATGATGCATTTGGATCATTCTTTGCAATTGCAATGTTAATAGTCTCAATCATGACAGTAGCTGGTTCTCTAAACTACATGAGAAAGAAATCAAATTCTGCAATGTACTTCTCACTAATTTTACTTTCAAGTATTGGTATGGTACTGATTGCATATTCTACTGATTTGGTTATGCTGTTTATTGCTTGGGAACTAATGAGTATTCCAACGTACATTTTGGCAGGATTCAACAAAAAGAATCCAATGTCTAACGAGGCAGCAATAAAATATTTCTTATTCGGTGCAATGTCTTCTGCAATTATAATTTATGGTATATCAATTGCTTATGGAATTACTGGTTCAACCAATATAGGGGAAGTAATTCAAGGATTTGCTACACTTGATGCAGAGATGCTTCCACTTGGATTATTGGCGATTGGTATGTTCATTGCTGGCTTTGGCTTCAAGATGGGTCTTGTCCCATTTCATATGTGGTTACCTGATACGTATGAGGGTGCACCGCCAACAATTACAGCTCTATTAGCAGCTGGTACTAAAAAAGCAGGATTTGCTGCAGCATTGAGAATTGTTATTATGGGAACAGTAGCTCTTAATCTGGATTGGACTCTGGCATTAGGAGTAATTGCAGTCATGACTATGACTGTTGGAAACATTGCTGCCGTCTTACAGAAAAATCTTACACGAATGCTTGCTTATTCCAGTATAGGTCATGCGGGTTACATTTTGATAGGAATCTCCGTTGCGCCATTTTCTGGAATGGGCTTACAAGCTTCGTTATTCCACATACTAAATCATGCTGTAATGAAGGGTGCTGCGTTTATTGCAGTTGCTGGAATAGTTACAACCTTAGCAATCACTCATCTTGATAAATTAAAAGGACTTGGAAGAAAGATGCCAATCACTGCACTTGGATTAGTTATTTCCTTATTGGCTCTTGCAGGTGTACCACCACTAAACGGATTTTGGAGTAAGCTTATGTTATTTGGCGCTTCTATTGATGCTGGCAGTGCATTATGGTGGGCACCATGGCTTGCGGTAGCTGGAGTTCTCAACAGTGCATTATCTCTAGCTTACTATGGCTGGATCATTAGAAAAATGTACTTTGAAGGAGAAACAGAAAAACGTGTTAAAGAACCTGCATCAATTATTGGAGTAATGATATTTTCAATCATATTCATGGTAACAATAGGTGTTTATCCAGAGCCAATTATCAAGTTTGCAGAAATGGCGTCACCAGTTTTGACTGGCACACTTATGCCTTAAACTGTGTAAATTTTACCAAGTTTTCTAAATTACTTTTTGCATAAGATTCATTTATTTTTCTTAAACTATCTAAGGCAAGTTTTGAAAATTTCTCTAACATCTCTTCCATTTTATTGAAGATTACCCTAGGATCAGAACTTTTCTTAATCAAGAGATTGAAAAGTTTATCTTCATTTTTCCAATCCATCAAGTCATCACGAATTTGATATGCAATACCAATATTTTTTCCATATTCAGCTAATGACTCAATTTGCTCCTCAGTTCCATTTCCAATTATAGAACCAAGCTTTGCAGCCATCTCGAAGGCTGTAGCAGTCTTGTATTCCATGACCTTCAGATAATCATCAAATGTAGCATCCTCACTCTCCTCTAATTTTCCTTCTAGTATTTCACCCTCACTCATCAACATTGCAGCAGTAGCTAAATCCTTTGTTATGCGAGGATTATCTAACCGTGATGAAATGTTAAGGATTAGACCCAAGACAAAGTCCCCTGTCAAGACACTTGCATTATAACCATACTTGATATGAAATGGATCTTTTTGCCTACGTTTCGTTTCATTATCAATAATATCATCATGTATAACTGACTCTGTATGAAGTAATTCAATTGCACATGCAGCACCAAAAACATTTTCATCAATTTTACCAACGGCTTCAGCAGCTAAAAGTAAAATAATTGGTCTTATTCGCTTTCCACCTTCTATTGCAAATTTTAATGGTTCACAAAATTCTGATTCCGAATATAATTCCAATTCTGCATCAAGTGCACTGTCAATTTTTTCAATATAGTTACTATAAGTTTCAAGAAGTGGGTTTATCTCTAAATTTTTTCTATCCAAAAATATCTGATCAACATTTTTCAGGATAGAATATTAAACTTTATTGATGACAAAAAACTGTATGCTCCCGTCGGGATTCGAACCCGAGTCTCAGGCGTGAAAGGCCTAAATGCTTGACCGGACTACACTACAGGAGCTTAAAATTCCGGCTCTTCTAATCCATAAAACTTTTTGGAATGACAAGCTTTTTTATGCTAATTTCAAGAATAACATTCATGAGTTCTCTGGTAAAACGAATCGATCAAATCATCGAAGAAAGAAGTTTACTCAAACATCCATTTTACGAGATGTGGTCAGATGGAAAACTGGAATTGGACTCACTTAAGGGCTATTCCAAGGAATATTACCAACTAGTGAAACAAGTTCCACAATTCATGGAACCAATGGTTCATGGTGCAACTTCAGATATGAAAGATGAATTAACTCAGAACATGAAAGAAGAATCAGATCACATTCCTCTATGGGAAAAATTTGCAGGTTCTATGGGAATTTCTGAATCAGAATTACAAGCCTATGAGGGTCTTGAGAAAACCAAAAAGGCAGTATCCAATTTGGGCTCACTCATGGATTCACTTGATAATGGTGCATGTGCAATGTATGCATTTGAAAAAGAGATTCCTAAAATAAGTAAAACCAAACTAGAAGGACTGAAAGAATTCTACGGTATAGATAGTAAAGATGCAGTAGAATACTTTGAGGAGCATATGATTGCTGATATTAGACACGCAGCATCTTGGGAAAAAATCATCAATAACACTAGCACTGATGACTCAGTGATGCTATCTACAGCAGAAAAATCTGTTTCAGCACAAAATCTCTTGTTAGATAGTTGCTACGAAACTTACTGTTAATCTAACACTTTTTACCCAGTTGAAATAATTTTTTTCTAGGGCCCGTAACTCAGCCTAGTAGAGTACTCGGCTCATAACCGAGGAGCCAAGGGATCGAAGCCCTTCGGGCCCACTAAAATTTTAATTCCAGCTGATTATTATTATATTGGCTGCAATGAAGAATCAGAGTTATACCTGATTAATGATGTAAAGGCATTTGACTGAGCTGCCCCTCTACTTTATTCTGTCTTGAACCTGCTTTAGTACATCTTCGGTGATTGATTTTTGTTCAAACAGACTTTGTGTAATATCATTAATGGTCAAAAGACTGTGAAGCTTTATACCTTCAGCTTGTAATGCTTGTGTAGCTCCTTCCATTCTGTCAACTACTGCATATGCATCTGTTACAATCATCTTTTCTTCTTTGATTGATTTTATTGCATTGATGACTGAACCACCACTTGTTACAACATCTTCAATCATTAACAGTTTCATATCCTGACAAGTTACACCTTCAACTGCCTTTCCAGTTCCATGTTCCTTTACCTGTTTTCTAACATAGATGAGTGGTTTTACAATTTCAGTTGCAAGTGATGCTGCAACTACCAAGCCTCCTGTTGGAACTGATACTAGTGAGTGAAAGTTTTCAAATCCTATATCATCAGCAATCATGTTTTGCAAGCCCTTAATCATTTTTCTGTACTCATGTGGAAAACTTGGAACTAATCTAAGATCAATATAATATGGGCTCTTTTTTCCGCTAGCCAAAGTGAAATCACCGAACCTGATAATCTTTTTTTCATAAAGAAATGTTGCAAAATCTTTAACAAAATCCATACCAAAATTTAGTTAACTGTATTTATTTTGGTTTGTATTGTTCTATCTATCATGCCTGAAATTTGGTTAAATTATGGACAAAATGAAGTTGTTTTAGATATTCAAGCAGAAAATCTTAATGAAAAACAATCAGATGAAAATCAGACACTTGATGAGTCAAAGGTAGATGAAAAATTAGGTAGTCTTGATTTATCAAAACCAGTAGAAATTGCAATTTTAAATTACACAAAATCTGTTCAGCAAATTTTAACAAAAATTTTCAAAAAATGTGAAGAAAAATCATTTTCAAATCCTAAGATTCTTGTAAACAAAAGAATCATTCCACTAGTGAAAGCAAATAATCCTGAAAATACATCCATTAATGAATTTGATCAAGATGAGATTTCAGATGCAAACTTGACATTTCTATCTGAGATGGAATTTGATGGGCTATTTGGATTCCAAACAACTTCTACAAGATTACTACGACAATTTGGAAAATCAGAGATGTTAGATGCGTTCAAAAAAAGAGAAGGTGATTTACCAATTCCTGGTAAGATAGGTTCTAACATGTATGTTGCAGAGAAATTTGTTGATGGATTTGAAATTTCATCGATTGAAATTATGGCAAACGCAAAAGGAATATCTGATTTCTCTATAGGCCATCCTAAAAATTCTATATCTCTTTCACAGCCATTTGTAGATTCATGTGTAAAAAAAATCGATCGACAAAGAACAGTGATTATCAGTACTGGTAAGGATGCAAGTAATGAAACATTAAATGTATCGCTAAATTCTCTCTGGAATTGTTATAGCATAGTTAAAAATCAAGGATTTGTTGTTTTACTGGCTGAATGTTTAAACGGAATAGGCTCTGATGCTTTTCAACAATTCATTGATGGCAGACTTACTGTTGAACGTGTAAAAAATGGAACAAAATATGTAGATGGCATGGAAAATTTATTGTATTTATCTGAAGTTCAAAAAAAGTTTCAGATTGGTTTAGTTTCAGTACTACCTGAAATTTATTTAAAAAAACTTGGGATTATACCTATAGGTGGTGTTAAAAAATCAATGGATTACATTCTAAAGAATGTAGGACCAAGGCAAAAAGTGGAAGTTGTTAATGATGGTGCACGCACACTTTTACGGGAAAATTGAGTCTGGAAGAGGCGCACATAAAACTGCTAATACTATAACACCAATGTAAACGATTTTTCTATTTTTTGATAGAGGTGATATATCATCTAGAGGTTGTGCATCCTTACTTCTGGAACTTAGAATCAAAATCAATATTGCCATCATCCAATAATTTAACAAAACAAGAACACCCATACTTGCATATGTGGCTATTTTATGCCACTTCTGACCTAGAATTACACGAGACATGTGACCTCCATCTAATTGCCATGCAGGAAGTAGGTTCAAAAATGTAATTAGAAATCCAAGCCAAGCCGCAAACATAATTGGTGACATTATTACTTCAACGTCGTCACCATTTTTGTCAAATAATTCTAGCATGCCCATCATTATCAGATTTTCATTCATCTGGATTAATTGTGATGTGCCAAACATTTGTTCTGCCATTTGACTATCAATCACTGGTGATGTGTATGCACCAAATGCAACAACAACAATAGCAACAGCTAGACCAGCAATCGGTCCTGCAATTGCAATATCAAATAATATGTCACGGTTAACAGTTAGACCTCTTGATTGGATAAATGCACCAAATGTTGGAATTCCAAAAACTGGAACACCTGGTATGAAATATGGCCAAGTTGTTTTGATTTTGTGCCATTTTGCAGCAATAAGATGTCCTGCCTCATGAACACCTAAGATTCCAATTAATGCCCATGCATAAAGAATTGCAACTCCAAGTGGATCACCAATTCGTACGAATGAATTTAGTCCAGCAGTTCTGAAGAATCCATCAATTAGTACCATTGTGACTGTAACTGCAAAAAGAATTCTAGGAGTCCACGTTTTTGATAACCATTTTCTTTGCTTTAATGGAGGAAATTTTGATACTATAAGCAAAACCTGATTATTTTGTCTCTCTAAAACACACACAAGATTTCTTGTTTCTAGTATTTGAGTTAGTTTTACAAATTTCTCTTTGAAATCAGTGTCTTTAAAATGAAATTTAATTTTAGTTAAGGAAATCTCCGAGTCAGTAATATCAAACAGCGATGAGACAGTTTTTTGAATCTCTTCTTGAGTAGGTTCCATCATAGTTATGGTTAAATTTGATTCAATAATTGCTTTTCCAGCTTAGAATTAAATAATTGTATTTTATACCGAATCTATGCAGGTAATCTTAAGAGAATTTAATGGAACCATACTACGTAGATGTGACCCTACAGATTTGATTTCTGTTATGGAGATTAACATGAAAACTCTCCCAGAACATTACTCTGATTATTTCTATGAAAGTTTACTTACTGATATGCCAGAATCATTTCTTATTGCAGAGAATGAAGGAGTAGCAGTTGGTTATATTATGTGTAAATCTGAATTTGGGTTTTCAAATTTTAAGAAATTAGGATTTGTTAAAAAAGGGCATGTTGTATCAGTTGCTGTTCTTGATGGATTACGTGGAAATGGAATTGGTAGTGCACTTGTTGAAGAGGCATTCAAGGGGGTTAAAGAAAAACAATGTGATGAGATGTATCTTGAAGTTAGATGTAGTAACACTGATGCTGTAAGACTATATGAAAGATTGGGCATGTCTGTCAAACAGCGACTCAAATCATATTATCGCGATGGGGAAGATGCGTATATGATGGCAATAGAATTCTAGCTTAAATTAAATAACTGAACAAATCTGCCATTGACATGCAAAGACGCAGTGGCATAGGAATTATGATTTTTGTGTTAGCAATAGGAGGCTTCTTCGTTTATGCATATCTTTTGATGCTTTCTGAATGGAGTCCAATAGTCTTACAACTAACTATTCTAATGATAGTTGGTGGTATACTTGGAGTTGTATCTTGGATTGGATATATGATGGCTACCACTTCTGCAAAACCATCATCATCAATTATAGATGATGATACTTAGTCTTTCTGAATTTTTACATCGACAACAGTTTGATAGAATCTTGGACCAACTGGTCTGACAACCCGTGACGCTATAATCTCTGCACGTGTTTTATTTATATTTAGAAAATGTTCTTCAGATAATTTTGGGGCATCTTGTTTTTTTTCTGCATGAATATGTGAATAATAATGAATCACTCCATTATTTTTTAATGACGAAATTGCAATATCTAAAAATTCATCAGAACGCTCTGGCAGTAGCATTAATACACGATCAGCTTTATTTTCTAATCCCTCCTTAATGATTTTTGTAGCATCGCCATTAAGTGAAATCACTTTGCCTTTGAGTTTATTGAGTTTAATATTTTGTTCACATAGTTTAGAAGCCACAGGATTGATATCTATATTGTAAACAGTACATGATTTTTTCTTGGCAGCAAGTAATGAAAACATTCCAACACCACCAAACATATTGATTATAACATCATCATTATTTACAACATTTGAAATTCTTTCTCTTTCAGTTGACAGTCTTGGAGAAAAAAATGCTTTTTCAACATCTACAATAAATCTACAACCATTTTCCTTATACTCAGTTTCTGTTTTTTTATCACCTTGGATCAACTCCAAGTTTCTGGTACGAAAATCACCCTCAACAGGTGAAGATTGATGAAATACTGATTTTGCTGTTTTCACCTGCTCTAACAAAGTCTTTCCGATAATCTTCTTTTTTGAAATTAATGAATCTGGTATTCTTACTATGATAATATCACCAATTTGATCAAATGCTGAAACAAGTTCTTTACTATCTTCATCTGAAAGGATACTCTCTAATGATTTCTTTAACATTCTTGTCATTTTTTATAATAATAATTATGATTCCCTTTTTGATCCTTGTCAAGTCTACTTCCGTCTTTGTTAACTCTAGGTCTTCTACTTTTTTCATCACGACGGAATGTTATATCTAGTGACTTGAGAAATCGATTCATTGCATCAATTTTTGGCAGAGGTGATGTTGCATATCCTTCAACACTAGACGTTCCTTCAAAAATAACCATAGAATCGGAGACTAGATCCATTAACTGAAGATCATGATCAATCACAATGGCAGATTTACCAAAAGAGCGGCAAAACTTCTGAAGAAACTTTCCAACAGCAATCCTATCTTCAACATCTAAAAATGCTGATGGTTCATCAAGTGCATATAGATCCACTTTTTGCAAAAGGCAAGTGGCTACAGCAACTTTTTGTAATTCCCCACCTGATAGATATTTCATTGATTTATTGTATAATTTTTTGATTCTTAATGGCTCGATGATCTGTTCTTCCTCAGTTGTATCAACTATTGATCCACCATTTACCTTCTCTAGAATTGCAATGACTTCTACGTCAATATCATTTGTAAGGTACTGTGGTTTGTATGAAATTTTTATTTTTTTATCGATAGATCCAGAATCAGGTTTTTCAACACCTGCAATCATTTTCATCAGAGTAGTTTTTCCAAGTGCATTGGCACCCATGATTCCTAGCAGATCCCCTTTTCTTACTTCACCGGGCTCTATAGAAACTGAAAAAGATGAATATTTTTTTTCTAATTTGGGATATGATACAACTACATCTCCTTGTTGAATTTCATCTGTTGCAGTTGACGCATCAAATGTGAATTTTTTATCTCTGAATCTAACATTTTCAGAGGCTAGGTATCCATCCAGAAACGCATTGATACCAACTTTTGTCGATAATACATTTGAAACAATTCCATATGCTGCCGGCACACCATATAGAACTTCGATGTAATCACTTAGATAATCTAATAGTGTTAAGTCATGCTCTACAACCATAACGCTTTTTCCTAATTCCGCCAGACTATGTATCACTCTTGCAACCCCAGTTCTTTGGAATACATCATTGTATGACGAAGGTTCGTCAAAAAAATAGAAATCTGCCTCTTTTGAGGCTGAAACCGCAACTGCTAATCTTTGTAATTCACCACCGCTTAGCTCATTCAAATCCTGTTCAACAGAATTTGTCAAACCTAATTTTTTTATTAATTCGTGTGAAACACCACGTTCATCATATTTTTCTAATAGCTCTTTTCCTGTGCCATTGAATGCATTTACAACATTATGGACTTGTTGTGGTTTTATAGACGCGCGAATATTCCCATTTTTGATCTCTTCAAAATGTGATTTTAGCTCCGTACCCTTGTAGAATTTTAAAACATCATCCCATTCTGTTGGCTCAGAGTAATTTCCAAGATTTGGTTTTAAATTGCCTGATAGAATATTTACCACTGTACTTTTACCCATACCATTTCGACCAAGCAATCCAACAACTTCACCTTTTTTTGGAGTGGGTAGTTTGTAAAGTCTAAACGAGTTGATTCCGTATTGATGAATTTTATCAGTCGATAACTCACTTGCTAAATTTACAATTGTGATTGCATCAAATGGACAAACCTTAACACAAATACCACACCCATTACAAACATCTTCATCGATCTGTGCTTTTTTTGTTTCTTCGTTAAGTATAATGCAATCTGCACCCGATTTATTTACAGGACAGTATTTGATACATTCAAGACCACATTTTTTGGGCTGACATAATTCTTTATCTAAAACTGCTACACGATGTGTCATATCGTATTCGTTATTTTCTTTAATTTATACTTCTATGAAATAATTGATGCACTAACTTCCCTAGAATGAGTGTAAATTTCGTTACCTTAATAGAGAAGTTACATCGAAATAAGTTAAGCCGGTCATAGCGTTGGGGTGCGACCCAGTCCCATTCCGAACCTGGAAGTCAAACCCAATGTCGCTGCTGTGTTACTAAGGTACGAGAGTACTTGGGAAGCAGTGGTGCTGGCATTCTTATTATAACAACTATATTCAAGAAATTTAGTAAATTGTTATGATTAATTGTACTGTGTGTGGAGACCAATTTGATAATGATATACGATTTTTAAACCACATGATGGAAAAACATGGATTTAGAAATCCAGACATTGAGAAACCTGATAGGAACAGTCGTGGATATTAACGTCAATAAATCTATAAGTCACAAAAATTTGTGATCCTTACAAGGTATAACAATGCAAAAAGTACTAGAAAAAACACTGAAAGATGCTATTAAAGAAAACCAATGCATTTTAGGGACTAAGCAAGTTTTGAATTCAATTTCAAAATCAAAACTTGTAGTTTTATCAAGATCAATTCAAACAGAAATGCGTGAAAAAATTGAATCCGATGCAAAAAAATCTAAAATTCCAACACTTACATTTAATGACACCTCAGTGAATCTTGGAAAACTATGTGGAGTTCAGTTTAGAGTTTCTACACTATCACTTCCACAAATATCGGAAAGTGAAATTACATCATTGAAAAAAGAATTTGAATCTCAATGATGATCTTAAATACTTTTTCAGATACTAAGTTCAATCAAGGTTTAAATGAGACAGAAAAATTTTTTGAATAATTAAGATAGAATATGACACAAGAAATAAAGCTAACAACTGATCAGATGCGTTTAATGTCATTATTTCAAAATGTAACAAAAGCCACTGCTAGGGATTGTGTTGAAGACGAAAAATTAGATAGGCTGATCTTTGTTGTTAATGAAGGAAAGATGGGTTTAGCAATTGGAAAAGGTGGCTCCCATATCAAAACATTACAAAATAAAATTAATAGAAAT
>Ga0208764_10001764_pt1 | contig 13834 bp, 10 predicted proteins | sample ETNtaG_18_FD_185762 | JGI IMG/M metagenome (GOLD analysis project Ga0208764, IMG submission 185762) | Marine microbial and viral communities from oxygen minimum zone, Eastern Pacific Ocean - ETNP201302SV91 (SPAdes) (version 2) | ecosystem: Environmental > Aquatic > Marine > Oceanic ... | reverse complement strand
CGGAGTTCTTCACGGACTCGTCGATGCTCTCGACCATGGTCACGGTGGCCATTCCGAACACCATTATGAAAACGGTGCCGACGACCATTGCCCCGACGCTTGACCCAGCCATCAAATCCCCCCCCTAGGGAGTCCCCTGGGCCCTCCAAGCCTCGATCATCGCTGCGAATGTCAGCAGGGTCCTGTTGTCGACGGATGGCGCTCCTTCGGATGCCTCTCCGGGTTCTGCTAAGGAAACGATAGCGCTGAGCGCCTTGCCCTCCGTTGGCGTGATGACTCCCGACTTTGAGGCTGCGCCCAGGAAGACGAGGGCGTCCGCCCCGCTCAAGCGGTCAAGCAGGAGGGCGGCTATCTTCGTCGGATCGACGCTGGGCCCATGCATCAGGGCCTCCTCCTCGGAGTTCTTCAGGAATGGGTTCACTGCTAGGGACTGTGCCTCGTAGAGGTCTAGCAGGCCCGGCCCCCCGGCCAACCCACCGGCGACTTGGCCTCCTCCGGAGTCGTCGACCGCCACCGGTCGGCTCGTTACCGAGCCATCATCCCCCACGGTGTGGATTACGTCCTGGGAGCCCCCTCCCGCATCTGAAGCAGCGGGAGCGGAGACGGTCACCGACTCCGCGGCGATCTTGGCGGTCTGCTGGGCGGTCATCTTGATGTTGGACTCCATCAGGTCCATGGCGGTCTCCAGCCTCTCGAACCTGTCCTTGACCATGTCAACGAGCTCGGGGATCTTGTCCTGCCCCTGGCTCGCCTGCGGATCGCCCAGCACCCCCACCCTAGTCCCGGATGGGGCGAAGAGCCAGGCCTCTAGGTCGGTTGGCCTGAACTCCGTGGGTATGTCCACGTGCTCCACGGAGAGCCTTGCGGCCTTGTCCAGACGGGAGGCCATGCCGGGGTCGGCATTGCTGTCAGAGGAGGAACGGAACTTGTCCATTATCCCCATCTGAGCACCTCATTCTGCCATCACCCTTTTTTTCTCCGTATTCTCCGCTGATCACATCAGTGATGATCCTAGCACGAGAGAGTCGATCTCCAGTGTGGCTAGGGTCTCGCCGCCGCCGTCGACCACCAGTCGGATCTCGAGGCTCTGGCCAGTGCCTGCCTCGGCGTCGCATCCAGGACTTCGCCCGAGGGCGAAGTCGTGGTGTGTGATCTCGTTGGCCGATTTGTAGACTCCGTCGCCACCGTCGACGTTGTCGTCGGTGTCATGGGTGTCCGTGGTTCCAAGGTCTATCTCGAACTTGAAGACGGTGCCGGCTGTCAGCTCGTCGCCGTCGAAGTAGGTGTCGTCGTCGGCGGTGCCGGCAGTCTCGCCGCCACCGACGTTGGCAAGTCCAGTACTCTGGTCCCAAGTGCCGAAGACGGTTATCTCGTCACCGACGGAGTATGCGGCGAGGTTCTTGGTGCCGCCATTCGTGTCCCCGTTATCGTCTATGTCGTTCCAATCAGTGTCACCCAGGGTGACGATCCTGTATGTCTTGCTAAGTTGCAGGTTCGAGTCGGCGATATCCTCGACATCGCCGATGGCCCTGGTGTCAGCGGTACCCGAGTCGAGCACCGCGTAGGTTGTCGACGGGTCCACTATCTGGGCCAGAGTCAGGGCATCAGTAAGGTCGCCATCGGCCGGGTTGAGGCCTGAGTGTGTTAAGGTCACCCTGCAGGATATGAAGAACTCGATGTCGCCGTCCTCGACTCCGATCGACCCGGAGGAGACCCTCGCGACGACCTCCATGCTTGCAACGTCGGTGTTGCCGGAGCCGACCGAGGGGCTGCCGGCCATCGGGCTGGCAGCGGTCTTCACGAAGACGTCGACCAGCGAGACCTTCCCGGAGATCTGCTTCCTCGTGTCGTCGCTGGTGTTCTCCGCGTTCTGCTGCAGCTCCTCAGCGGTCTTGATGATGATCGTGGAGGCCACGGCGGCCACTAAGATCAGTGCGATGAAGACGATCATCGCGCCTATACCGATTGAGCCCGACTCGCGCTCCTCGCGTGCGTTGATGGGGTTGAATTCTCCCGACATCATACCACCGCCTTCCCTGAGACCACGGAGTCAACCACGAGCTCTGAGAGGGTCGTCCCCCCTCCGTCGACGATCATCTTGAGTTGAAGGGTCTCGCCAACGCCGGCTAGGGTGGCGCAGGGCCCTATGTTGTAGTCTGCGGCGTCCATGGCCGTAGTCGGCCATGAGATGGCAACCCCGCCTTCCGTAGTAGGGTCGTCGTCCCCATCTCCAGCGACTCCTGCGGTGTCGTCGTTGTTGGCGTCCTTCTCGCCGTTACCGAAGCCTAGGTAGTCCTTCTCGAAGTTGATGTCGAACTTGAACACGGTGCCAGCGACGAGTTCGTCTGTCGCCTCGTAGGCGGCGCCTGCAGTAGTCTCGGCGTTTGGCTGCGACCATGTGCCGTCCCCGGTGGCCACGTTGGAACCAGTGGTGCCTGCTATCGGCTGACCCCAAGGGGAGTCTGTGCCGAGGTTCCCCGACACTATGCCGAAGCTGCTGGTGTCACCGCAGGTGACCAGGAAGTCGATGTTGCTGACCAGCACGTCGGTCGAGCCCGATGCCACCTTGGCGGTCACTATTACGCTGTCCAGATCGGTTCCGTCGGTGCCGTTAACTATCATGCTGATGATCGATATCTTTCCGGAAATCTCCTTCCTAGTGTCGTCGCTCGTCGACTCTGCGTTCTGCTGTAGCTCTTCGGCGGTCTTAATGATGATCGTCGAGGCCACAGCGGCAACTAGGATCAGGGCGATGAAAACAATCATCGCACCGATACCGATTGAGCCCTCCTCTTGGTTTCTTTCTACTGTCTGGTCGTATTCGCTCATTGCGTGTTCACCCGTGCCCCCCTGTGAATGCTAATCATTTATGATATTACTGTAGTAATCAAGGAAAAATGAAGTTCGGGGTACCGAATCTAGCTTCCGATTCCGACCGCTTCCCTGAGGTTAATGACCTCGATTGGGACGTGTACGATCTCGCCCGGGCCGAGGTTCTCAACCAGTGGGAGCCGGAGGGTCTCGAAGCCTTCTGGCATCCACGGGTCGAGGAGGAGCCCATCCATCGTGTTCGGCGTCCTGTTCTCCAGCCTAGTCTGGACTCTCAGGGAACCGTAATCCACGTGATACCCGGTGGCGATGTTCAGGCTGCTGCCGAGAAGAGCGGTCTGGGGGAACGATCCCGATGGGCGGATCTCGATCCCGATTTCTATGAATCCCTCGGGGGGTATCTCTGGGATCTCACACATCTTCGGGGTGGATGTCCATCCGTACGGGATTGGCGGTGCCAGCCTCATCGTGGAGATGTTGTTCTCTCCGGTGTTCTCGAGTGTGATTACCATCAGGGCGTGGTCCTTGCCCTCTGGCCATGTTGTTCCTATGGAGAGGAAGAAGGCGTTCACGAGGAATGGGCTGGTCGCTTCGTTCACTGCTACGGGTCCGAGTGCGCTAATAGCGTCCTCGAAGGCCTTGGCGGAAGACGACATGTCTGAGTCCAGGGATTTCTTTCCCTGGTTGACCAGTGTGAGTGCTATCTCCTCTATGTCGCTTAGCTCACCCATCTCGTTGAGGTGCCTTCCGAGCGTGTTTAGTGAGCGTTCCAAGCCATCCCTCCCCATGGAGGCGACAGCCCCCTCCACGCAATCGGAAGCTGCCCCCCAGTTCCCCTCTCTGAGGTGCTGTAGTCCCAGCATCGTTAGGTCCCAGGCACTGCGGTCCCCCTCGGACATCTGCTCGAGCTCCTCCAAGGAGCGTTCTAGCGAAGACAGGGCCCTGTAGAGGTCCATGATTTGGCCCTCAGCATCATCGACCTCCTGAGACAGTGACTTCAGCATCTTCTTGGCGCTTATCGGCCTGTTGGCCCATATTGCGAACTGGATGTTCTCCGCCTCTTCCTCGATGTAGTCTATCCTCTTCAGGGTGGCCTCGGCGCCTCCGATAGCTGGTGCTTGTTCTCTGGCCAATTCAGTTTCCTCCTCCTGGCTTGTTTCCGGCCCTTCCCAGAATCTTCTTGATTCGTATCGCTCGCAGTTCGATGTCCGCTAGTTGGCTGTATAGCGTGTCGTATGAGCTATCGAGGAACCGCAGAATCATGTGGACGAGGATCGGGGATATCGCCAAGAAGGATATTATCGTGACAATTGAGTACGTCCCGGTGTCTATTGCGAGTGCTGGGGTGATCAGTACGAACGGCAGGAAGGCATATGGGGCGCAGGAGATTATTGCTCGTAGCTCCTTCCGAGTGTTTTTCTGTTCCTTGTCGTGGTCCTCCAGTATTGACATCGTCCCTATCCTGGATTTCTTCCTGTCATCATGGATGGCCTGAAGCTCGCTCGAGGAGAGCCATGCCACCAAGGCAGCGAATGCTACTGAGGCAATTGCGCAAATCAGGGTCAGCCATGTTGAGAGGCCGGTTAGCGAGAGCATCCCGAACCCCATGGATGCCACGTATGCAGAAGCATGTAGGCGCCCCTCTGCCTCATCCATCCCCTGTCTTAGTAGGGAGATTGCCACGAAAAGGATGGCTAGTGCGGCCAGAATAGCTGATGGGAAGCCAACCCCCGAAAGGGTGATGCTAGGCGTAGACCATGATTTGATTGATAGGTCGACTTGGAGGTTGTCGTTCTCCAATATGTTCCCGAATATCCCTCCCTGTTGGGTAATGTCCGATGGGTACGCCAAGGATGCCGTGCACTCCAGTGTCTCTGAGGATGAGAACCATGGGATTGGGTTCAGCTGGATGGCCCACGATGCAGTGGCATTTTCCCCGGGCCCTAGAATAGGCAGTGTCTCTGATGAATATGGGTTGATGATCGTCGCGTATGGAGTCGCAGAGCAGTCCAGAATGACGTCGACGTTGGTTGGCATGACTGCATTGCCCGCATTGATCACCGTGACATCGACCCACGTCAGGTCTCCCTCTTCTCCGTCGCTCCTGAATGAGATACTGTCGATGAGGGGGTCGGTAGATTCCGACATCCTGAGTTTGACCACGAGATCGGTGGAGTATTCCGTGTTCGTACTCTCCTGAGGGTTCCTCAGTTGCAGGAAGATATTCCACCCGTCACCTGGAGCGAGGTTCTTCTTGTCTGGGATGATTACCTGGATGGTGATCGTCCCCCCATGGCCCTCGCGCGCCCCTCCGTCATACGGGGTAGATGGCACTAGGTCCCATGCTGAGTTGCAAGTAGTTACGGTTGCCGTGGTAGCGGCGATGCCCTGGCCCTGGTCGGCAAGGAGGCACATGCCGCCGGTGGAGGGGTCGTGGTCTATGCTCATCCCCCAATGCACGAGGGGGTATGAAACCGATGGCACCAACCTTTCCGGAAGGTCGGCAGCGGAGTCATAGGGGTTCCTCTTCCCGTTCATGGCCAGGGTGAAGGTCCTCTCTGCGTCTGATGAGTTGCCCCATGAGTTGATGTTGGTCCATGGGATCTCTATCTGTCGGCAGTTCGGGTCGCTGTTGCCCTCGCATGCAAGGTCCCCGGCTGAGTCGGAGTTGATTTGGTACTCGTCATCGGTCTGAGCCCTGACCACGATGATCGGGGTGGTGTCCTGCTGTGGGTCGACATCAACCCCGACCGGTGTGCGAATTAGTGTGAAGGACCCGGTCTCCCCTTGCCAATGGTCTGCTTGCAGGGTATTGAATGTGAACGTGAATGAGCTGGTCTGGCCGATGCCTAGAGTTAGGCTGGTTGAGCCAATGTTGTTGGCTACGCTGAACCTATCCATAGTTAGATCGAGGTCTTCCGTCTCCCACTGTACGGTCAATTGCATCTGGGCATTGCCCATGTTCTCCATCACGAAGTTGATCTCTCGGTCAACTCCGGGAACGATTGCAATCCTCTCCGGTGACTCCACCAACCGCACGTCGAACACCGGGAGCACCTCGATGGCAATCGTCTTCGAGCCTGCAGGGACCCCACCCCCCATGGCGACCCTGTCTTGGAGTGGGACGCTCTGAACGGTTCCGTTGACCGTAATCGTAGATGGCCATGTTGGGTATGGGTCCGTGATGTTGACTGCCCTCAGTGTGATGTTGTGATTCACGTATGCCTCGAGAATCTCCCCCCCATTGTTCAGTTCGGGGAGCGTGATAGTGAGCATGACCTTGTGACTGGCTTCCGGCTCGATAGTGAATGCAGATTCGTTAACTGTGTAAGTCCAGTTGTTCGAGTTCCCGAAGTCTGCCGTCAGATTGAGCGTCTCCAACAGATTTCCCCTGTTGATCATGGTCACCTCGATTTCCACCGAATTACCGGGAGCGGCTTCGAAAGTGGATGCTCCAATGAAGTCGATACGATGCTCGGGTGCGACCTGAACGTTCCATTCGCTGGTGGACAACAGCGTGCCGTTGTGGTGTGCCGTGATACTGAAACTCTGAATCACATCGGCCCTAGCGAGTGAGCTTGCCTTTGCATAGACCCTCACAATCCCTTGTGAACCGGGTGGAACCAACTGGGTTGTGTTCGTATCACAACCATTCGCATCCTCATTGAAGCAGACTTGGAGTTTGTCCGTATCTGAGAGGTGCAGAGCGAGGTCGTAGGTAATGTTGGTATTTCCAGTGTTGTTTAGAACTGTGATTATTGTTTTCTGGCCCACCCTGTTAATCTCCGAGAGGTCGGGACTGTCCGAGGGTGCGATCACCGCCGTCGATTGGATGGGGTAGAACTCTGCTGAGATGACCTCGGTCAGCCGGAATAAGGCGGACGCGTACGCCATCAGTTCTCCGGTGTCAGTAGAATTCGCATAGACCCATATTTCGTGCACCTCATCGGCACTGGCTGAATCTGGGGGGGTTGCCGTGACCACGAGTTCGAACTGGTCTAGGGTGGCCCTTCCACCGGTTCCATTGTCGGGGAAAAGATTGGTTCTGGACGGTAGCATGTTGGCTGCTGGGGGGATGGAGATTGTCCAGCCTTCCTTTGGCACGTACCCCAATGTGAAGTTTGCAGGGTCGTTGCCAGTGTTCTTCAGAATCAGACTGGCGGAGATGGACTGTCCGGGGTCGCCGACGGACACACCAGAAGATATCAGCTCTGCTGAGTAGATTTCATCTATTTTCACCGAGGCGGAAGCGGTTGCGTTTTGGGAGAGGGTTCCTGGGAAGGTCCCCCAATCGGATGTGGCTTCGAATGAGTATGTTAGTGTGCCTGCTGAGGGGTATGGGAACTCGGCCGGGTTGGGGGTGAATGCTAGTGCGACCCTTCCGTATCCTATCTCCCCTGGCTCCAATTCCAGTGTGGAGGGTGCCATCGTCGCGGTCCACCTCTGTAGCTCAGCGGAACTGGAGCCAGACAGAATGGTGTCCTGCTCGAATGTCATGCCGTTTCCTACGGATGGGGTCAGGGAGATTTGAGCGAGGGTGTCGTTGGACCCGAGGTTGTGCTCGATGGTGACCGCAAAGTCAATCCAGCGAGCGATGTTCCCGCCTATGATTTCGTCCGCGGTGATGTCATTGTTGCCCCCTATTACGGAGATTTCCAATTTGACGATGCCGTCAATCATGAGAGTAGTCTGGTTCCACGATGGCACCCCTCCCTCCATGGGTATCGCCTGAACAATGAGATCGACCTCTTCTATCGATGACACCTTCCAAGCCGGGTTCAGAGGCATCACCAGGTGTGGGGTCGAGATCGTGACAGGGATTGCGCGGGTCTCGTCGGGCATCAAGACGTCGGTGATTGTCACTGGGGAGTGTATGTTCCAGAACGGGACTGCCTCTAATGGTCCGACGTCAATCTGGTACTGAGCAGGAGCTGTCCCGGTGTTCTTTAGGGTGTACTCGATGGTCCTGTCGGACCCCGGGGTGAGGTTTGCGAAATTCGGCCCCAAATGGTGGCTGTGGTTCTGGTAGATCTCGGAAGAGTAGGTCCCTCCGGCCATCACCATCGTGGTGGCTTCCAAGACATAGCCCGCTGTTTGGCTTTGGACGGTCAATGTGACCAGCACCGAATCCCCATTGGAGGCATCGGACGGAACGTCTACGTTGATTTGGATCGCCTCTGTATCTCCTGCTGCTACAGTGAGAGGGGAAGATGAGGGGTAGATTGTATCAGAGGCTATGACCCAGTAGTCGGTAGGTGCCGAGTTGTTCGACTGGAGAACCTCGAAGTCGTCGCTGACTGTTCCAGAGTTCTGCAGGATGAAGTTCAGGACCAGCTCAGAACCCGGGTCAACGTTCCTATTGTTGGCTGGGAGAAGGGAGGCCCTCAGGGCAACGAAGTTTACTAACCTTGATTCTATTGTTACTGTGTCCTGAGAAACCCCCGAGATCAGGAGATTGCCCCCCAACGTGTAGTCGCCCTCTAGGTCGGAGCCATCGAAGGAGATGGTGATGTTCTGCGGTGTAGGAGGGCTTGCTAGGCTTCCGGGCAATAGTTGCTCAGTGGAAGAGGAGAGGGAAACGCTAGGACCTCCGAGGGAGGGGGTCAGGGTTAATTGCGCCGTGACATCTACTGGTTGGTTCCCCGTATTCACCGCTGTAATGGCCCCCGCCCACATGGCTCGAGCCAGGGATGTGCCGTCTTCTGGTAGGGAGTCGGCAATGTCTGTGGCGTCTTCAACAGCAACAACGTTGACATTGTTGAGAGACATCACGTCGTTGCTCGAGTTTGAATCCGAAGAAGAAGACGCAACCTCCCACGAAGCGGTGATTTGCAATCCTGAATCTATCACTGAGGAGGCGTCCCAGTATAGCAAGTGGTTAGCGCCTGCTCCGGGATTTATGGTTACGGTTCTGTTGTCAACTAACACCCCGTCGACCTTCAGAGTAACGTTCCCCTCCGCTACCGAACCTCCTATGTTCAGGATTCCAACCCTGATAATATGATTCTGAGGGGCGAGTGTGGGTACACCTGCGATGAGGACAGAAGGGGTGGTGACATGGAGATCGGTTACTGCAACATCCGGATCCAGAGAGCGTCCCGATGTCATCATCGGAACATCTTCAGATGGTGACGCTGGAATACCTCCCAATAGTGGAGACAGGAAGAGCAGGGCGACCAGAATCGTGGCCTTGCTAGCCCTGTCTGAGGCCTTTTGCGAGTAAGTGGCAAGGTTTGAATTGACTTGTGTTCCCATCGCTTGCGCTCCCCTCCTCGTAGAGGAGACTACCAATCATTATGAAGCAACCGGAGAAAAATTGTAGTCTTGGTGATCGTCAAAGGGTTACGACCGATGTTATGAAAAGACACCGCTCACGTTCGGTAACGTGGCGGACGCTGTATCCATCATTATCATCGTGCTTATTCTGCTAGCCACATTCAATGGCTTATTCAGAATAATGCGTTCTCAATCAAGGAGGACCATCCTCCCGTCAACAAGAAGAAACGTGCCCGATGAGATTCTATTAGGTGCGGTTTCGAGAAGAAGCAGGGCGAGGGGTAGAGACAGGTCTGGCAGTCCAACCGTTGCAGGTTCACTGGGCGACGGAGCAGAGGCTATCGGTCCTGGTGTCCAGGAGGCTGAAATATCAACTAAAGGTGCTACTGCACTGGAGAAGAGGCTGGAGAGGGAAGGTGCAAAGAGGGGGTCTGTGCAAATCAGTCTGATGTGGGACAACTGGAATGATCTGGATCTCCATGTGATAACCCCCGCCGGAGAGCACATCTACCACGACAACAGGACTTCGGGTTGTGGAGGGGAGTTAGATATCGACATGAACTTCAAACCGACATCAAAGTCTCCTGTTGAGAACATTGTTTGGACAAAGACCCCCCCTCCAGGAGTGTACAGAGTTGGAGTAAGGCACTACAAAATCCACACGAAAGGGATCTTCTCATGGGTCCCCTTCCTATCTAGGATTCATAGGAAGAATTCTACCGATTTCACAGTTAGCCTGACCATTGGGGAGAGTAAGCGTTTCTACGAAGGGTCATTGGAAAAGAGCAACGACTTGCAATTTGTAGCGAAGTTCGCAATTGCAGGGCCCGATGGAGAGGTCCCAGAACTGATATTACCTCAGGAAGAGGAGGGCCCGGGGGATTTCACTGAAGCTAGAGACGTTGATGCACTTCGCAGGCGAGTCGGTACGGTCCAAGATGGCGTCTCGGTCAACCTGAGTTGGGAGGGAGCTGGTGACCTGGGGTTGTCCGTTGTTGATTCAAGCGGCGATCAAGTGTCATTCTTCAGTCCCGAAGGAATGGGCGGAGGACACTTCGACATGGCTGACTTCGACCCGAAATCTGGAAGGAGGTCAATTACATGGGAGAATGCCCCCCCGACTGGGTCTTATTCCGTGCATGTCAGGCATTTCGAAACTGAAGGCGATGCTGGAGAAATAGGCTTCAAGGTGGTTGTAAACAATAGGGGCCAGTCTGAAGAGTACTCTGGCGTGGTTCAGCCGGATGGTTCCACTGTGGAAGCCGGCAGTTTCGAAGTCTAGTCTTCCCAAAGGCCCTGGATGCTTAGGATCCGCCTCATCCACTGGAGTTTCTCGATTTTCATCTTTTCTTGCGTCTTTCCTGACCATCGGCCGACGACGTCTGCCCGTGTTCCAAGCATCTTGATTCGATTATTGCTAACCCCAAGAGCCGTTAGGATGCAAGCAGCGCGATCCCCATCGGTGAATCCCCCTGGGTTGTGCATTCCTGGAATGCTTTCTGGAGTCTGGTGAGTGAGTATCAGATCAGGAGGATTTGCCTGTTCTTCTGCAAATTGCAATAATGAGTCCCAGTCCTTTCGATTGTCCCCGTGCGCATGGAGGAAAAAGGGGACTGCCCTTCTAACGGCCTCAATTGTTCCCTCTCCTCCATCGGCATCGCTCACGATGAATGCCACTCTGGACCATGCCTTTTCGGATAGTGAGTCGGGAAGCTCCGAGATCACTCCAGCCGCGCCGTCAGCAGGAACTATCAGAGTTGGCTCGGAAAGTATGCTCACCAACTCTTCTGGCTCGATTGCCGCTCCGAGGATTGCGACTCCAGCCTTTCTAATGACAAGCCTCCTGAATAGTCTGGATAGAGAAACCGCCCTATTGTGTCTGGCCCATTTGTCCAAGTGAGAGCCCTCCACTCTGCGGATCATCGCTTGCGCGCTCTCTGAGTCAACGGATTCATCCCAGCCAAAATGCTCCCTCACATCTCCTTGCAAATCGACCAAAGTAGTCAAGGACGGTTCCAAGTCAGTGAGTCTTTGCGCGTACGTCATGCTCTCCAGTGGAAGGGCTCGGTAAGTATTGAAGAACCCTCGCGGAACTCTGATAGACGTGCCAATGCCCATCAGCGCTCCGGAAATTGATGACGAAGGGCTACTAGCGCGCTATCCGTTCCTCCCACAAGGAAGCGCGTACATCAGGTCTATGCTGGATGAAAATGGGATTACCGTTGAGGACCTGATAGATGCTCCTTGGCTGGAGGACGTCAGGGTCAGAGGCATGTTGAGGCTGGTGGATTCCGTTCTACAGCAGGAAGGCGAAGGAGCATCGTCCAGCATTGATATCTCCACAGAGGTAGGGAGGATGACAGAATCTCTCTCTTTCCTTCATGCTATGCTGATAGTTTGCGCTTCGTTCGACGAGCGGCTACTTTCGAGATGGATAGAGGGTGAGTCCAGCAGAGCGGACAGGCTCCTTGGGATGGACTCTGCCAACTTCGAGTTGATTTCGTCCTCATTCCTCTCTGGAATTGTTACCAAAGTTGATTCAAAGGGTTCGGAGGATTACTGGATCCCGATGGTGGATTTCATCGAGCTTAGTCCCAAGATTTCTGGAAAATACTGGAGACTAGTGAACAGGCCGGTGAAGGGGGGATGGGTGTGCTTGGACTCTGGTGCGGGAGAATCGGGCCGTGGGAGGGCCTCGCGATTGATCAAAGAGAGGATTAGAGAGAGCCTGAGGGAAAGTTGCGAGGAGAGGATGGCAAGGATGGATGATGAGTTCGCTGCTAAGTTCGCCGACCCGGTGGAGAGGATTGTTGGTCTGCTTTCAGAGAGGGTCAAGGAGGAGATGCCGATGACGGCAGCAATTAGGGATGATTGGCCCCCCTGCTTCGAATCTGCGGTTTCGGAATTGAACCAGGGGGTTAACGTCAACCACGTTGGTAGGGTCTTCCTTGCGGCCTTCTCTCGTTCCATTGGTCTGCAGCAGGAACAGACCTGTAATTTCTTCGCAAACGCTCCGGACTACAATGCAGACACTACTTCTTACCAAGTGAATCAGATTTACGAAAGGGAGTATACCCCCCATGGGTGCTCTGCTCTGAAGACCAATGCGAGATGCCCGGTTCAAACTGGAGAGGATCGGTTGTGTGACCAGGAATGGCTGACCCACCCGCTGAAGTACATCAGGGCTAAGCAGAGAAGGCGGTTCAATTCTGATAGAGACGAGTCCAGTGATACTGATAACGGTCAAAGTAGCAGTTCGGCCAATTCCTCATAAGGAGGTGCTCTCCAACCCTCTCCAAGGGGGACGGGGGTATAGTACGAACACTTGTAATCACAATCGACAGAGATAACGACTTGGGTGTCAAATCTGGCATTAGGGGACCGGTCGTTGGGAGGAAATCATGCCTGACGGCTGCTCTCAGATTGGGGATTGCAGATCCGGAGGAGTCAGACACCAATGCGATTCTAGGGGCTCTCCACCACCATGATAGGTTGGCCGAGGGAGCCAGTGCAAGCGATGAGGTCCAGATAGCGATTCTCACTGGCGACGTTCGTGTTGGCCCTAGGAGCGATCGTGCCATTGCTAGTCAATTGGACGAAGTCATCCAGGACTTCCAACCCGATGCAGCCGTGCTAGTTACCGATGGTGCGGATGACGAAGCTTCCCTTCCGATTGTGACTTCCAGAGTGAGGGTGGACACGGTTGAGAAGGTTATAGTCAGGCAATCGAAAGGAATAGAGGGGACTTACTACTACATTGTGAAGGCGATCGAGGACCCCCGGTTCCGATCCAGGTTGCTCGTTCCTCTTGCAGTATTCCTAATCATCATCGGACTGGGCCTGATCCTCCCAAATGGCATCGCCCTGATAGGATCGCTGCCGCTTCTGATAGGACTGTGGGTATTGGGGAAGGGACTAGGCCTAGAGGCGCAAATGGAGCGTGTAGCGATGGAGATGAGGGACAGTGCGACGGGTGGGCTTTTCTCATCATTGCTATGGGGGATGTCGATAGTCAGCCTGTTTCTGGCTGTTGCAACCATTTGGGCCGGATGGGATGACGCGGTGCCCAAGGATGAACGGTTCGAGCACCTCGTAGGGCTATTCGACGATGTCCTGCAGTGGTTTGTTGGGGGTGCACTATCTTTCTTGCTGGCACTCGGTGTGCTGAGGTGGAAGGAGGGGACGTTCACTGGGAGAAGCGTTCTGCTGATTGGCCTCTCTGTGGTGATATACACCTTCCTCTCGGCCACTATTGACGTGGTGCTGGCGATTTCTTCGGGAGAACAGTATAGCCCTACGTTCGATCAATTGGGTGACGACTGGGGGCTTCCCATCGTTTCGATGATGATGTACTATCTTCTCAGGACTATCGTGCAGTCATTTGTCGAAGATGACGAGTTGGCACAAGGAAACCGGTTCTGGGGAGTCTGATGGGCGAGGTCAAGGCATCGATAATCTGGAAGGGCGAATTTTCCCGTGGAGAGGCTCTACTAGCGGCAATTTCCCCCGACGATCCGGAGGATTTCATTGTCGAATTGAGGGAGGATGGTGATCGGTCTCAGTTGAGAATTGTCGTTTCCTCTGAAGGCCTGGGGAGATCAAGGGCGTCTGTAGATGACATACTGGCTTGCTTGGCAGCCGCTGAATCAGGGTTGGACTCCCTAGGATAGTTTCTATCGAAAACTAGGACCATTCAAGGAGGGGTTTCCATTCGAACGCACGTGGGAAG
>Ga0208764_10001760_pt1 | contig 13848 bp, 12 predicted proteins | sample ETNtaG_18_FD_185762 | JGI IMG/M metagenome (GOLD analysis project Ga0208764, IMG submission 185762) | Marine microbial and viral communities from oxygen minimum zone, Eastern Pacific Ocean - ETNP201302SV91 (SPAdes) (version 2) | ecosystem: Environmental > Aquatic > Marine > Oceanic ... | reverse complement strand
TAATTTAATAAATGGGCGTATAGCTCAGCGGGAGAGCGCTACGTTGACATCGTAGAGGTCGCTGGTTCAATCCCAGCTACGCCCACCATCTTTAATATTTAATATATAGAATAAATTTTTTTATAGAATTCGAAAAGATTTTGTAATAGGAATCATTTTAATGACAATTGAAAATAAGAATAAATGCGAAGAATTTTTATCTAAAGCTAATGATACCCTTGCTGAAGGAATTAATAAGAATAATCAAGATTTAATTAATAAAGCTAAAAATCTTTATAAAGAAATTTTATTAGATTTTCCTAATAATCCTGAAGCTAATCATAATCTTGGCGTAATCTTTAACAGGCAAAAGCTTTATGATCAGGCAATACCTTATCTTAATATTTCTTGCGGGGGGGATATTTTGGTTGCTCAATTCTTCATTTCACGAGCTACAAGTAAATTTCATCTTAAAGATCTTTCGGGTGCTTTAGATGATATTAATAAGGCGGAAAAATTAGAGCCAGAAAATATGAAAGTAATTTTAAATAAAGGAATAATCCTTCGAGCTTTAAATGATGAGGAAAATGCTTTCCCTTATATATATAAATACTATGATAACAATCAAAATGATGCTCAAGCTATAAATAGAGTTGCATATCACTATTTAATATTAGAAAACCATAATGAAGCTCAAAAATACCTAAAAAAAGTCCTTAAGATTGCCCCAAATCATTATGAATCTACTATGAATTATGCAAACTCTTGTAAAAGAACTCATCATATGAAAGAAGCAGAAAAGTACTTTAAAAAAGCCCTAAAACTTAACCCAAATAATCTACTTATTTATATGGATTATGGTGCATTACTTCAAGAAAGGAACCAACCGGAAAATGCAATTAAACTCTATAAGAAATCACTAGAGTTATTAGGAAAAAATGTAAATATCCTGCATAATATAGGGAGTGCTTATAGTGAAATAGGATCAGAAGAAGCTGTAAAATATTTTAGAGATGCTCTTCAGCTAAAACCTGATAATTATAAAAGCTTTAAATCATTATCTTATACAAGAAAACTAAAAAAGGATGACAAAATATTAAAATCCATGGAAGAAAAATTTTATGATGAATCGTTATCTGATTTTGAAAAGTCCGAAATTGGCCATGGTCTGATTTTTGCCTATGATCACCTTAAATTGTATAAAAAATCTTCTGAATTTTTACATTCAGCAAACAAATATTCACGAAAAACTATTAACTATAATTACAATGTTGAAATCCAAGTAAATTTTGCAGAAAGAATAAAAAAAACTTTTTCAAATGATTTATTTAACAAAATGCCTGAATCAAATAATAAGAAGAAATTTTCTCCAATTTTTATAACTGGAATGCCTAGATCAGGAACATCACTTGTAGAGCAGATTATAATTAATCATCCAAAAATCTACGGAGGTGGGGAATTGCCCTATTTTGGAAAATTATGCAGCTCTATTAAAGGATTTCCTGAATATTTAAATTCAGCTAACCAGGAATTATTTAATACTTTGAGTGACGAATATTGTAATTATCTTTATGATCTTTTAGATATTAAAGAAGAATCTATCATAACTGACAAGATGCCATATAATTTTTGGCATATAGGATTAATAAAGAAAGTCTTTCCGGATTCAAAAGTTATAATTTGTAATAGGGATCTTAGAGATGTCATAACTTCATTATATTTATTAAAATTACGTGAAGGCCATCCATTTATTTATTCACAAAAGGAATTAACTGATTACACAAATTCTTTTTATGATCTTACAAAATATTGGATAAATTTGTTGAAAAAAAATTTGTATATATTTGATTATGAAAATTTTATTGAAAATCAAGAAAGTGAAGGAAGGAAAATATTTGAGTATTTAAATTTGGAATTTAAAAAGAAATTCTTAAAAATAGAAAAGAATAATACTGCCGTTAGAACCGCAAGCAATTTTCAGGTAAAAAAGAAAATTAATAAAGATTCGATTAATAGATGGAAGAACTATGAAAGTGAATTATCTGAAATATTTAACAATCTTAGCGGATTTAAGCTTTAATTCTTTTAACACATCAATAAAATACATAAAAACCTACATTTAATTCATATAAATAAACTAATAGGCAGTCTATAAATCTGATTTAATTACCTCTTTTAGGTACGAATCTCCTATAATCCGACTTAATTTAATGGAATGACTTGAAATATTACTTTCCAATAACCACTTATTAAATAATCAAAAAAGGAGGAATAAATGTTAATAGAAAAGATTGAAGCTGCTACATTTAGTAATGGTATATTAAGAGTTCAAACTGCAAGAATAGGAGCAGATGGTAAAATTATTGCGAACGAAACTCTTCATATTCCAGGTAATTTAGTTGGAGATATTATTAATAGTCTTGTTGGTGTTTCACAAGATATTTCAAGTAAATTAGAGGAAAATAGTGCATCAGTAGATAAAAAAGCTAAACAAGGTTCAAAAAAAGAGAAAAAGAAAAATAATTAATCCAAAATTACTGTAAGAAAATGAATATTTTAAAAAATATAAATATCTCTCTTTTAATAGTATTTTCTTTATTTCAAACCTCTTTGGCTAAGGAAAATACTACTAGAACTTATAATGATAATTTAGAAAGCAATCAAATCATTGCCTTTGCAACACTTGAAGGATTTGCAGATACCTTTGATAAGAATGCCTATATTGATGTAATTAGAGAAAGCGTAATCAATCAGCCTGAATTTAGATCGTCAAAAGCATTAGGTGAGGAGAAAAGACTTCTTTTAGCAAGCGCTAAAAGAGAATTTTTTCCAACTATAAGCAGTAGAATAATAAATGATGAAATAATTGACAAAAAAATAGCCCCTACTCAATCAATTAGAAAAAGGCAAGATGATAGCTTTGATGCTGTTATAGAATATAATCAAAATCTATATACTGGAGGAAAAATTCTTGGGGGCGTTAATTTCGCAAGATTAGAAAGTGAAAGCTCTAAAATTCAACAAAGACAAGTAACTTCAGAATTAATTTTATCAGCAAATTCAATTTATCTTCAAGCTTATATATCTGACTTTTTATATACTTACGCAAAAGATATGATCAATTCTTTAAGGCCATATAAACAAAAAATTAAAGATAGAGTTACTGCTGGAGTAAATGACCCTGTCGATCTAGCGGTTTTTAGTGTGAGTTTTAATAAGTTGGAATCATTACTTTACAATCTTGAGGCAAAAGCAAAGAGAGATCAGGCTAATTATGAATATTTCTTCTCAAATCAGAATAAACCAATCGGATTACCATTATTTACAATTAACAAAAATATTATAAATTCTGGCATCAAATCATTTACTACAGAAATTAAAAAATTAGAGTATGAGAAAAGCCTTCAAGAAGTTAAAATTATAAGAAGCGATTATATGCCTAAATTAGGTTTTTCTGTTCGATATACAGAATATGATATAGATCAAGGCGATATTGAAGATAGCGATATAAGGGGTGGACTCTTTTTCAGTTTGCCTATTTTTGACTTTGGAAGAGGAAGAACAAAAGTTAATGCTGCAAAAGCAAAATCAAAATCCTTTCTGATGGATGTTGATGTAGATAAAAAGGTAAGCGCTTCTATTGAAAAAGAAATATTGGCAAAATTTAACTCAGCAATAAATGCGAGAAGTCAATTGCTTATGGCTTTCGAAGACACCAAAGGTCAAAGAAAGATCATAGAAAACAGAATTAATGTAAGTGGATTCGCAGCATCAACTCTAGTAAATACTGCTGAGAAAGAAATACAACAACTTCAAATACTTTTAATATCAGAATATGATATTATTTCTAGCTATTTTGAGCTTGCCCACCAAAGACAAATTCTCATGAATATATTTTATACGGATTAAGAATCATGAATCAAGAGGAAAAAAAAATACCACTAAAAGATCATTGGTTTGCAGGAGCCTTTATAAGAAATAAGTCTATTTATATGCAAGTCTTTATTGCTTCTATATTTATCAATATTTTTGGTTTCGTTAGCGCTTTTTATATAATGACAGTTTATGATCGCGTATTACCAAACTATGCTATGGCATCATTACTAGCTTTAACAATAGGTATGTCAGTTGTTATTGTTTTTGATTTTATTCTAAAAATGCTCAGATCTTATTTTTCTGATGTTGCGGGTAATGATTTAGATAAATCTATAAGTGAGAAACTTATTGATAAACTATTAAGTCATGATGATAAAGTTATAGAATCTCCAAGTAAGGTAGTAAGTAATATTAGAGAGTTCGATTCTGTTAAAGATTTCTTCACATCCGCGAGTTTATTAGCCTTAGTAGATCTTCCTTTTATGTTCCTTTTTATAGGTGTAATTGCATCTATAGGCGGATACATTGCAATTGTACCTTTATTAATTGTTCCATTAGTACTTGGGGTGGCAGGAATTGTACAACCGTTTCTTAAGAGGTTCTCTGAAAAAGATCTTGAAATGAGACAAGGAAAAGCAGGGGTACTAACAGAATTAACGCATAATTTAGAAAGCGTTAGAACAGTAGCTGGAGGAGATTTCCTAAAAAATAGATGGCTGGAATCAGTTGAAAGCCAAGGAAAATCGTCTCTTTTAGCTCGGATGACAACTAATATAGCAACCACTTTTGGTCAAACCGGACTTCAAATAAGTCAGGTTGGAATAATAGTTTATGGTGTATTTTTAATTTCCTCTCAATCGATGTCAACCGGAGCTTTAATTGCATGCGTTATTTTATCAGGAAGAACTCTTTCTCCTCTTGTCCAGGCGTCTCAATTATTAACTCGAATGAATATGGCAATAACTGCATATAAAAATGTTGATCAATTAATGAAAGAAGTTTCAAGGGATGAATTAACCACCAGTAAAGATGCAGTTAAAATTGATAAAGCTTCATTAGAAGTTAAAAACTTAAATCTAAGTCTTGGAGATGCAACAATTTTAGAAGATATTAATTTTTCTATTGAAGAAGGAGAAAAGCTAGGCATAGTTGGTGCATTGGGTTCAGGAAAATCATCACTCATAAAGAGCATAATAGGCTATCACCTCCCGAAAATGGGATCAGTAAAAATTGGTAGTTTTGATATAAATAATATTCCTTCAGAACTCTTAAGAAAAGAAATTGGTTATTGTCCTCAAAATATTCAATTATTTTCTGGGTCAGTTTATGAAAATATAATAGCTGGATTTGAAGATGCATCAGAATCAGATGTTATTGAAGCCTCTACATTATCTGGTGCTAATAAATTTATTGGTAATTTAAACGGAGGATATAATTACTTTTTAAAAGAAAACGGAATGAATTTATCAGGAGGACAAAGGCAAACAATTTCATTAGCTAGAGCATTTTTAAGAAAACCTAAACTGCTTGTTCTTGATGAACCCACAAGCGCAATGGATTCTGAAACAGAGAATGATGTAATGAATACAATCTTTAATCTTCCATACAATCCAACGATAATTATGATAACACACAAAATTCAACATCTAATAAATATGGATAAGATTGCTGTAGTACTTCAAGGAAAATTAGCAAATTTTGGCCCTAGAGATGAAATTATTAAGCAACAGGAAAAACAATGAGAAATTTCATTAATAAAATACTAAGCAAAATAGATCTTTCTAAAATTTTATCCTTACTAGGTGAATTTAAAGTTAAAGAATTAAAAAAATCTATGACTTTATTTTGGTTTATTTGTTCTTTCACAATAATTATTGTTATATGGGCTTCAGTAGCCGAAATTGATCAGGTCGTAAGAGCAAATGGTGAAGTAACTCCAGAATCAGAAGTTCATCTAATTCAAAATTCTATTTCAGGACCAATTGAAATGATAGCTGTAAGGTTAGGTGATAGAGTAAAAAAAGATGATATTCTTTTTCATTTAGCAAAATCACAAAATGAAATTATATATCAAACTACACTTAATGAAGTTAATACTAGAAAAAAGAAAGTTCAATTATTACAAAATTTAGTAGATTCGGGCTCCGAAGCAGAAATGGTCCTATTAAATGAAAAACTTTCTTTGATAGATTCTGAAAGAAGGCTTAGCAGCGCTCTGATTTCTAAGAATTTTTCTGAAATTCGTTCCCCTGTAAATGGCGTAATAAGCCTTGTAGAGGCAAAAAATATAGGACAATTTTTTCAATCAGGAAAAACTTTAGCTGAAATTGTTCCTGATAATCCAAACTTAAGATTAAAAGCTTTTGTGCCTACTAAAGATATTGCCAATGTTATGAGTGGCATGCATGCACAAATTGCTTTCAGCTCTTACGATATGGCAATTTATGGACAATTTGATGGTTTTGTAAAAACCGTTTCTGAAGCTACGGTTGATATAGGTCAAGAAGGAATTCCTTATTATGAAGCAATAATTGAGGTTATTGATGAGAAATTATCAAACAACCCCGATATAAATATAAAGTCTGGTATGCAAGCGAATGTTTCAATTATTGGTGATAAAAGAACTGTATTAAGTTATATATTCAATCCAATAACGAAGTTGTCTAAAACGGCACTAAGAGAATAATTAAAGCTTTAATTTCTTAATCAAATTACCCGCATCCAAGAGTGAATCATATGTTCCTGCATCCAGCCAATATGAGTCTTTATCCAGTAAATTAATATTTAAATTATCTTCTTTTAGGTACATAAGATTCAAATCTGTAATCTCAAGTTCACCTCTATCTGAGGGAATTAATTTCTTAGATTTTTTTGCAACACTTTTATCATAAACATATAAACCTGTTACTGCCCAATTACTTTTAGGGTTTTTAGGTTTCTCCTCAATCGATATGACTTTGTCATTTGAAAACTCAACAACTCCATATCTATTTGGATCATCTACTTGATAGGCAAATAATGTTGCTCCATAATTATCATCTTTGGCCTGCTTTAAATCATTACTTAAATTATTTGATATAAAAATATTATCTCCTAGTATAAGCACACATCCTTCATTATTAAGCCAGCCTTCGGAAAGAATAAAAGCCTCAGCAATTCCATTTGGTTTTTCCTGTACTTTAAATGATATTTTAGTTGAATCATCAGCAAAATCTGCAAAAAGTTTCTTAAATATAAACTCATCCTCAGGATTAGTTATTATTAAAATATCATTTATCCCAGAATCAACAAGAGTTTGAAAAGGGTATAAGATCATTGGCTTATCGTAAACAGGGAGTAATTGTTTGGAAACTACCTTTGTTAAAGGATGTAATCTTGTTCCAAAACCTCCAGCAAGAATTATGCCTTTACTAATTATCTAATCCTCCATATTTTTCATAATCTTTAATTAATAACCTTATAGCATCTTTCCAGAAGCTCATATTACAATTATTATCAATGATATTTTCACTTATTAGTAGCCTAGAATCGAGAGGTCTTTTTGCATTTGAATTCCATTCTTTTCTTGAAATAGGATTAATTAATGAAATTGAATCTCTTTCTTTTACTAGCTTATTATAGTTAATTTCTATTTCCTTCGATAGTTCATACCAATTGGTATAACCACGATTAACAATGTGAAAAATCTTGTTATCAGATTCTTTAATTTTCGGAAAATCTTTACAAATATTTGTTATTGTGTTGGCTAACTCTCTTGACCAAGTAACTGAAATCTTTTGGTCATTTATTATATTTAATTCATTTTTGTTTACTAAATTTTTAATAACAGTTTTAAAAAAATTATTTCCGGAAAGCCCTATTAAAGAAGCAGTTCTAATTATAATAAAATTACTTAAATTTTTTAAAATAGATAATTCAGCTTTCTGTTTAGATTTACCATAAAAAGTCACTGGAGATGTTTCGTCTTCGCTTTTGTATGGAGGATTGCCTCTTTCGCCAAAAACATAGTCTGTTGAAATTTGTATAAAAAATATATCTTTATCCTTTAATGACAAAACTATATTTTCTACTGACTTAAAGTTAATGTTATCTGATAAATTCTTATTTTCTTCTGCACCATCTACATCAGTAAATGCTGCACTATTGATTACAATATTAGGTTTAAAATTTTGTAAATAGTTATCAAAATCATCTCTTTTTTCAATATTAAGCTCCTTCTTACTTGGAGATAGCAATTCAATATTTTCTATTTTTTTAACAGATGTATTAATTTCAGAACCAAGTTGGCCCGAACCACCTAGTAAAAGAATTTTCATTTCTTTAATATTCCTAATCTACTTCCATCATATGATAATTCTTTATCATCTAGTAACCATTTCTCATTATCTATATACCATTTTACAGTTTTTAATATACCGCTATCTAGATCGTATTGCGGAGACCAACCCAACTCATTTTTTATTTTATAATTATCAACTGAATATCTTATGTCGTGACCTGGACGATCTTCTACAAAAGAAATTAAGTTATTGTAACTTTCGATAGATTGGTTTGGTTTTAAATCATTTAAAATGGAACAAATTTTCTCTACTAAATTAATATTTGAAGTCTCAACAGATGTAGAAATATTATAACTTTCACCAAGAATTCCTTTATTTAAGATCGTAAGCAAACCTTCAATATGGTCCTCAACATGAATCCAATCTCTTATTTGATTTCCATCTCCATAAATTGGAATTTCTTCTTCTAATAAAATTTTCTTGATTGTCAAAGGTATTAATTTTTCTGGAAATTGCCATTTTCCATAATTATTAGATGAATTTGTAATTATTATTGGGAAACCAAATGTTTTATACCAAGATCTCACTAGAAGATCAGAAGATGCTTTAGAGGCCGCATAAGGGCTATTAGGTGAGTAAGGGCTAGTTTCTGTAAAAATAGACCCTATTTCTGCATCTCCATATACTTCATCTGTAGACACATGTATAAATCTAAAATTATCTCTTTTATCGCTATCTAGATTTAACCAATAACTATAAGAAATATTTAAGAGATTATAGGTACCTAGTATATTTGTGTTAATAAATTCTCCAGGACTATCAATTGATCTATCAACATGAGATTCTGCAGCTAAATGTATTATACAGTCAGGCTCATAATCATTAATAGCCTGTCTAAGAAATTTTGTATCATTTATATCTTTTTTATAATGAGTATGACCATCTCTAATGTTTTCTAATGCTAATTTATTAGATGCATAGGTCATTTTATCTATATTAACTACTTGATTTTCTTTATTATTTAGTAATTTTCTTACAAGACATGATCCTATAAATCCATATCCTCCTGTTATAAGATATTTTCTATATTTTGACATATTTATTAACTCTCATAAGAAAAAGAAATTTGTTCTTTAACTTCCTCAAAAAAAGGAAGACCCCTATCCTTCTCAGAAATTATAATTTCATTGTTATTTGTAGGCCATGATATATTAAAATCTGGATCTAAATAATTTATTCCTGAGTCTAACTCTGGATAATAATAATTATCTACTTTGTATATTAATATAGTATTATCTTCCAAGGTGCAAAAACCATGAGCGTAACCATCTGGAATATATAGCCAACCATCATCAACACCATGTTCTATATATGAGTATTCTTTAAAATTTGGTGAATGCTCTCTTAAATCTATAAATACATCCCAAATTTTACCACTTATTACTTTAATAATTTTCTTTTGAGGTTTAGGGCTTAATTGAAAGTGAAGACCTCTAACAGTGTTAATGTTTTTTGAATAAGAATAATTGTCTTGTATATAATTATGGCCAATTTTTAATTCTTCAAACAAATCTTTTCTGTAAATCTCAGAAAAATATCCCCTTTCATCTTCATAATTTAAGGGTCTAAATCTTTTAACATCATTAAATATTATTTCTATTTGTTCTTTTCTATTCATATAAAATATTCTCAATTAGTTCTAAATATTTTGGCAAAGAAACTTTATGTACATCAAATTTATCAATCATAAGATTTCGTGCAGCTTTTCTCATAGCCTCATATTCTTTTGGTTTACTTAATACCTCCGCAATAGCATTAGCTATTTCCTCATAATTAAAAAAATCAACTAGGAAACCAGTCTTATTATTTGAAATAACTTCACGCACAGGTTTAGTATCTGAACCTATAATAATTGATTCACATGCCATTGATTCTAATAATGACCATGATAGTACAAATGGATAAGTTAGATAAACATGAACAGTAGAAATTTGAATTACTTTTATAAGGCGTTGATATTCTAAAAATCCTAAAAACAGAACTTTTTCATCAAAATTATCAACCAAATCTCTAGAAATTCTATCCCTTACCTCAGTAAGAAATATATCTTTAAAAGTTTCACCTTCCGGTGGCCTATGACCATAACTAACATCATGTCCTCCAACTACTAATATATATGCATCAGGATGCTCTTCTAGAACTTTTGGAATACTTCTTATAAAACTATGATAACCTCTATAGGGTTCTAAATTACGAGCTATAAATAAAACTATTTTATTATCTCGCGTTAAAGTAACATTATTTATTTCAATCTTAACATCATCATCTTTTCTTAAAACACTGGTATCAATTCCCTCATGGATAATACTCATTTTATCTTTAAAATATTCTGGAGCTAAAGAAGCTTGAAATTGAGTTGGTGTAACAACTTTATCGCTATGGAATAGATCCAAAACAATTGGAGCATTTCTAGCGGTTAATTTATTCGCTAAAAAATTTTTTTCAAATTCAAATTCATCATCAAAATCCACATCAAGATCATTTGAATAATAAAAAAATTCCATATAAGAAATTAATTTAGAGTCCGGCCATACATTTTTTATAAATAAGCTTTCACCCCAACCAGGATGGGCAATTATTAAATCAGCATTAATACCCTGCTCTTTCATCTCAATAGCAGTTTTATGAAGTGAGTTAGCTCTTATAATTTTAGCTTCAAATTCTTGGGCTAATGGATGAATACCTTTAGTGTTTAGTCTTTCAAGAAAATATTGGTGATGCAAAACCCCTTCAGATGAAAAATCCTGTAAAGAAATTGAATGCACTTCATAGTTCTTATTAGTGGCAAGATTAGGTGCCAAATGTTTATATTGACCAGGAAAGTTTTGATGAATAAAGATTATAGTTTTTTTACTACTCATAATTTACCTAATATTTATTAATCCAAACTTATGTAACCACATTACAATCCTAAGAACATTTTTTATATCTAATTTAACTATTTCTTGTAGATCATCTATAGATATATAATCTTGTCCTATATTATCCCATACTAACATTATATTATCCTTATCAAATAACCTATAATCCCCCTTAAAAATAAAATCTACACTTTGAAGATTCATGATTTTATCTAAAGAAAGATTTATATTATTAACTTCTTTATTTATTTTATTCTTTTTATTCAATGTGTTAGTAGGATAACTTTCAAAAAGTGTAAATGGATCAATGTTATGACCATGTTGTGTGGAATGGCGATTATTTTTATTTGAATCTGATAGTCGAATATTGTTTAATTCATCTTTAAGGTTGCTATATTGAGTTAATACAGATGTCCAAGAAAAAGAATTTCTTGCTCGTTCTTGTCCTTTCTTACCCATTTGTATTCTAAGATTTTTGTTATTAATTAACTCTCTTAAACCTAATATAAGCTTTTGAATATCAACTGATATAACTTGGCTTAAAAAACCAATATAATAATCATAAGTATAAACACCCTTCCTATAATTATTTATAATATCTTCGCCATTACCCTTTTCAATAGTTCTTGTTGGTATCATAAAGCCATCTATTTTATCTCTAACAGTTTCCCTATAACCATTCCAATCAGATACAATAACAGGTAATCCAGCTGACATGGCTTCTAGAGGCGTTAATCCGAATGTTTCTTGAATATTATCGCTAAGTGATATGAAAATATCTGCTGCTGCTAATGTCTTATGTTTTATGGATTGATCTCTTCCATCGCCTAAATGGAGATTTAAATATGGGGCTATCAATTTATGCTCATCCATAAAAACTTTTTTTACATTATCGTTCCCAAACCAACCAGTTAAGACCAAATGAATTTTCTTTATTCCTTCATACTCTTTTGCTAATTCATTTAAAGCATGAAACATAGGGTAATGATGTGATTTAGCATGAAAAGATAACCTTCCAACAAAGATTAAAACTATATCTTCCTCATCGACATTTAATTCCTTTCTCGCGTTAATTCTTAACTCTTCATTATAAATGAATTCATCGTTATTTATTCCTAATGGAATCACAGGTAGCATAGGTTCATTAAATTTCTTTGATTCAAGTTCAGATACTAAAAACTCTTTTTGATTATCCAAAATAATATTTAGTGTGCTTTTTACGCATTGAGAAGTACAAATAAGGGCATCCCAGGGTCTTATAGGTTTCACAAGAAAGTCAGAAACAGCATCCATCACAGCTTCTGAAGCCGTTGTATGAGTAATTCCAACTAAACTATATGAATCATGCCCAAATTTACTCCTAAAAAGAGATTGAATACCTATTTTAGGCTCCGGAAAAAAAATTCCGCCATATTCTTCAGATTTATTAGGCTCATTCCAAGAAACCCAATTAATATCAGTCTTCTTTTTTAATAAAGGTTGCACTAAATTTGCTACTTTTTTTCTATCCGAAATATCTTTAGTATAAAAGCTTATAGAATCAAATCCTTCTTGCGCAACACCCTTAACATAAGAAAAACCAGCAGCCTGTCTGCCCATTAATTTTTCACCAGACATATTGTAAGCATCTGGTTGAAAATAAATAGACCATGGTGAAGTATTTGTCTTTTTAGACATGATATAACCTAATTTATTTCAGGAGTCTCCATGACACCAAGATGCTCACGTAAGACATTTGCCATCGTATCGGTTCCTGTTTCTGGATTTTTACTTCCTATACACCATAAATCAAATGCATCCTCTCTTGCTGCACCATTCACAGCATTAAATCCAGCATTATTGAATAATCCAATTAGTACATTTTGAGTAAATCCACATTTATGGGCCATATAGTGATTGCCATTCTGTAAAGAGGCTCTATGTCCAAATATTATATCTAAAGGAGCAATTGGGCCAGCAGGAGACTCGTATAATGGATCAAGTAATTTTCCTTCTGCAACATATTTAGCAACATTTTGAAGATCAGGACAAGTTATTAATAAATATCCATCATCATTTAACACTCTTATAAATTCTTGCAAAGCTATATCAACTTCATGAGGGTATAAATGTTCAATATTATGAGAAGAAAAGATGGCGTCATAAGATCCTGTTTCAATATCAGATAAATCTGGTAATGAAGCAACAATATCAGGGTTAACTGATTCATCAATATCAAGACGAATTTCAGCCCAATCATCTGAATTAAAAACAAGTGTAGTTTGTTCTTTTGTTTTAGGACCACAACCTACATGTAAAAATTTTTTCAATTTAACCTCTATAATAGCTAATTGCAGAATACTCCCAAAGGTTTTGCAAAATAGCATTTAATTCATCTATTGAAAAGTCTGTGCGTTTTAATAAATTCTTTATTTTTAATGGTTTTGATAATTCTGCTAATACTTTCGCTTCATTATCCTTTAAAAGCCTTTTATAGTTAGTTCTAGCGAATATTGTGCCTGTTTTAGTAGTATTCTTAGATATTATGTGATGAGGTCTTATATAAACGAATGATTCATTATCATTCATAAGATCGGAATAATAATTAAGATTAACATCTTTTCTAGCACAAAAAGTATGTTTTCTTACTGTTAAATGAGGTCCTTTTATTGCCAGGATTTCATCCCAAATATCAAGAATATTTTTACCATCAAACTTATTTATAATATTTGGTAATTTTGGATTTTCATCCCAAAAAAATGCTCTTGGAAAATAATTTGAGTTATAAAACCAATTTTGAAAAAATAAATTAG
>Ga0208764_10001758_pt1 | contig 13863 bp, 16 predicted proteins | sample ETNtaG_18_FD_185762 | JGI IMG/M metagenome (GOLD analysis project Ga0208764, IMG submission 185762) | Marine microbial and viral communities from oxygen minimum zone, Eastern Pacific Ocean - ETNP201302SV91 (SPAdes) (version 2) | ecosystem: Environmental > Aquatic > Marine > Oceanic ... | reverse complement strand
ATAAATCTATGATAATTGAAAAAATAAATATTGAGCGACCAATGAAAGTAGTAATGGATTGTGGTAATGCCGCAGGAGCAATCAATGCTCCTAATATTTTCAATAGTTTAAATGTAGAGCTGACAGAGCTTTTCTGTGAACCAGATGGTACATTTCCGAATCATCATCCAGATCCAACAGTAAAAGAAAATTTAAATGATTTGATAAGAATAATGAAAAAAGGAAAACATGATATTGGAATAGCATTTGATGGGGATGCAGACCGTGTTGGTGTTGTTGATGAAACTGGTGATATTATATGGGCTGATCAATTAATGGCGCTATTTTTGCCAGAGATTATACAAAATGGGGAGACAATATTATTTGACGTAAAATGTTCTCAAGCTTTGGAAGATATGATTTTAAAGCTTGGAGGCAAGCCATTAATGTGGAAAACAGGTCACTCATTGATTAAACAAAAAATGAATGAACTGGGATGTAAATTTGGAGGAGAAATGAGTGGTCACATTTTTTTTGCTGATGATTATTTTGGTTATGATGATGCAATATATGTTGCTGCGCGAATAGTACAGACCTTGTCCCGCACTAATAAGAAACTATCTGAATTAAAAAAAGATTTACCAACATATTATTCTACGCCTGAGATGAGAATGAGTTGTGAATCAGATGAAGAAAAGTTTAGAATTGCTGATGAAGCTATAAAATATTTTCAAGATAACTATGATTGTATAACAGTAGATGGAGTACGTATTAAATTCGGAGATGGTTGGGGGCTTGTCAGATCTTCTAACACACAACCTGTAATAGTATGCAGGTTTGAAGCAAATTCTCTTGAAAGAATGGAGGAAATAAAAAATCTAGTTCTAAATAAATTACAAACAATTGGTAATATTAAACTAGATGATCATTGATAAAAACTTCCTATCTATTATAAATAAGATACAGGGAGAAATTGATGAAACCTTAATTAATTATCCTTTCCCAGATAAACCAAAATATTTATATGATCCATTAAAGTATGTTCTTAGAGGAAAGGGTAAACGACTTCGCCCAATATTATTAATACTTACGGGAAATGCGTTTAAAATAGAAGGTAGTGATATTAAAAACGCTGCCCTAGCAGTTGAACTATTACATAATTTTACACTTGTTCATGATGATATAATGGATAACGATCAATTAAGGCATGGACAACCAACTATTCAAAAAAAATGGGATATATCTACATCCATATTAGCTGGAGATGCCATTTTTGTTGAAGCACAACGATTAATAGGAAAAATTAATACTAATTCTCAAAATGTTTATAACCGATTTAATAATGTTGCTTTAGATGTTTGTATTGGTCAGGCATATGATAAGGAGTATGAAGGAAAAGAGGAAATTTCATTAGATGAATATTTACAGATGATTGAAAATAAGACAGGTGCTTTGATTGGTCTTTGTGTTGAAATACCAGCTCTTTTATCTAAGCAAGATAGTAAGGTATGTAAACAACTTAGAAATTTCGGTTACAATATTGGAAAATCTTTTCAGATCCAAGATGATATTTTGGAAATATTCAGTAACACTAAATCTATGGGTAAGAGTCTTGGAAGTGATATTCTTTCAAAAAAACAAACTGCATTAACAATAATAGCTCGCAAAATGGTTCCAAAAGAGTGGTCTGATTATTGTTATAAAATCAAAGATTATCCAATAGAGAAAATGATTGAATTATTACGTTCGTTTTTTGAAAAGCATAATATTTATACTGAAGCTAAGTCTTTGTCAGAAAAATATCTTCAAGATGGATTAGATAACTTATTATTTATTCCTGAATCGAATAGAAATGAATTAAAGCTGTTTACTAACTATTTAAAAAATAGGGAATATTAAAATGAACAAATTTATTGATCCGCAAGGGATGAAAGAAGCTGTATATAATTTTGCGGATGATATTAATCAAGCATCTGAAATTGGCAAAAAAATCATATTAAATAATCAATATAATAATATAGAAAATATCATTGTAGTAGGAATGGGTGGCTCTGCAATAGGCGGGGATATAAATAAAATGCTCCTTAAAAATGATTTAACGATTCCGTTAATTGTATCTAGAAATTACTTCATTCCCAAGTGGGCAAATAAGCGTACGCTTGTGGTCGTTTCATCTTATTCGGGAGGCACTGAAGAAACTCTAAGTGCATTCAAAGATGCACTATCAAAAGAATGTCAAATTTATGGTATAACTACTGGAGGAATATTATCAAAAGAACTTAGTAGCAACAATCTTGATTTTACACTTATTCCCTCTGGATTGCAACCGCGCGCTGCATTGGCATATTCATTTGTTCCAATGCTATATTTATTTTTACATATTGGTTTAATTAAAATTGAACTTGATAATGATCTTATAAGTTCAATCAACTTATTAAGATCTGTAAGAGATAATTATAGTCTTAATAATCAAAAAAATCCAACTTGGGAATTATCAAATAAAATTTTTAATACCATTCCGATTATATATGGAGAGACAGATAATACCTCTACAATTGCATTAAGATGGTCAAACCAATTATCAGAAAATAGTAAAATGTTATCCTTCTGTAATGAAATCCCTGAGTTTAATCATAATGAAATTGTTGGGTGGGAAAATAATCCTAACATTATAGAAAATTTTAGTATTATTTGGTTGAGCGATGAAAGTGATCAACAAAGAATAACGATAAGGAAGAAAATATCAAAAAAGATTTTAGAGACCACTTTAAAAAAACAATTTGAGATTTCATTAAATGGCTCAACAAGATTTGAGAGATTGCTTCATCTAATTCACTTTGGAGATTGGGTTAGTTTATGGTGTGCGTATATACATGGCACTGATCCATCACCCGTGGAAAAAATATCAAGATTAAAAAAAGAGTGACAAATCTATAAAAATTGATTATTTAATAAAAAAAGATTAGCGTACGGCGCTTTCAATATCCTAAATTGAATTCATATATGGTACCTGTTAAAGTACAAAAAATCTCATTTCACCCGCCTAGTAGAAGTTATGCAGTTATATTAACTGAAATTAATGGAGAAAGAAAATTACCTGTGATAGTAGGATCTTTTGAAGCACAATCTATTGCTCTAGCGTTGGAAGCAATGGAAACCCCTCGTCCTCTAACACATGATCTAATTGGTTTATTAATTAATGAAATTGATGCAAACCTAGTTGCAGTCAGGATTACAAATATTGAAGATGGTGTTTTTTATGCTTCATTAGATATCAATGGTGAAATTACGGGAAAACGTTCTATTGATTCTAGACCAAGTGATGCTATTGCAGTAGGCTTAAGAATGAAAGCGCCTATTATGATTTCTGATAAATTATTTGAAGAAGCTGGCTTATCTGAAAGTGAATTTGTTTCTAGCAAAAATTCAGATAAAGTATTATCTGTTAAAGAATTAGAAGATCGTTTACAAACTGCTGTTGATAATGAAAAATATGAAGTTGCAGCAAAAATAAGAGATCAAATTAACGATTTAAAAGAATAGTTATCCAATCAGGCTTTCTAATGCGCTCTGAGCAGCTGATTGTTCAGCAGCTTTTTTATCTGTCCCAATTCCAGTTGGATATTCATCGCCATTAATTGAAACATGTATCTCAAAAGTTTTTTGGTGATCAGGTCCAGATACATTTACAAGATGAAATTTTGGGTTTTTGATTCCATTGGCATGACAATATTCAATTAATTGACCTTTGTAATTAATAGTCTTCCAAGCTTCATTTCTATGTTTCCAAATTGTATTTATAATCACAGTTTTTGCAGGTTTTATACCGCCATCAAGGTATAATGCGCCTACCATTGCTTCAACTAGGTTCGCTTGTTGTTTATTTACAACCTTTTCATTCTCTAAATCCACATTTGGTTCAACAATCAAATAATCCATAATATTTAGTAATTTTCCTATTTTAGATAGGAAAGACTGTTGTACTAAAGCTGATCGTTTTTTCGTTAATAAACCCTCATCTCCATCAGGATAATACCGCATCAATTCTCTACTGATTATAATATCTATAACTGCGTCTCCTAAAAATTCTAGACGTTCATAATTTTCTCGAGGTTCAGATGAAACAGAACGATGAGTGAAAGCTTGTTCTAAATATTCTGTTTTATTAAAACGATATCCAATTGTATCTGTTAATTTAGAAAAACGGCATTTGGAAGATGGGAAAAGGAAGGATTTAAAAAGACTAATGATACGAACTAACCGCGCCATCTGCGCAATGCTATAACAGCATTATGACCACCAAAGCCAAAAGTATTAGATAATAGGAAATCCACCTTTTGCTCTTGAGCTGTATTAGGCACATAGTCTAAATCACATTCAGGGTCAGGTGTATTATAATTGATTGTAGGAGGAATAATTTGTTCTTCTAACACTTTTAATCCAGCGATTGCTTCTATACCGCCACTTGCACCTAATAAATGACCTGTCATTGATTTTGAAGAGCTAATCTTTAATTTATTCGCATGTTCACCAAAGACAGTTTTTATAGCAGCAGTTTCATTTTTATCATTGAATGGTGTAGAAGTACCATGAGCGTTAATATAGTTAACATCTTTTGGATGAGCCTTTGCATCTTTAATTGCTAATTGCATTGCATTTACAGCTCCAGCGCCTCCTTCAGCGGGCTGAGTCACGTGATAAGCATCATTGGTGACACCGTAACCAGCAAGCTCACCTAAGATTGTAGCTCCACGAGAAATAGCATGTTCTTCAGTTTCTAAAACAAGCATACCAGCTCCTTCACCCATTACAAATCCTCTTCTATTTTTATCAAAGGGACAACTGGCGCTTTGTGGAGGTTCAGAATCATTGCATAGAGCACGTATCTTTGAAAATCCTGCTAGTGGTAAATCACAAATTGAAGCTTCAGTACCACCAGCTATCATTATATCTGCCATTCCACTTTGAATAGCTCGAAATGCCATTCCAATGGCATCTGTAGCAGACGCACAGGCAGAAACAATAGTTTGATTTGGACCTTTTAAATTCCATTTTATTGCAATTTGCCCACCAGCAATATTTACAATCAATTTTGTCACAAAAAAGGGACTGATACGCCTAGCGCCACTATTATTAAGAACATCATGTTGATCTAATAGAGTATTAATACCACCAATTCCACATCCGACCATAACACCTGCGCGATTTTGATCAAAGTTAAATGAATCTAGTCCGGACATTTGCACCGCTTCATTACAAGCTACAAGAGCATAAATGCTAAAAGGATCCAATTTTCGTACTTCTTTACGCTCAAAATGATCTTCTGGATTAAAATTGCTTATTTCTCCAGCAATTTTCACTGGAAAATCACTGGTGTCAAAATAAGTAATATGATCAATGCCGCTTTTACCAGCAACCAAGGAGTTCCAGTATTCTGGAACAGTATTCCCATTAGGCGCTAAAGCACCCATTCCTGTAATGACAACTCGCATAGATGAGTTATTAACTATTCGATTCTATATATTTTACAGCGTCACCAACAGTAGCTAAGTTTTCGGCTTCTTCATCTGGTATTTCAAGACCAAATTCTTCTTCTAATTCCATTATAAGTTCAACTGTATCAAGCGAATCTGCACCAAGGTCATCCATAAATGATGCGCTTTCAGTAATTTTATCCTCTTCAGCACCAAGTTTATCTATAATGATATCTTTTACTTTGTCAAATGTAGACATTTTATTATTCTCCTTTTATTAAGTTACATAACCATACCACCATCTACAGCAATGGTCTGTCCAGTAATATAGCCTGCTTCATCAGAAGCCAAAAATGCTACCGCATATGCTATATCCTCAACACTTCCAATTCTGCCAAGGGGTATTTGTTCATTTAATGATGATTTAATTTCATCTGTAAGTTTGTTTGTCATATCAGTTTCCACATAGCCAGGTGCAATACAATTTGCAGTAATTCCACGAGAAGATAGCTCCCTAGCTATAGATTTTGTCATACCAATAAGCCCTGATTTAGATGCAGCATAATTTGCCTGGCCTGCATTTCCCATTAGGCCAACCACAGATGAGATATTAATAATTCTTCCGCTACGCTGCTTTATCATGGTTCGCGATGCTGCCTTTATTGCCGTAAAAGCGGCCTTTAAATTTACATTAATTACTTCATTCCAGTCATCTTCAGACATTCTCATTAATAGATTATCTCGAGTGATACCTGCATTGTTAATTAAGATATCAATACGACCATGTTCATCAACTATTTTTTTAACTAAATCAGTTATATTATTTGAATCAGAAATATCACAGGATTCTGCAGTTGCAATAAATTTCTGATCAGTAATTTTATTTGCAACTGATTGCACATCATCTATATTTCGACTAACGCAAATAGCATGAGCCCCATTTTGTGCAAGTATCATAGAAATAGATTTTCCAATTCCTCTTGAAGCACCTGTAATCAAAGCAACTTTTCCAGATAGATCAAACATATTCGAACTCATTAATTTGTTCAAGATTCTCCATTCCCATTGACTGGATATTCTTATCAATTTTCCTTGTTAATCCTTGTAATACCTTTCCAGGGCCCACTTCGATCATTTTTGATGCATTATTATTTTTCATGTTCATAATTGTTTTACTCCAAAGGACAGGGGAGTCAATTTGATTCTTTAAGTTTATCCTAATTTCTTCTGAATCTAAAGTTGCAGCAGCACTTACATTTGAATAAACTGGTATATTAGCATTATTTAGTTCGGTATTATCCAATGCTTCAGATAGTGCATCCTTGGCACTATGCATTAATGGAGAATGAAAAGCCCCGCTCACATTTAGTTCTTTTACAAGTCTTGCTCCGGAATTACGAGCTTGCTCCATGGCTTCTAATACAGCGGGCTTGTTTCCAGAAATTACTATTTGATTTGGTGAATTATGATTAGCTGGTACAACAATACTGTTTTCTTTAGTTATAGTTGTACAAATATTCTGAATATCTTCAAAAGACATTCCAATAATCGCTGCCATGGTTCCGGGGTTTGTTTTTCCAGCAATTTGCATATTTTCTGCACGTAATTTTACCAAGGATAATCCATTCTCAAAAGAAAAGGATCCAGAAATTGTACAAGCTGAATATTCTCCTAGACTATGACCTGCCACCATTTCTGGCATCAATCCTCTATCTAATAATATCTTTCCTATAATTACGCTTACTATAAAAATAGCAGGTTGAGTAAATATTGTTTCTTTTAATGTTTCATCAGGTCCATTAAAAATTATATCCTTTATATCGCATTCCATAATATCATTTGCGAGATTAAAATATGCTTTTCCAATATCGGTATGTTTATAGAGATCATACCCCATAGAAACTTTTTGCGAACCTTGTCCAGGAAATAAAAAAGCAGTTAAAATTGTTATTTCCCCCAACGTATAAGCATACTTCCCCAAGTAAAGCCAGCGCCAAAAGCAGCTAGTAAAACAAGACTACCCTTATTAATTCTTCCCATCTCAACAGCTTCATCTAGGCATATTGGAATAGTACCTGCTGTAGTATTTCCATATCGATTAATATTAATAAATACTTGATCATCATTAAATCCACATCGCTGAGCAGCGCTATCTATGATACGTTTATTTGCTTGATGAGGAACATATAAGTCAATTGAGCTACTTTTTATATTGTTTTTAATTAGAATCTCTTCACTAATATCGGCCATACCCTTTACTGCATATTTAAAAACGACTTTTCCATCTTGTTTAATATAATGGAGATTTTGATCAACAGTTTCATGAGAAGCAGGGTGGAGGCTTCCTCCTCCAGCTATTTTTAAATAGTCCCCACCAGATCCATCTGTTCGTAAAATAGAGTCAATAATACCATTTTCTTCATTTTCAGAAGGTTCAAGCATTATTCCACCGCCACCATCTCCAAATAATACACAAGTATTGCGATCTGTATAATCTAATACAGCGCTCATCGTATCTACTCCAATAACCATTACTTTTTTATACTTTCCTGATTCAATTAGCCTGGTTCCAGTATCGACAGCGTATATAAACCCTGTGCAAGCACCAGAAAGATCAAAACCCCAAGCTTTATTTGCTCCAATTCTATTTTGTACAATGGAAGCAGTTGCTGGAGTGGGCATATCCGGAGTGACTGTCGCTATAATAATTACTTCTACTTCATTTGGATCTGTGTTAGATCGTTCTAAAAGACCTTCAGCGATATGTGTGCACATATCTGAAGTTGTTTCACCTTCACTTACAACTCTACGCTCAGCAATACCTGTCCTCGATTGTATCCATTCATCGGAGGTATCTACCATTTTTTCTAGCTCATGATTAGTCATAACTTGCTTGGGCAAATAACGACATGTAGCTGTAACGGCTGCTCTCAATTTAAACCTATCATGTGTTCTTGTATTCCATTCTGTATATCTCCCAGAAGATTTTCTGATACACATTTTTGAGCAGCAATTAGAGAATTTTTTACTGCTTTAGGAGAGGAGGTGCCATGTGAAATAATCACAACACCATTTACACCGAGTAATGGGGCACCACCATACTCTTCATAGTCATATAATTTTTTTAAGTTTGTAAATACTGGTTCTAATATTCGTGCAGTCATTTGGTAATATCTTTTATGCATAATTTGTCTATTCAATTGTTTAATAAATATATTTACCCAACTTTCTGCAAATTTTAGAATAGTATTTCCAACAAAACCATCACAAACCAACACATCTGCTTGGGAATCCAACAAATGTCTTCCTTCAACATTCCCAATAAATTCATCCCCTAATTCATTTTTTAATAATTTGTATGTTTCTTGGTACAGTTCACTTCCTTTGCTTGGTTCAGTACCAATATTTACTAAGGCTATTTTTGGTTTATGTTTTCTTTCAACATGATCAAAATATGTAGAAGCCATAATTGCAAATTGCAACATATGCTCTGGACGCGCATCAGGGTTTACACCAACATCACAAAGAATCTTTCCTCCTTTAGGTGTAGGTATGTAAGCAGCAGCAGCAGGCCTCTTTAAACCTTCAATACGTCCTAGCGTTAGAAGAGAAGAAGCCATAATTGCTCCTGTATGGCCTGCGCTAACAAATGCGTCAGCAACACCATCTTTAACCAAATTTATTCCTTGTACTATTGATGAATCTGGTTTTGATTTAATTACTTTTGAACCTTTATCATGCATGCTTACTACCTGAGTAGTGTGATGTATTCGAATGCCACTAGGAATAGATCTTCCAAGCTCTTGATTTAAAATATTTTTGTCTCCAACTAATATTACTTCAACATCCGAAGAAGATTTTTCTAAAAAGTTTAATGTACCTTTAACAGGGGATCGAGGGGCAAGATCACCTCCCATCGCATCTAAGGCGATTTTCATTAATAGAGCTTATTCAGAAGCTGAAACAACTGGGCGTCCACGATAATAGCCACAATTGGGACAAGCGCGATGTGGCATCTTTTTCTGTGTGCATTGCGGACAACTCATCACAGCAACATGTCCAGCTTTATAATGCGTCCTACGTTTACGACCTCTTGCTCTTGATATTCTAGTCTTTGGAAGTGCCATTTAATTCTCCTATATATTACTTTAATCTATACTAATTCTTTCAAATTTTCCCAACGATTATCTGTAGTTTGTTTGCTATCACAATTACAAGACTTCTTATTCTGATTTATACCACAGAATTGACAAATGCCTTTGCAATTATCATTACAAATCTTTTTTATCGACTCTGTTGTTAAAATTTGGTCACGAATTATGGGCCCAATATCAATTAATTTATCTGATTTATCAAACCATAAAGTATCATCATTTTCTTTTTGAATTAGATCTCTATTATTTGTTAAAAGTATTTTGAGTGTAGTCTTTCTTTTATCTTTGTACTCTAATAAACATCGGTCACAATGCTCAATAAAAGAAAATGATATATCTCCTTTTAATTGAAAGCCATGCCACTGTTTTTCCGTTGAAAGAAGGCATTCTATTTTATTATCTGAAAAAGATAAAGAGTTGTCATCAAGGTTATTTCCTTCAAGTTCAAAAAGTTTTTGAACTAATCCGGACTCAAGATCTTCCCAGGATAAACTCAATTCAATCATATCTAATTTTATTTAAATAATAATTATTTTATTGATCTAATAATTATAAAACCAACAAATTTCATTATTGAATCAATTGTCTTTGTCCTCATTATTCGAATCTTCATCTTGAACAAATTCTTCATTAGAAAGGGTTTCATCATTATCATCATCGATATCATCTTCATCATTCTTTTCTAGAATATTATCATTCTCAGTACGGTTTTTAAAAATAATAAACATTAAGGTATTGCCGACAGAAAAGATAGACATTGTATAAGATACAGCTGAAGCCATAACTAGGAATAGGAAAATTGCCATAATGAACGAAGCAACTTGTTCTGTTCCTGTTAGATCTACTGCACTTACAGAAAGCATTGATCCACAACTTAAACATCCAGTGCTGCACACACTGCAAATACTGCAACTGTTTCCTATGAGTGAACAAATAGCTTCTGGATGGATGGCTTGACTTGCCCAGCCAACTATTTTCATAAGTTTAGTTCCCATAAACCAATCATGGCCAAATACAGTATTAATTAAACCATAACCGCTCATCCAAAAATGTGTAAATATATAGCTTCCAATAACAATAATAGGTAGCAATACAAGTTGATATGATATCATACGCCATGGTTGGCTCCAGGTAATAGAAAAATTATGCCAGACGGTTCCCATGGTATCCTCTTCATATGTTGCTACAATGGATGGGGTATATAAAAGAGAAACCAAGAAAACAATACCAGTGTATATAGTAAAAACAGATCCAAAAAAATATAATAAATATGGCAATACAAATAAGAACTCACCCAAATAAGGGATTTTACCAATTAAAGCAAGTATAGCAGCAATAACAAATAGAAATACTAGTATTAATAAAAGGGAAATAGATGAATATATAATTGGATGCCAATGTCGTTTTACATAATTCCAAGCATCAGCCCCAGAATAAAATTCATCTCCTTTTAATTGACGATATGTGACACGAGAGACAGCTGTTGATCCTAAAGAAAGGGCAAAGAACCAAAAAGCAATACCCATCCAAAAAAGAGTGCAGGGTAGAAGAGATAATGATTCAATCCCCAATAGGCAGGGGTATAGTCCATAAAGCGACCAAGCATCAGAAAATGATATACCATGTACCATGGCCCCCAAATAGTTTAAAGTCCAGTATGCAAAATAACCTAAAAGATTTGCCTGGATAAATAAGATGATTTTTTTTCCGCTTAAGGCAAGCCTAGGTGCTCTAAAAATATCCCGTACATCAAAGTACAGTTTCATCGGTTGCATATTAGTCTCCTTGGTTTGTGAAATATTTATTCTTCAAATCGAACAAAATCAATCCATACTTCCATAGTCATAGCATCAGCAATCACTTTTCCAACTGCAAGTGCAGTATCGCGATTATCATAGCTCCCAACCCGCACTCGGAACCATACTTCATCGGTGTCGCGAAAGTATGCTTTTTGGATATACGCATCATATCCAGAGTCGATTAGATTTGCTGCAATTTTTTCTGCATCATTTAAATTCTTTTTTGATGCCACTTGTATTGTAAAACGTGATTTATCAAAAGGAATAATATACCGAGAACTTTTTTTCTTAACCGGAGGTTTTTTTGCAGTGGATTTTGTCTTAACAGGAACCGGGGTAGAGGCATCTTCCTTTTTTTCAGCTATCTCTAAGGGTATCAATTTTTCATTATCATTATCTTCTTCCATGACAGGTTCATTGCTATCGGCTTCATAATAATCTAAACTATCATCACTATCAAATTCATCGTAATCATATTCATCATCTTCTTCCATATATTCATCTTCCGAATCGTCATTCAGATCTTCTTCGTACTCTTCATCCAACCAATCTTCACTTTCATCAGATAATGATTCTTCAGATGCATCTGCAACCAAAGGCTCTATAGAATCTACTGTATATGTAAACTTCTGTGTTTCTAATTCATCTCCATACTGAAATATTTCCAATTCAAATTGAAATTTTCCTGGCGCATCAGGCGTGAAAGACATTTCTGATTTATCATCATTGAATTCAAGATCTTGCATGGAAAGTTTACTTGCATCTGGTTGCCCTGTTATTCTCCAGAACAAATCAATAGATTCTGTGTCTTCCGGAAGTTCCCCTTGAACAACAGTTACATCGCCAACAGAACCTTCGCCTTTGGTTCCTCCGCAGTTCACTAGTAAAAATGAACCGAAAATTAGAATTAGTAACGCACGTGATTTCATAAATGTTTTATTAATTTCCCCTAAGTTCACCATCTGAGAAGAAAAAGGCAATCTCTTTTTGCGCATTTTCATTTGAGTCAGATCCATGGACTGCATTTAATCCTACATTAGTTGCGAAGTCTTTTCGGATAGTTCCCTCAGCTGCTTCATCGGGATTTGTTGCTCCAATAGTCTTTCTCCATTCTTCCACAGCATTTTCTTTTTCCAAGGCTAACACCATACATTGTCCGGAAGACATAAATTGAATTAGTTCATCATAAAAGGGTTTTCCTTTATGAATATCGTAAAACCCTTCTGCTTGTTCTACACTCATATATAGTAGTTTTCCAGCTAAAACATGAAAGCCGGCCTTTAGTATACGATCTAAAATTAATCCTGTATCCTTATTCTTTACAGCATCTGGTTTAATAATTGCAAACGTTTGATTTTCCAAAATGTATTCCTTTTTTATCTATTTAGTTTAATACAGATACCATAGCCTGTCCAATATCAGCTGGACTTTCTACAACTGTTATCCCTGCTTTTTGTAGTTCTGCCATTTTTTCTACTGCTGTTCCTTTTCCTCCAGCAATAATTGCGCCTGCATGTCCCATACGTCTACCTGGAGGGGCAGTTTGGCCAGCAATAAACGATACAATGGGTTTTGAAAAATTATTATCTACCACCCATTGAGCAGCTTCTTCTTCAGCGGTTCCTCCAATTTCTCCAATCATAACGACTCCTTCTGTTCCTTCATCTGCAGCAAAGAGTCCAAGCATATCAATAAACGTTGTACCAATAATTGGATCGCCTCCTATACCAATAACCGTACTTTGGCCCAAGCCTTGGGATCCAATCTGATGAACTGCTTCATAGGTAAGTGTTCCAGACCTTGACATAATTCCGATGCTTCCAGGTGTATGAATAAACCCTGGCATAATTCCAATCTTAGCCTGACCTGGCGTAATAACTCCAGGGCAGTTCGGTCCAACAAGACGAGTTTTTTTATTATCTAATGCATGATTTACTTTTACCATATCCGCAGCTGGTATTCCCTCTGTTATACATATAATTAGATCCAGATTGGCATCAATTGATTCCATTATAGCGCCAGCAGCAAATTTTGGAGGGACAAAAATAACAGAGGTGTTTGCGCTTTGTTCTTCGACTGCTTCTTGAACCGAGTTGAATACCGGAGCTCCTAATGCTTCTTGTCCACCTTTGCCAGGTGTTACTCCAGCGACAACATTTGTTCCATATTCAATCATTTGTTGACCATGAAATGTTCCCTCTGTTCCCGTTATTCCTTGGATTACTAACCGAGTGTTGTCTCCAACTAGAACACTCATGATGCACCTCCACTGGTAGCCGCAACGGCTTTTTCGGCAGCGTCACTTAAACTATTTGCTACAATAAAATTAAGTGGAGATTGCTCTAGTAATTCCGAAGCTTCTTTGGCATTTGTTCCTTCTAAACGAATTACTACAGGCACATTGACACTGATTGTTTCCATCGCATTGATGACTCCTTGAGCAACTCGATCACATCG
>Ga0208764_10001755_pt1 | contig 13884 bp, 2 predicted proteins | sample ETNtaG_18_FD_185762 | JGI IMG/M metagenome (GOLD analysis project Ga0208764, IMG submission 185762) | Marine microbial and viral communities from oxygen minimum zone, Eastern Pacific Ocean - ETNP201302SV91 (SPAdes) (version 2) | ecosystem: Environmental > Aquatic > Marine > Oceanic ... | reverse complement strand
AAAGTTAATCTAACTTAGGGAGAGGTGTCATGAAATACATCGGTAAAATAAGTTCTATTTTATTAACGGTAGCCTTTGTTGTAGCAATAGTTTTTGCGAACAACAACAAGAATGAAATTCGGGGCTTCAAATCTTCAACCACTCAACAGTTTCAGGAAAAAAACCAAGCAGGTTTTGTTACAAAGAAACGCGAGTCTATTGTGGTTGAGTATGATAAAAGCCAAGATATCGCTGAACAAGAAACCATCAAGTCTACGGAAACGGAAATAGCGCCGCAGGTTGGAAAGGAACAAATTGTTCCAATTAATGATGTGATTCATAGTTCCAAGTTAGTTGAAAGAGGTAAAACCAATGCGGTGTATACCAAGTCTACTATGTTGGGAGAGCCAGAAGAGGGTCTCACCAAGCAAGAAATAGAACAGCTTGTACAAAAATTTAATGCTAACCCTAAGTCTGTAACTGAAAATGAGTTTGCACTTATACAAGGTCATGTAGACATAGAGGGCGTCAACAACAACGCTTCGGTTGACCGTGGTGCGCAGCTTTCTGCGCCAAGTGTGGTTATTAATGAAATAATGTATAATCCCGCTATGCCTAATAATGCTGATGGGTCCTCTGACTATAGCGACGATCGAGAGTTTGTGGAGTTTCATAATACAACGGGAAGCGCCATAGATATGTCTGGTTGGTATTTTGGCCGAGGGGTTGTTGATACACTCCCATCTGGAACCTCTATTGCTGCTAATGGTTATTTAGTTTCCGCGCGAGATAGCGCAGCCTACTACGCAAAGTATGGAGTTTATCCAGATGTTTGTTGTTGGGATAGCGGCGCGCTAGGTAATAGCGGCGAACCCATTGTAATAAAAAACGCAAGTGGAGTGGTTGTTGATTCCGTTGATTACGAAGATGGAAACAGCACCACAGAAACAGGAAACGGTTGGTTGGGAAGCACAGATGGAACCGGCCCTTCTTTAGAAAGAGTTCATCCAAATTTAAATGGCGCTGCATCAACAAATTTAGCTTGGGGAGCATATTCTGGAACTGACTCTGCAGGAACTCCTGGCGCAAGAAACAGCACCTATCAAGATTTATTGGTAGAAGGTTTTGAGTCTGGGGCCAGCGGGTGGCAAATACTTTCCAATCCAAATAGCGGAAACACCCCATCCAACGTTGCGGGCATATCAACAACATCTAACGCCCACAGTGGAGCCAAAGCGTTTCGTTTTTCATCTTTTTCTTCGGCATCTTCTTATGGTGGCGATTACACGCAATATTTGATTTCACCTGAGCTAAGCGTTCAAAGTGGAGACTCATTGGCGTTCTGGTATAAAAAATATTATAGCTACGCAGAGACATTTGAGGTTGGTGTGTCCACCACAGATAGCTTGCCAGCATCATTTACGTTTGGGTCTAGCAACACAGCGTCTACCACCTACACAAGACACCAAGAAGATCTTTCAAGTTATGCTGGACAAAATGTTTTTGTAGCAATTAAATATACTGGTGTTTATGCTGGATATTTATATGTAGATGATTTTACAGGGCCAGCTATTGTATACCCTGCAACGCCAGTAGAATCTTTATCTGCTACATCTCTTGAGTTTGGTAAGGTACAAATGGGAAGCTCAAACACAGCGACCGTTTCTTTATCTAATGGCGGGACAGCTGATCTTGTATATACAGTTGCTTCAGATAATGCTAATTTTACGCTCAGTGCAGCGGGTGGAACAGTGGCTTGGTTAGACTCAGATGAGTTAACGGTTACCTATACCCCATCAGCGGCAGCGGCAGACACTGCAAATTTAGTGTTTACCCATAATGGCGCATCCAGCCCAGACACAGTAAGTCTTACGGGTGCTGGAACATACAGTATATTAGTAGAAGGGTTTGAAGGTGGCGCTTGGACAGGAAGCCCAGGGGCACCAACAGGGTGGTCTCAACTTGCAGTTGTGTCAGCCACAAGCTCTACAGCTAAATGGCACAGAAATGGGCCTTACACACCTGGTTCTACTGTGTATGCAGGAAATTATTCTGCTAAAGCATCGTACACTTATTTGGGCCATGAACACGTGTTGATAAGTCCAGCGCTAGAGCTGAGCAGCAGTACACACGCTCCTTTAGGGTACCAGTTGGAGTTCATGATCAGAGGCTATAGCTCTTCAGGTCTAGACGTGTATGTAGAAATCGACACAGCTTCTGCTACCGCAGGGGGTTCACCAGACTTTACCGGAACAGACACTTTATTCACGTTTATTGGTGGTTCCAGCACATTTACAAGTACGTGGTATGCTAATGAAGCGAGGTTAGGTTCTTATTCTGGTACATATCACATTGGTTTTAGAGTAGATGATGCTAACGGGTATTATGCCTATTTAGATGAGATTGAAGTAACACCAATACCACCACAACCAACGGTGGAGTTGGATGCAAATTCGTTTAAACTGACACCACAATTAGTTGGCGATAGCGTGACAACGCTGTTAACTATAGGGTCGAATACAGGTGGTGGAAACCTGGTGGTTTCCGGCATTACAAGCAGCAACCCAGAGATGGTTGTGGCGTTAACCACGATGGCTACAGGGGACACGGTTGTTCCTAATGGTAGTATTGATCTTGATGTCACGTGGGAACCAACCGCATTTGGAATGAAATCATCCACGGTTATTGTTACGCACAATGCGGCTAGTAGTCCTGACACACTTACCTTTATGGGAGAAGCCGGAAGGCAGTATGTGGATTTTGATGATCGTGAGTTTCCTTATGGTTGGGGCAATCTTGATTTAGACCCACCAGGAACGTATGAAACAGATTATTATGGTTACGCAGAAGGGCAAGGGTGGAGCATGTATTGGTCCTATCCACCAGGGTATGGCGGATATGGAGACGCCTACGCTCGTTCACATTTTAGTATAGATGGATCAAACGATTGGTTAATCACGGAAAAAGTGGTGCCAGTTGCTGGTGACTCCATGATATTTTATAGTAACTCTTCAACCTCCACACCGCAGGACACGTTGTTTGTGTATGCATCCTCAAGTAATGAGGTGATGTTAGACACTTCTGGAAATACGGTTGGAGCTCTTTTAGATAATGGAACGTTATTAGATACGGTGCTTTCACAAGGATATACCAATATTCGTTCAGCGTATTCGTTAGCTCAGTGGGTTGGCGACACTATATTTCTTGCTGTACAGCATAAAGGAAGCGTGGGAACAAACTACTATAGTTATCGTAAAGTAGATGATTTCATATTGCCACAAAAATGGGTAGATCCAAACCCGATATTGGCAGGTCTTCAAACTCTTGAGAATGTGGTAACTTTTCCAGGGATTTTTCCTGGTGAATCAACATCCTCAAGTGGTTCAGTGTGGAATGCTGGTGGATCAAACTTGGTAATTAGTGGCGTTGCTATTGATAACGCAGCGTTTACTATAACCCCTACAAGCGGAACGGTCTTGCCGGATAGTTCGATAACTTTTACAGGTACATATGCTCCAACTTCTTCGGGGGACGATACAGCACATGTGGTAATCACATCGAACGCTGCATCTTCGCCAGACACAGTTATGTTAACAGGTAGTGCTTTCGAAACTTCCGGTGGTCCAGATTTAGCTGGAAACACATGGGTAAGCAGTCGCAATGCAAATGGAACTGCGTTCGCATGGATCGACACTTCCGGGGCAGATGACACGGGAGCGTTGACAGGTGATGACACATATGGGATAATTGATTTACCGTTCCCTGTGCGTTTTTACGGATTGCCTTATACGGTGATTACCGCAAGCAGTAATGGGTTAATTGGTATGGGGCAAATTGCTTCGGCATCTGATTTTTCTAATGATCCAATCCCAAGCACAGTTACACCAAATAACTTTATTGCACCGATGTGGGATGATTTTAGTTTAGGTACCGGGACGTGGAGTTGGTCCAACCCTCCCCCTGGAGCAATCTATACAAAAACTGTTGGAACGGAGCCCAACAGAAAGTTTGCAGTAACTTTCTGGGATATGGTTCGATCTTTTTCTGATGGAACCGACTATTATAGTTGGCAGGTAGTTTTTGATGAAGCAACAGGAAATGTTGTGGTGCAATATCTAGACTTATTTGGTTCAGGTACTTCTGCTAATTATGGCGGAGGCGCAACCGTTGGTATAGAAAACTCAGATGGTACAGACGGATTAGAGGTTTCTTTAAATGGAAGCTATGCATTAGAAGATAGTTCAACTATAACATTTATACCTGGCCCAGCATTGGGAACAGGAATTAAAGGGGTAGTTGTTTCTACAGACGAATCACAAGTTGGTGCTGTAGAAGTTTGGGCGAACGGTGCCTTGTTAACAGAAACAGGACAAAACTCATTATTTGAGGTTCCTGGTTTTGAGACAAGCGACACCCTTGTTGGTAGCTACCTCACCACAAGCAGACCTTGGTGGGTATGGCCAGCGTCGCTCACAAACTATTATCATGCTACTGCAGGTGATCTTATTTGGAACGATAGCACTGGTGCGCTAGGCACAAACGTATTTATGCCTGCCGCAGGGACCCGCGCTTTAAAAGTGTACGGTCAGTTTGTTGCTGCAGAAAATTATACACAGATATATCAGCAGTATACAGCCCCCGAAGCAGGAACAGAGGTTAATGTGGGTGCTTGGGCTATGCACGCAGAAGACAATAAGTTAACCGGAGGAAACGGCTTTTTTGTGTCGATAATTTGGTTAACATCTGCTTTTGATTGGATTTACCAAACGCAGTCTGATTGGATAATCGCAGATCATGAAACAGATGTATGGCATTATGTTGAAGCGAACAGTGTGGCGCCAGAGGGAGCAGGCGTTATGCAGGTTACCTTAACATATTATCAAGATGCGGCTTATTCAAGCGGTTCTATATATATAGATGAGACAAGATCAAGTCTCAACCCGGGTCATTATTCGTATTATGGGGCACCAGAAGGCGACTATGATGTTGAGTTCGCAAAAGAAGGGTTTAATAGCTCGTTCTATTCAGTTACTGTTGTTGCAAACGACACTGTAGAGCTCAACGCCATGATCACACCAGAGGCGTTGGTAGATTATAATAGCGGATTTGAAGTGGGTGATGACTTAGGTAGTTCGCACGCAGAAAATGAAGGTGGAGATTTGTTTGAAGTTCTAGATAGTTTACACCTTGTTCTTTCGGACTCTGTTGGTGTAGATACTACAGGAGCCACTGTATATGATACTACAGAATATGAAATTGACCCATGGTGGGAAGATGGAATGTTGGTCTATCCAGGTAGTGGAAGAGATGTGTATGAAGATGATGCGGTAGCTATGTGGGTTGCCGGAGAAACATTTGACGCATCCAGTTATATGGAAGGTGGCGGATATGTTAACATGTCTTGGAGAGCGAACTTTGAAACAGAAGAAGACTATGATTATTTCTATGTTGGTTTGATGTTAGAAGATAGTTCGGTTATCTGGGACGAAGAAAACGGTGCTCTTTCTGGAGCATCCACTGGTTGGGATTACTTTGCAACAGATGTAACCTGGGTAAGCGCACTTGTTGGTGCGGAATCCGTGACGCCTGTTGTGATGTTTGTTTCCGATGCCTCCACAACCGATGGATGGGGTGGTGCGTTTGATGAGATAGAAGTTTCAGGAAACCCTTATTTCTTGGCTGGCCCAGGTCATTTAGAAGCGGGAAGTTTTGGTACAACCGTTCCTGTGCACTGGGAAGGCCCAGCGTCATCCGGCCGCGCAACATATAATTTGCGTCGTTTTAATGTCCGCGATATGGATAACTTGAGAATGCCAACAATGGAAGCGAATGGCACTTCTTTTGTGTTATCTAAAGGCCAAAGAGATTTTGAGTCTCTACAAATAGAGGTTGATTATGATAATTCATCTCTACCGCGCGATGTGTTGTCTTACACTCTTCATCGTAGAGCGTGGTCTGATGGTATGATTGGTGAATGGGAAGTGATTTCCGACACCTTAGTGGCAACACAATATGAAGATTCAGATGTAGAAGAAGGTAGTTATTATGATTACCGTGTATCTTTAATGTATGATGAGGGTCCTGCTGATTGGGAGTCCAATGAAGCACAAGCACATGTTGGTGTGCCAAATGTTGTGTTGATGGATTCTGTTATGATGGAGGATTTTTATCCAGACCTTGGTAGTTGGACGGTTCATACGACCGACTCTACTGTTACATGGGTTATTGGTGATTCAGCAGATTATGATTCGTTAAGTGAAGCATATGATGTGCCACCAGACTTTGACAGTTCGTTTGCGTTTGTGGTAGGGGCTGGACAAAACACTGATCAACCCTATGGAACAGGTGAAATTTTGGGAACCGTTGTGTTAATGAGCCCGTTTATGGATTGGAGTTGGCATGAGTCTGGTCTTGTAAGTTTGGATGTCTGGCATGACACCCCATCTTCCTGGAACGACTATTATGGTAGCGCCAAGCTGATGGTGCGGTCGCAGATGGAAGAATGGCACGAAGTGGTTGATCTTTCGTATGACCATTATGCCCAATTTGACCCAGAGTTGGTAGATGTAGGTCCCATGGTTGGTGGAAGAGACCGTGTACAGTTTGCATTGGTGTGGGATTATCCTGAGTACTATGGTGGTGATTATAGTGGTTTAGCTATGGATAATTTTGAACTACACCTTGTGGATGGTCCTGACGCCCTAACGTTTACAAGCTCCACAGAAAGTGTTTCGCTCTTTTGGGAGGCTACGGATGGAAGAAGGGCAAGTGAGTACCCTGCGTTAATGTCTCAAGAGGAAAAAGAAGCACAAACACAGCTTCTGCAAAGTGGAATAGGTAAAACCATATCGGGTTCTCTAATATTGGGAAGATCTGTAGATGGCTCTGGGGATGTTCGTAATAACAATAGAGAGCTTGGTGACAACATGGCTGAGCCCTATGAGTTCATACTGGATGGCGATACGCTTCTTACAGGAACAACAGTTGGGTTTATCAACGATTACGATGCAATATGTCCTTATTCTGGAAGCACATCACCAGATGTGGTCTACAAAATGACACTACCAGACAGTCTTAATGGTCTTATTATCGAATTGTGTGATAGTTGGTATGATACGAAAGTATATGTGTATAGCGCTGCTGACTTAGCGGACGGAGATACAACCAACATTGCTTGTAATGATGATTATTGCTCAAGTGATTCTTCTTTATACACCTCTTATCTAGAGATGGGTAGTATGATGGCAGAAGAAGGCGGTGTTAGCGCCGGCGACTACTATATTGTAGTTGATGGGTATGGTAACGCTGAGGGAACATATTGGATGGAAGTTTCGGAAATGATTCCTCCTCCAAATATGATGTATAATGTATGGAAAGATGGAATTCCGCTAGTAACGGAGCTACCTGACACCACATTAAGTCATACCGATTATAATGTGTCCCTGATAGAGTCTGAGTACACAGTTAACGCAAGCCGATTAATGTCCTTATCTGTACCGGGCGAAATTGGTCTTGATGTTGCGTATGTACACTCAGAGCATTCTAATTCCGTGTTTGCAGCAAAAGTAAACATGGAGCCAGGTGCGTTTAATCTTGTGACGCCAGCCGATCAAGCATCCTTAGTAATTACGGAGGACAATATTGGTGGTAATCAGATATTTGCATGGTCCCAGTCTGTGGATCCAAACGGTTCGGAGATTACATATCATATTACCTGGCAAACAGAAACAGATACAGGAACATTTGAGATCTGGGACGATACAACTGGTACTGCTATACTTGTTGCTGTGGAAGATATTGCTGGTATTATGACTGGATTAGCAAGTGCAACCGGTGAATATATTGCTGATTTTACATGGACAGTATATGCAGATGATGGCTATGATGAGGTAGAGGCAAGCAATGGTCCACGCACGATAACTGTTGATGTGGGTTGGTATCTTGGAATTGGTGATGAAGCAGCGGTACCTGGTGTATTTGCTCTGCATCAAAACTATCCAAACCCGTTTAATCCGGTTACAACGATACGCTATGATGTTCCAGAGCAGTCTCATGTTACCATGGAGATTTATAATCTTCTAGGACAGAGAGTGGCTTCACTTGTAAATGGAATACAAGAACCGGGGTATCATGCTGTGTTGTGGAATGGAACCAATATGAATGGTTCGGCAATGTCATCTGGAATGTATTTTTATCACATACAAGCAGGGGACTTCCGAGCGGTTAAAAAACTAATCTTGGTGAAATAAAATCAAGCTTAGTATATAGGTATTAATAAAAAGGCGAAGCGTAAAATACTTCGCCTTTTTATTATCTATTATGTTTTTATAAATTGCTATCAATCTAGGGGGAAAATAATGAAAATATTTAAACCGTTTTTACTTTATACTGTTCTTGCTATATCTAGCGCACTATACTCTCAATCAAGCGTGGTGGTCTGTCCACCAAGCAATTTTACAGCTACAGCTGCAATTGGAAGCGCGCATTTATCTTGGCAAAACCCAGGAACATACTATGGCACTCAAGAGATAAGCGCGGGAGACACTTCGTACTTTACAGGAACAGTAGATAATATAGCGGGTGAATTAACTGAGCACAGTAGAATTCGATCGGTATATGAAGAGGTTGGTTGGGCAACGTTTGATATTTCTACTCTTCCCCCAGGACAAGAACCTATATCAGTAGAATTTAATTTTTATGTATATGAAACCAATTGGCCATACTGGTCCGTTACACCTGTTTCTTCAAACCCTATTACAGCGGACCCTCAAGCGTTATACCAGGATATTATAGAGGGGTACTCTTCTTTTGGAGAATCTGACTATGGAACCTTTGAAGAGTCTTCTGGTTTTAGCGCAGGTTCTTATTCCTACCCGCTAATCGGAAGTGTATTAGATGATATTGCCAGCGCGGCAGACACATCTAGCTGGTTTACGATTGGAATCGTAGATTATGATTTTGTTTCGAGCGGGGAATATTATATCTCTCTTCATGGTTGGTCAGAGCTTTACCCGCCAACATTAACCGTAACCTATGGAGATGGGCAGCGCTTTGTAACGCCCGCAGTTCCAGCGCCAGGTATCAGTAGCGCAGATGTTGCAGAATATAAAAATAATGTGTTAAACGGTGAACAGGAAGAACATGAAGCACAAAAACACGAAGTAAACATAGAATTAAATGAACGAACAGAGGATGATTGTAGCTCTGCTTGGAAGTATTATGTTTTTATGGATGGTGACACAATTGCATATACCGGCAACAGAGAATTAACCGTGAACAACTTAACCCTTGGTCAGGAATATTGTTTTTATGCTATCGCTGAATTTAGAGAGCTTGATTCATTGGGTGTTCTTGTAGAAACCTCGTATTCTGCCCCTTCCGATACTTCTTGTACAAGCCCTGTTCAGTTTCTTTTGTGTCCACCGGAGGAGTTTAGTAGTATACATACATATTCAACGATTGAACTGCTTTGGTCGGCGGCCTTTAGCGGTGGTCATGTAGAACAATGGGGTGCATCATGGAGCATGATTCCTTTAGCAGATTATATTGGTGTTAAAGCTGTTGCTGCTGGCGAACAGCACATCGCCTATTTACACAGTGATAGCACAGTAAGTATTCACCCTGTAGGAGGCTGGTTACAACCAGGTCCGGCAATTAACCACGATGTGGTTCAGGTTGCGGCAGGGCTTAATTTTACAATAGCCCTTAGAGCCGATGGCACGGTTTTTGGGTATGGTCAAAGCGCAGATGGACAAGGAGATCCACCAGATGGGCTGGATAGTGTGGTTGCCATATCTGCTGGATGGAGGCACTCACTGGCGTTGTTAGAAGATAGCACAGTGGTTGCCTGGGGATACAATTATAACGGACAGATAGATGTACCAGACACGCTTGAAGGCGTGGTTGCTGTCTCTGCTGGTTATGTTCATTCTTTGGTTTTATTATCTGATGGTACTGTTGTGGAATGGGGTGCAAGCGGATGGGGCGAAGAGCAAGACTCCATTGGCAATAGCTTAACGAATGTAATTGCCATATCTGCTGGAAGAGACCACAACCTTGCCCTTTTGGCTGATGGTACAGCTGCCGTCTGGGGTAGTAATATATCTGGATATGACCTTGCGCCACCTGAAGATTTAGAAGGCGTGGTTGATATTGCAGCAGGGTACTACCACAATGTGGCTCTTAAAAATGATGGTACAGTTGTTGCGTGGGGACAAAATGATTATGAGCAAACAGCTCCACAACCATTTGATGATGTGCTTCGAGTAGATGCAGGTTATAATTATAATGTAGCACTACGAGCAGATGTCGGAGCAGATTGTGGGGGTTTTCTTGGGTATACAATATTGCAAGATGGGGACTCCATTGCTACGACCCAGGAGCGCGGGTATAGTATAGTAGATGCAGAATGGGACCAAGAATATTGTTATAATGTCCTGTCTAGATATTCTCAAGGAAATTCTTCTTTATCCGATACGATATGTACATCGCTCATCACCCCCGGGTTCTGCCCACCTAATTATTTTATAGCAGACTCCGATTATGACAATGTGTATTTAGACTGGGCTGCATCCCAAGGAGATTTTTGCGGTACGTTTCTAGGGTACACAGTGTATCAGGATGATGTTCCTATCGATACGCTTCTCAGCTCAGCTTATGAAATATCAAATCTATCGTATGATACGGATTATTGTTTTTACGTTACGGCGTTATATGCAGAAGGGGAATCTGTTCCCACAGACACGATATGTATTTCGAGGGTAACACCTCAACTATGTCTCCCAGATAGTGTAGATGTAGAGCCTGGCGATAATGAAGTATTGGTGTCATGGGAAGCTCCTTACAGCGCGTTAACATCTCCGGGGTTAGAGATAAACGACAAGCGAATGATTGAAGCGGAAATTAGTAGATCAGAAATAACATCGCAGGATAATATAGATGATAATTGTGGTTCATTTTTAGGTTATCATATTTATGTAAATGGTGATAGCGCTGCGTTTGTTGCTGATAGCGCAACTCATGTTATTGTGACCGGGTTAGATAACGGCGAAGAACAATGCATTACTATGTCTACAGTATATGTACAGGGCGAATCCCCACAATCCGATGCAATATGCGTTATTCCTTATGCGGTGAGCAGAGATCACAATACCGAGATATTAAAAACAACAATTACAAACGAAGGAAACATTGGGTATACCAATGCCCGCACATCTCCAGACTCACTTGAAATCGATTCAGTCGGACTTGGTTTTGTATATGTAAATAATAATTATTTATATGAAGCAGGGTTGATGCTAGGTACGGGTGTAGATCATATTTCGGATTGTATACGTAATGATACAGATGGATGGACACAAGATGATGATTTTGTTGAAACAGAAGGCACATATCTGCACGTGGACACTTCTCACGCACTTGCAAATGAGGTTGGGGTGGTTTCTCTTCGTGACAGCAACGCTGAAAACCCTCTAGGTGTTCGTGTTGAACAAAGAAGTTATGCAGATGGTTCGTTTGAATTGCGAAATGGAACAATTTTTCATTATACAATAGTAAATGATGGAAATGCAGATCTAACAAATTTCTATGCAGGCCTATTTTTTGATTGGGACATAGCAAACAAAGATAACAACAGTTCTCACTATAGCGCTGACTATAGAATGGTATATGCTCAAGACCAAGAAGGAAACCCATCTCATTTTGCAGGGCTGGTCATGCTGAACCAGGGCTTGGGTATGAACATGCGCTCTTTAAATAATTATAGCGATGGTATTTACTTGTATTCTAATGAAGATAAGTGGTCTCATATGACATCAGGTGTAGATGAAGAATCGGTTTTTAGCGCAGATGTGTCTAGTTATGTAGGTGTGGGTCCAGTAGATATTGCACATGGCGATTCTATATCATTTGGTATTGCTACTATTGCTGCAAGCAGTATTTATGAATTAGAATATGTAGCTGGGGAGATGCACACATTTTGGGAAACGAATTTTCCTGAAGAGTTAAGCGCGCAGGATGAGGCTGTGTTGCCAATTGAATTTGCAATGCATCAAAATTATCCAAACCCCTTTAATCCGGTTACCAGCATACGGTATGACATACCAAGCACATCGAATGTTCGTATTTCCGTGTATAGTTTATTGGGTCAAAAAGTTAAAACGTTAACAAATAGCATGCATCAGCCCGGGTTTTACTCCGCGCAGTGGAATGGTACAAACGACATGGGTTCAGCCGTTTCATCTGGTGTATATATTTGTAAGATTAACGCTGGTAATTATACATCCATTAAAAAAATGATATTGATGAAGTAGATTATATATTAGGGCGATAAATTATTCATTATGAAAAAGTTTGTTTATCGCCCACACATATATATAATAATATTTCTATTTTCATTTTGTGTTCCCACTTTTGTATATGCATATCTCGGGACCTCCGGAAGAGTATTTGTAAACACAAATAACGACACGGTTCAGTTGCGTGGTTTTGGCTTAGGGGGGTGGCTTGTACAAGAAGGGTATATGTGGAACACAAGCGGGTTTTATGGATCTACATCCGTAATTGAACAAAAACTTGTTGAGTTAGTAGGGGATAGCTCCGCGCAAGCTTTTTATCAAAATTACTATTCATCCTATGTTACGGAATCAGACATTGCTCAGTTAGCAGAGTGGGGGTTTAATTCCTTGCGACTTCCTTTTCACTATAAGTTTTTTTCTACAGATACAGGTGTGTTTATTAATGATGGTTTCGATATTATTGACCCATTATTGCAGTGGTGTTCCACGTATGGAATATATATTATTTTAGATATGCACTGCGCACCGGGGGGTCAAAATAGAAATGATTTTTCAGACGGTAATGGAGAAGAGGCGGGGCTATGGGTTCATGAATATAACCGCGACTGGACAAAAGCTATTTGGAAATATATTGCTGACTACTATTCGGAGGCTGAATGGATCGGCGGGTATGATTTAATTAATGAACCTGTGCTTGAAGCAGGATTTTCATCATTAGATCTTCGACAGTTTTATATAGATATTATCGACTCTATTCGCGTTGTGGATCAAAACCACATTGTTTTTATTGAGGGGAATTGGTATGGAAATGACTTTGCGAACCTCACCCCTCCGTTTGATGATAATATGTCATATAGCTTTCATCATTATGTAGGTCCTAGCACACAAACATCTTGGGTTGGTCAGTATACCAGCATGAGTGAAACATATGATGTTCCTTTGTGGGTTGGTGAGGTTGGCGAAAACTCTAATCATTGGGCATATCATAAAATTAAACTATTTGAACAACACAACATTGGTTGGAGTTGGTGGAACTACAAACACAATGGTAGTATTTCTGTTTTAATGAGAGTAGAAGAGCCGGATGGCTATAATTCCATATTAAAATACTGGAACAACCTTGGGCCAAAGCCATCAAAAACAAATGCAGAAAATGGGCTACAAGAACTAGTTACGGCTTATCAATTTGAAAACTGTGTTTCTAACAAAGGTTTATTAGCAGCGTTTAATGATTCAAGTTTTTCTACAACGCCCAAGCCTTTTAAAGAACAGCATATTCCAGGATCTCTTGCTGTTGTTGAATATGATATAGGCCTACATGGAGTGTCATATGAAGATGAAGTTTTTGAAGACCCAGACAAATTTGGAGGCAACTCCCAATCGTGGAATACAGGCTGGACCTATCGAAATGATGGTGTAGATATTCAACGAAGCACAGATAATATTGGCGCAGAGTATAATATAGGTTGGACAAATGTTGGTGATTGGACTGGATATACTATTCAGGCTGATTCTTCAGGAAACTATACGGTTAGCATACGAGTGTCTTCTAATGTTAGCGATGGAAAACTTCGTTTGGTGTACAATGATGAAACCATAGGTCAAGTTG
>Ga0208764_10001754_pt1 | contig 13886 bp, 14 predicted proteins | sample ETNtaG_18_FD_185762 | JGI IMG/M metagenome (GOLD analysis project Ga0208764, IMG submission 185762) | Marine microbial and viral communities from oxygen minimum zone, Eastern Pacific Ocean - ETNP201302SV91 (SPAdes) (version 2) | ecosystem: Environmental > Aquatic > Marine > Oceanic ... | reverse complement strand
CTTAAAGGAGGTATCTGATGAGCTTTTGGGCATAAAGATAAAAACAAGCTTTCATTATGGCTGGGAAAAAGGGGCGCTATTAGACAGCCTCAAAGAAAGCTTAAGCAAAGACATGGCCCTAAAAAGAACCTCTTCTGGCCCACAGAAGGAGGACTACAAGTTAATGGCGGCCGAGAATAAAACCAAAGGCTATTTTTCACACGGGCAAGAAAAGTTATCAGCAATCGCGCTTCTGCTAGCATTAAATAATGCAGTTGAAAAGCGCAAAAAAACCAACTCAATAATTATAATAGATGAAGCTGAATCAGGCCTGGACGCAGTATCAGTCGAGAAACTATTTAGTTTAATAAAAAGCTATGAAAATCAAGTACTTATAACATCATTACCACATCATTCCGCCACCGAAAAAATAGTCGGGAATATATTTCACCCAGCACAAAAATAATCTCAAAATTTTGATATAATTTTACTGTTTCAAATAGAAACAAAAAAATGCCTAAAACAAAAAAAGACACCAAAAAGAAATACGACTCTAGCAACATCAAGGTCCTAAAGGGGCTTGACGCAGTTAGAAAAAGACCTGGTATGTATATAGGTGACACCGATGACGGAACCGGGCTTCATCACATGGTCTTTGAGGTTGTAGATAACTCTGTAGACGAGGCCCTAGCGGGTCACTGCAGCCATATTGACGTTATTATTCATCAAGACAACTCTATAACAGTAAAAGACAATGGGCGGGGAATCCCTGTTGACAAACACAAAGGAGAGAAAAAATCAGCCGCTGAAGTAATTATGACGGTTCTTCATGCTGGAGGTAAGTTTGACGATGATTCATACAAGGTTTCTGGGGGGCTACACGGCGTAGGTGTTTCGGTTGTAAACGCACTTTCTGAGTCTCTTGTCTTAAGAATACACAAAGGCGGCAACGTTTATCTCCAGGAATACACACACGGAAAGCCTAACGGGGCCCTAAAAAAGGGACCCAAATCAGATAAAAACGGCACAACAATAAGCTTTAAGCCCAGCTCAAAAACATTTACAAACACAAAATACAGTTTTGAAGTTTTAGCAAAAAGGCTTAGAGAGCTATCCTTCTTAAACTCTGGCCTAACAATTAACCTGTCTGACGAACGCGCAGACAAAAGCGAAACCTTCTTCTTCGAGGGCGGCATCAAGGCCTTTGTTTCTCATTTAAACAAGCTACAAAAACCAGTACACGATAGCGTTATTTATATTGAAAAGACGCTGAAGGAAATCAATGTAGAGATAGCGATACAATGGAATGAAGCCTATCGAGAGAACATGTATTGTTTTGCAAACACAATCAGACAAAAAGATGGCGGAACACACTTGGCTGGCTATAGGGGCGCATTAACCAGAACCATAAACTCATATATAGACAAAGAGTTCAAAAACGAAAAACCAGTAACGGGTGACGACTGTCGAGAGGGTATGACAGCCATAATTTCAGTAAAACACCCAGACCCTAAGTTTTCCTCTCAAACAAAAGACAAACTAGTTTCATCAGAAGTTAAGGGCGTGGTTGAGTCCATTGTTAACAAACACCTCAAAGAATTCTTAATGGAAAACCCCGTTGAATCAAAGATAATCATCTCAAAAATTCTTGATTCAGCACGAGCTAGAGAAGCGGCCAGAAAAGCAAGAGAGATGACCAGGAAAGGCGCCCTGTCAATCGCGGGCCTCCCGGGGAAACTAGCAGACTGTCAAGAAAAGGACCCCGCGCTTAGTGAAATATTTCTGGTTGAGGGTGACTCAGCAGGAGGGTCTGCAAAACAAGGTAGAGACAGAAAAACACAGGCAATTCTTCCGCTTAAAGGAAAGATACTTAACGTAGAAAAGGCAAAAAAAGACAAGATATTCTCTTCGGTTGAAATTGGAACCCTTATAACAGCGCTGGGTTGTGGCATTGGTGAAGATGAGTTTGATATTAACAAACTAAGGTATCACAAGGTCATAATAATGACAGACGCTGATGTTGACGGCTCGCACATTAGGACGCTGTTGCTTACGTTCTTTTTTAGAGAGCTCCCAGAGCTGGTTCATAACGGAAACATCTACATTGCTCAACCACCCTTATATAAAGTAAAACGAGGCAAAAAAGAGGAGTATGTAAACAGCGACGATGAGCTTAACAACTTAATAATTAATAATGCCATAAGCGGACTAAAGCTATGTCAACCAGGAAAGAAAAAAGGGCTTGAGGGGGACGGACTGTTTAATATCCTTATGCAGCATGTTGACGCAACCGCACTACTTTCAAAGCTTTCTAAACAAATAGGTGAGACCGCCTCTAGGTCCTTAGCAGAGCATAAACAGATCACCATAACAGAGGCTAACAACAAAAAGAAACTTGATCTATGGGTTAAGGGCTATTCAAGGGCAGCTAAAAAGCTCTCAAAAGAAACGGGCGAAGACATAAAAATTAATATTGTTACAGACAGTGACGGCATTTCATATTTAACAATAGACGACGGCCTAAACGGATTATCACAAGGCAAAAGACTCCCTGTCACGTTCTTAAAATCATCAGAATATAAAATATTTGCAGCGATACAAAAACACAAGAAAGACTTTCCAAAGAGTGTTTCATTGGTTAATGGCGAGGGAGCCACAAGCTACGAATCAATAACAGATTGTCTTGAGAGCATACTCTCTAACTCAAAAAAGGGGCAAGGCATTCAAAGATATAAGGGCCTAGGAGAAATGAACCCGGGGCAGCTATGGGAAACCACTCTAGACCCCTCATCTAGGTCTCTGGTACAGGTAAAGCTTGATGACGAAGAAGAGGCAAAGCTTGCTTTCGCAACCTTAATGGGCGACGAGGTGGCCCCAAGAAGACAGTTTATTGAAGAAAACGCGTTAAATGTCTCAAACCTTGATGTATAAAGGTTAGAAAAGATATAAAAACCTATAGAAAACCCAGTTTACACACAAGAAACCCTTAATCCCACCCAAGATTACTCAAAAGACCTTATTTCAGACTCAATCCATGTTTGGGCCTCTTTGTTGATTGAGTCTATGTCTTTGTTTGTCGTCTTAATTGGGCGGCCAATGCTAAAGGTTATTTTCCCGGGGTGCTTTAGAAAACCTCTTCTCTTCCAGTACTTACCCGAGTTGTGTGATATTGGTAAAACGCAAACATTGGCACCCTTAGCCAAAAGCGCACCCGAAAGACCGTATCTCTTTGTTTGTTTGTAAGGCATTCTAGTTCCCTCTGGAAATATAATTATCCACTTGTTTTCTAATAATCTTTCTTTCCCAACCGCAACCACCTTGTTTACCTCTGATCTCCCCATCCCTCTCTTTACAGCTATTAAACCAAACGCCTTTATCGCCCCTCTAAACAGAGGCGCATACATTAGTTCATATTTGGCTACCCAAGAAGAGGGGCTAAAATGTTTTAGCCCAACAAACGCCTCCATAACCGAAGAGTGTTTAAAAAAGACCACACACTTCTCGCTTGGGATGTTTTCTGTTCCCAACAAAACATATTCAAGCGAACAGATTTTTTTTAAACTATAGATATTGGTTTCAGCCCAAAGCACTGCGATTTTCCACCTTCTTTTCTCATTCATTATTGGTTTTGGGAGAAGCGCGACAGAAACCAAAACAACAAAGCTTAGAAACAAAACAAGCGTATAAATTGCTGACCTTGTATAAAGAAGAGCTTGTTGCATGTTAGATAAGAGCTATTGTTTTCTAATTGTTTTAGTTAAAACAGAACCCAGCTCATTAATATCTATGGTTTTTTGACTCATTGTGTCGCGGTCTCTTAGCGTTACTGTTTCTTTTTCTAGGCTGTCAAAATCAACAGTTACACACACCGGCGTTCCAATCTCATCGTGACGTCTGTAGCTCTTTCCAATGTTTCCACTGTTTTCAAGCAGCACCCTTCCAAGACCCAGTGTCTGCAATGACGCCTTAATTTTTTTTGCTAAATTAACGAGCTCTTTGTTGTTTTTCTTTAGAGGTATTATCGCCGCTTTAATGGGGGCGAGGTGAGGGAGCAAAGACAGCACAACACGCTCTTTGTTTTCGCCTAGTTTTTCAACGTTATAGGCCTCATTTAGTATCGCTAACACCCCCCGGTCAAGCCCAGCAGACGGCTCAATTACATAAGGAATTTCCCAATTATTGTTTTTATCTTGGACCGCTAGCTTGGTTGTTGATTCTTTGTTTTCGTTAACGCTGGAGTCTATTTTATAATCGTTTTGATTTTTAGTGTGCGAACCAAGATCAAAGTCAGTTCTGTTGGCAACCCCTTCTAGTTCTTCCTCACCATGGGGAAAAGCATACATAATATCAACGGTTTTTTTAGAGTAGTGCGAAAGACCTTCTTTCGGCACCTCAAAAAGACGCAACCTTTTTTTTGGAATTCCTTGGCTTGTCCACCAGTCAAGCCTCTTTTTAACCCAATAATCTAACCATTTTTCATCCGTGCCCCTCTCAACAAAAAACTCAAGCTCCATTTGTTCAAACTCTCTAAGCCTAAAAATAAAATTCCTTGGCGTTACCTCGTTTCTAAAAGCCTTACCAATCTGAGCAATCCCAAAAGGCAGCGATCTTGATGTTGAGTCTACAACATTCTTAAAATTAATAAATATTTGTTGTGCTGTTTCAGGCCTAAGATAAGCAAAGCTTTTTCCATCATCTATCGGCCCTATGCTTGTCTTAAACATAAGGTTAAATGGCCTTGGGTCTGTAAGGTCTTCGGAGCCGCAATCCGGACAGCATCCATCGCTTATGTGGTCAGTTCGCCACCTGCTTTTACAGCTTTTACAATCTACCAAAGGGTCTGTAAACGTGTCTTCATGCCCAGAGTGTTTTAACACAGAGGGCTTGCTTAATATTGACGCATCAAGCCCCTCTATGTCATCCCTTTCATAAACCATAGAAGACCACCAAGAGGCCTTAAGATTGTTTTTAAGTTCAACGCCAAGCGGACCATAGTCATAAAGACCCTGCGTGCCCCCGTAAATTTCATTTGACTGGAATACAAAACCCCTTCTTTTGCAGAGCGAAACCAACTCATCCATGTTGTTTGCGGCCAATATACTTTCCTCTTTTTTGTGTTTTTTGAATTATAACGCCCTTTTTTGTTTATAACATATAAGCATTGACCAAACTATAATTGATTCAACCACGGTTCCAAAGTATTATATAAATGCTTGGTGTATTTCCTACAACACGCAAACAAACATTTGGTTTTTAAACCGATTTGAGACGCAAGTAAGCGGAAGCTGAAGAAACGGAGTCGTTTATCTCATAATAAGCTCTTCTATTCCCAGCTCAATTTAACAAATGAAATTGAAAGGAGCGATAATGAAAAAACTAGAATACATATGGCTGGACGGATACCAACCAGAGCCACTGATGAGGAGCAAGGTTAAGGTTATTGACGGAGAAATCCCCGGAAACCACGGCTCTGACCTCCCCGAGTGGTCTTTTGATGGTTCGTCAACACAGCAAGCTGAGGGTGGAGACTCAGACTGTCTTCTGAAGCCGGTAACAACTTACCCAGGCCCCATGCACTCAGACAGCCTAGTAATGTGCGAAGTGTTGTCCCCTGACAAATCTGTGCACCCATCTAATACCAGAAACGCATGCATTGATTTATTATCAGACGATTGGTGGTTCGGTTTTGAGCAAGAATACTTTTTTACAAACCCAGAGGACGGAACAATTTTGGGGTGGGAAGAGGGGGCACCCAGGCCACAAGGAGACTATTATTGCGGTGTTGGCGCCGGAGATGTTTATGGTAGAGAGATTTCGCAGGCGCACATGGATGCCTGTATAGAAGCCGGCATTAAGATAACGGGAACCAACGCAGAGGTCGCGCTAGGTCAGTGGGAATACCAGTGTTTTGGAAAGGGGCTGAAGGCAGCAGACGATCTTTGGATCAGCAGATATCTTCTTCATTTGGTGGCAGAGGAGTTTGGCGTAGCTGTTAACACTCACCCAAAACCACAAAAAGGAGATTGGAACGGGTCGGGCATGCACACTAACTTCTCTAATGGCCAAATGAGAGACGCCGGCAGCGAAGAACTAATGAACAGCTTGTGCGAAAAGTTAGGCGCGGTTCATAAAGAGGGTATAGCAAACTACGGCTCTGACAACAACATGAGGCTGACAGGCAAACACGAAACCCAAAGCATCGACACTTTTTCCTACGGTGTTAGCGATAGAGGGGCAAGCATAAGAATCCCAATATACACGGTTGACAACAATTGGAACGGCTATCTGGAGGACAGGAGACCAGCTTCGAACGCTGACCCCTATAGAATAATAGCCCACATTGTTGGAACACTAACCGACTAAAAAAACCGGGGCCTCCAAGGCCCCTTTTTAGCCAAAGAACAACAACTGTGACAACAAAAAAACAAAGAGCAATTATTTTTTTAAGGCGTTCATTGATACTGGTTCTTGTTGTGATAATAGCTATGGAGGCTTACACGAGAACACCAGATGCACTCATTATTAAACCGCTAGAGCTACCACGAAACACAAAAGAAGCAGTTTTGTTGTTTCATGGCGCTAAAGATGAGCTCAACCCAGAGATAGCAGCAATTGCACACAAATACACAAAGCTTGTTTCTGATAGAAAAACAACAAAGGTTTTAAACTATGACTGGTCATCTGGAGCTAACAACAGACTAAGAGCGGGAACTAATGCCATGAAGTTTGGGAGAGCGATAGGAGAAGAGCTGGCTAAACTAAAAGAACTACAACATATTAGGATCATTGCACATAGTGCAAGCGGCTTTATTCCAGACGAACTTTGCAGAACCTATAAATCTTTCGGCGGCACAGCACATATTGAAACAACGTTTTTAGATGCGTTTGGGTTGAGAGGGCTTCTAGACAGCAGCTTTGGCGCACGCAACCATGGAAGCTGCTCAGACTTTTCAGTTAATATTGTTAACACAGACGACCCAGCACCAACAACAAACAAGTTTTTTAAAAATGCCTGGAACCTAGATGTTACCGGCTTAAAAAGGCCTCGGGAGTTTGTTGACAGAGCCGACCCCAGGACAGCAAAAGAAGACATTTGGTTGGGGGTGGGAGAGGCGATGGATGATGTTAAGCGAAACCTAAGCAACCCCGAACAACAACACAACGGGCATTATTGGCCCCCCTACTATTTTTTAATGGTTATGGATGAGAGCACCGCTGAACCAGAGAAAAGAGACCACAAAGAGTTTCCAAGAGGCGATGTTTCTGTTGCAAAACCCCTGTTTATAGCTGAATAATAGCCAAAAAAAACGAGCCCGAACCTTAAAGATTGCTCAAAACCTTCAATAAACTTTTCTGGCGTGACCGCACCCTGTTTAACCTCCTTTTCCCTCTTTTTTCTGGGGCGTCAAACAACCAAGCGACATTGAGGCTTAAAGCTAGGGGCTGCATTCCCATGCTGTAATCAAGCCTTTCTGGCGCGTGTCTTCCCATAATGGTTTTATCCAAATCTGTAGCAAAGGCACTAGAAGAGGTTTTTAGTTTTCTAACATCAAGGTTTAAACTAATTTTATCGTTTAAAGAGTAGTCCAGACCAACTTGAAACAAAGGGTCCAAAGACTTTTGAAGGCTAAAGCTGGCTCCAGACAAAACTCCCAGAGCCTTCTCATGATGAAAAGAAGAATAAATAATGCCAAGACCAACATAGGGTCTAAAACCGGTCTTTTTAGGGCTAAAATAATATTGCAAAGTGGCGTTAGGAGACAGCGCAACAAACGAAGCAATCTTGGCTGACCGGCCTAACCCGTTGTTATAAATGCTGATAGTCGAGGGAATGCCCATAAAAACCTCAAGACTAAGGCTGTCTGTTAAAAGATAGCCAACCGAGACAGTTGGCATACCGTGTTGCCCCATCCCAACCTTGCTATTACTGTCAAACCGTGGGACCAGAAAGGTATAGCCTGATTTAACCAAGAGACTGCCTTTTTTTGGCTCTGTGTTTTGACCGAAGGAAACAACAGAGAAAAGAAGAATAAAAACCAACAAAAACTGTTTCATAAAAACAGCATACAAAGAAAAAATGAAGGAATTATGAGGTGTTAATATTTTATTTAGTTTTCTATGCTGCCAGACCGCCCACCAACTGATCAAAAGACCCAAGGTTTTTTTGCTCTAAATACTCCTCAACACCAGCGTTGATTTTTTTACATATTAGAGGGTCAAAAAACAAAGCCGTACCAACACCTATCGTTGATGCCCCCGCCAAGATAAACTCAATAACATCTTCTGGCGAACAAATACCGCCTTGCCCTATAATTGGTATTCCGTGTTTTTTTGAAACTTGGTAGACGTCATAAACCTTTTTAAGGGCTATGGGTTTTATCGCCGGACCTGAAAGGCCTCCCGCTTGGTTGCCTAGCGTTAACTCCCTTTTATTTATATCTATAGCCATGCCACTGATTGTATTTATGACAGCGAGAGCGTCTGTGCCAGCCTCGATACAGAGTCTGGCGTTTGACTGTATGTCCGCTTGGTTAGGCGATAGCTTGGTAATAAGCGGCTTGCTTGTTGCTTTTCTGCATTTTTCTACCACTTGCGCTGACATTTCTGGATCATTACCGAACTCCATGCCGCCTTTTTTTACATTTGGACACGAGATGTTTAGCTCTATTGCCGCAACCAAGGAGCTGTCAAATATTTTACAAACCTCTACATACTCTTCAACAGTAGAGCCCGAAACGTTAGCAATATAATGGGTTTCAAGAGGCTCTAGTTTTGGTAACATCTTGTCAACAACCTCTTTTGCACCAGGGTTTTGCAATCCAATAGAGTTGAGCATTCCAGATGGTGTTTCAATTACTCGATGCGGCGCGTTGCCCAGCCTTGGCTCTAAAGTGGTTCCCTTTAGGACCACACCCCCAACATGCTTATTCGAAAAACCCTCAAGCCTGCTGTATTCGTCACCAAAGCCAACACAACCAGAAAGTAAAATCACGGGAGAGGCCAGCTCTAAGCCTAAAAATGTTGTTGAAATTGTGCTTTTACTAACCATACTGGGTCTATGCCGCATATTGTACTACATCAGCCAGAAATTCCACCAAACACAGGCAATATTATTAGGCTTTGTGCAAACACAGGCGCCAACCTTCACTTGATACACCCGCTGGGCTTTACCATGACAAAAAAAAGCCTCAGAAGGGCTTACCTGGATTATGAGGAGTTCACGAAAATAACCCACCACAACAACTTTATAGAAATGAAAGAGTATTTTTCTGGCAGCGGTTATTACGCGGTTTCAACAAAAGGCGAAACCCTGTTTAACAACATAAAGTTTAAAGAAAGGGATATTTTTCTTTTTGGGAGCGAAACACAAGGACTGCCTAAGAATGCGCTAACTTCAAATAAATGCTTGGGGGTGCTCAGAGTGCCAATGACCGAGAGATCAAGAAGCATCAATCTCGCAAACACGGTTTCTATTGTACTTTATGAGGCGCTTAGGCAGCTGGGTTATCCCAATTTAGCGTAAACCCTCTTCTTTGATCGGACGTAACATTAAGTCTTTGACGATAGTGCTTAGGTTTGCTCCAGAATACAAGGCCTCATAAACCGAATATAAAACAGGCTGTTTGCTATTAACAACACCCTTCTCAACAAGCGTTTTTATAGCATGAGCTCCCTCCGGGGTTCCGTTCTGAAGCTTGGCTGCATCATTAAGAGACAGACCGCCCCCAACCGCAAGACCCAAGCTTCGGTTTCTGGATTTATCATCTGAAGAGCTCAACATAAGGTCGCCCACCCCAGAGAGCCCCATAAACGTTTTTTCAGAGGCGCCCAAAAGAATGCCCAGAGAGGTTATTTCATCAAGGCCCCTGGTAACCAAAGCAGCCTTGGCGTTAGCCCCCAAACCAAGACCATCAGAAATACCAGCAGCTATTGCAATAACATTTTTCAAGCCGCCCCCCAACTGAACGCCAACAGGATCGGTGGAAAGGTAGATTCTTAAAGATTTGTTTGACATTGACTCAGCGAGCAAAACCGAGTTCTCGATCTTATTTGTGGCCAAAGTTATCGCCGCAGGTTTTCCATCTGCCAACTCTTCAGCAAAAGATGGCCCAGAGAGAACAGCTGTTTTTGTTGAGTCACCAACCACCTCAAGAACCATTGAGGACAACAGCCCTCCATTATTTGGGTCAAACCCTTTTGTAGCCCACAACAGGTTTTTATCATAAAAACTATCTTTTAGAAGCGTCAAAGCATCATTAAAATAAGGGCTCTTGACACAGATAACAACCGAATCGGAACGCTCTGCCAAACTTTCAGAAAAAGGCTCAACAAGAACTTCTTTTGGTAGTTTGAAACCCGGAAGGTATTTTTTATTCTCATGGTTTTTTTTGATTTGAGCAAGGTTGTTCTCATCAAAAGAGCTCAAAACAACTTTATTGTTTGACCTTGCTAGCTGTAGAGCTAGAGCGGTCCCCCAGGCACCAGCACCAAAAATCAAGAAAGAGTTATTCATTCTAGTTTTTTGTTTTTGACTCAGCTTCCTCTATTGCTTGAGAGTACAGCGCCTCAAAGTTTATTGGTGCAAGCAACAAAGCCGGAAAGCCCGCTTTTGTAACCAACGAAGAAACCATTTCTCTTATATATGGAAACAAAGTATTGGGACAAAACACAGCGATAACACCCTTTAGCTCATCTTCAGTGTAGCCTCTAATAACAAACACACCAGCCTGTTCAACTTCCGCAATAAACATGGTTTTATCGCCATATATAGACTCAACCTTAACCTTAAGACAAACATCGTAAGAATCCTCACCAATTTTATCGTGAGTGTTTGCCAGGTTAATCTTTGTTTCTGGGGAAACCGCCTCTTCTAAAAAGACTCCAGGACTATTTGGCGCCTCAAAAGACACATCTTTTATATACATTTGTTGCAATGAAACCAACTTTTCTTGCTTCTCATCTGCCATGACTACTCCTTGGGTTTTGTTTCAAAAGGCAGCAAACTGTTTTCCCACTCTTGCTGACCTCCTTTAATATAGAAAACATTATCTAGTTTTTTTGACCTTAAAGACAGGCTCGTTTTTTTGCTTACGGCGCCACCCTCGCAAACAAACAATAAAGGACCTTTGTTTTTTGGCGGGTCATCTACAACGACACCCTGGTCAACATTGACCGCGTTTAGTATATGTTTCTTTTCAAAGTCTTTTGGGTCCCGCAGGTCATAAATTGCTGCGTTATTGTTTATAAGCCTTACCGCCTCTAATGGCGTTAAACCACAGATGTTTGACTCTTTTATTTTTAGCTCGTTAAAAACTGCTAGTAAAAAAACACCTAAAGTGCCTCCAACAAGGAGCGCGTTGTTATTAATAAAATCTATTACACCCATTCTTATGCCAACGTTTGCTTAATCTCTGCAGCTACTGACGCCAAGACAGCGTCATCTTCAACATCCTTTGGATGCGGTTGAAAAGGCGCCTTTTCATATACCGGGATTATATGCATATGATAATGAAATACAGTTTGCCCCGCTTTAGCCCCGTTTAACTGCGTAATAACCACACCAGATGGAGCAAAGGTTTTTTTAATCGCCTCAGCGACGACTTTTGTAGTCCTGATAACGGCCGACAAAAACTCTTCATCGAGATCAAATATGTTTTCACACTTGCTTTTGGGTATAACTAATGTGTGGCCTTTTGAAACCGGCATAATATCCATGAAAGCAAGTGTGTGGCTGTCTTCATGCACCCTATGAGAAGGCAGCTCTTCTCGAAGTATTTTGGCAAAGACGTTGTTGTCATCATAACCCATGTTTTATTCTGTCCCTCCAAAAATACCAATATCATAAACCCCCGTGCCCTCTCTTATTGGTTTAATTTTTTTGTATTCATCACTGTTCCAAAAAGCATGCACAGAATCAACATCTGGAAATTTTGTAATTATTACGCTCTTGCCTATTAACATTTCACCCTCACAAACTTCAAGCGCGGGTCCTCTGACGTTATACGAACCACCAAATTGCTTTATTAGTTCAGCTGATTTTTGAGCATATTCTTTTAAACCGTCGTTCATATTTGTTATTTCACAAACAGAGACTAAATAAACAGACATATCTTACTCCTTTAGCTATTCAGGACATTATCTACGGTTTTTTTTAATATCGCTAGCTAGATTTTTTTCACAATAAACAGCTATAAATCTAAATGACATGGGTTTAGAGTATGTTAATGCTAAAAGAATATAAGTTCTGCCCGCTTTGCACTGAGCCACTAGAGCCTAAAGTGGTTGGGGGCGCAGAACGAAGGCAGTGCACAAGCAAAGAGTGTGAGTTTGTGTTTTGGAACAACCCAACACCTGTTTTGGCCGCGATCACCCACCGCAACGATGAGACCATATTAATTCAAGCCATTGGCTGGCCAAATGATTGGTACGGTCTTGTTACAGGCTTTCATGAAGCGGGGGAAACAGCAGAAGAAGGGGTTTTAAGAGAGGTGAAAGAAGAGCTTGGCTTAAATGGCGAGATTCAGTCCTTGGTTGGTGTTTACAGTTTTTTTGAGATGAACCAAGTCATTATTGCTTACGATGTTCTGGTTGAAGAAGGCGATATAGTCCTAGACACCAGCGAACTTGTTGACTACAAAATTATCAAAACCCAAGAGCTAAAAACCTGGCCTAGCGGCACGGGGCAGGCGGCTAAAGATTGGCTGGCCGCTCAAGGAATTGTTAGTAAGGAGATGTCCTTTAGAAAAAAATAAGCCCCTCTTTTCAAGGGGCCTATTAATCGTTTATAACAGCCTAGACTTAGAAGCTATAAGTTACTCTTAAGCCAACTTGTCTCGGGTCAGGCTTGCTTGCATACCATTGGTTACCAATTGACGGAGCTGCTGTAACGCTAGGAGCGTATGGAGAGCTCGCATCTGGGTTTCCATTTCCAGCCATACAAGGAATCTGAGGACCACCAAACGGGGAAGCTGTACATGTGGTAAAGACCATTCCAAACCTAAAGTCAGAATAACCAATATCCGGACCATTGCCACCCGAGATAACGGTGTCATCATCAAGCAGGTTGGTCACATAGAGAACGCCTTCCCAGTTATCCTTGGTGAACCCGGTTCTTAAATCAAACCTCCAGTAATCTTTTAACCAAACGTTGTTATCATAATCGATAGCGCGCTTATCTTGGTATCTAGAGTTCAACTCAACAAAGAACATCGCACCCGTGTTTCTAAACTCATCCGTGTAGTTGAGGTTGATGTTTGCAGCATGCTTTGGCGCACGCTCAAACACATTACCTGTTCTGTCAATTTCACAAGATTTTGCGCCATCAACCAACACTATATTACAGTTACCCACTCTAGCAATCTCTCCCGCACCGGTAGAGGTCAGCTTAAAGTCCGTGTACTTGCTGTCTAGATAAGAGTAACCACCTGAAAGCGTGACATTTTCGCTTAACAGCCATTGGAGATCGTATTCGAAACCAAAGACCTCGCCGCCTGCGGCGTTTTCGATTACGTTACCCAACTGGGTGCCAATAATTTTTTGCACGCTCACTTGGCGATCGGTGTAGTCTTCATAGAAAAGAGCGCCGTTAAGCCTCATGGCGCCATCCAATAGGATTGACTTAAAGCCTAACTCCCAAACATCCATAACCTCTTCGTCGTAACTGATTTCTTCAGGGTTGCCATCTTGGTTGGGGTCTATCCCAAAAGCTCCGACTGAAATCGAAGAGAAACCACCAGGCTTTCTTGCTTCTGCAAATGAACCAAAAAGCATTAAGTCATCACCAGCCTGATAACGAAGCGTTAGTTTTGGTGAAATATAGGTGCCCTCTTTTGAAAAGGTAATAGGAACACTGGGAACCGTTTCATAACCCCTCCAACCCATTGGTAAAGCAGCCGGGATTTGCACAA
>Ga0208764_10001753_pt1 | contig 13886 bp, 13 predicted proteins | sample ETNtaG_18_FD_185762 | JGI IMG/M metagenome (GOLD analysis project Ga0208764, IMG submission 185762) | Marine microbial and viral communities from oxygen minimum zone, Eastern Pacific Ocean - ETNP201302SV91 (SPAdes) (version 2) | ecosystem: Environmental > Aquatic > Marine > Oceanic ... | reverse complement strand
GATACCTGAAGTTGAAATAGATGATGTAATAGCAAATAATACGTTGGAAAAATCTTCCTCTGGTATCACAAAAAAATATAGCAACAAAGTAAAGATGATAATTAATAAAGCCAAATGTATATCTTCATAATAATTTTTGAATAAAAATTTTCTTGTAATAACGTCATATAATAAGAAGAAATTAAATATTGGAAAAAGCAAAGTTAATGCGAAAATAAATTTTTGTATATTGCTTGATAAAATATTGGATAAACTGTCTTGCGGTATAAAACCTCCAGAAGAAATAGTTGTGAAAGCAAGATTAACTGAATCGAGAAGTCTTAAATCCATTGTGCTATATAAAAATATGGAAAAAATAGTTGTAGTAAAATAAATAATTAATATTTTAATAAAATTATAATTAAAATTATTATAAAAATTTAAACCTGATGCTCCACCTGATATTAAATAAGCTGGTTTTATCTTTATTTGTTTAGACCCTATTGTCCCAATTGTTACCAATAGAAATAACAATCCTCCCATCCATTGAGAGCTAGATCTCCATAAAATAAGCGGTTCGTCAATTTCATTAATATTATAAATAATAGAAAAACCTGTTGTAGTAAATCCGGATACAGATTCAAAATAAGCATTTAGTAAATCTAAATCATAAATACTTAGGAAATATGGGATGCTAATTAAAACTGGTATTAATATAAAGCTTAATAAAATGAAAAATATTTGATCCCTTAAAGATATGTCTTTTTTATAATTATGACCTAAATAACAAAATAAACTTCCTAAAATTAAAGAAATTGAAAAAGTTATCAAATATGAATTTAAGCCAATAATAAAATCAAAATAAATTGAATAAAAAATATTTATAATTGAAAAAGCGCTAACTATTAATATAAAAATACCTAAATAGAAAATTATGCCCTTATAATTCATTAAATTAGTGAACTTATTCTAAATAAGCTTTCTACTTTTTCTAGATGTTCTCTTTTAGTCAAAAAAACTATCAAATCTTTTTTTTCAAAAATAAAGTCAGATTTAGGTATTATAACTTCTTTTTTTCTTACAATTGCTCCTATTCTAATTTCTTTCGGAAGGTCTGATTCCTTTATAGATTTACTAATTAATTCTGAAGTTTCTAAAATTTCTGCTTCAATAAATTCATATTCTCCATCTAAAAGCGTGTAAACAGTTTCAATTGTACCTTTGTAAACATGTTTTAATATTGTTGATATAGTTGTTTGTCTGGGATCAACAAGATCATTTATTTTTAATGATGATTGTAACAAACTATAATTTTGCTTATTGACAAGTGCAATAGTTCTTTTGTTTGGATTGTTTTTTTCAGCCAGAACGCTTACCATGATATTATCTTCGTCATCATTTGTTAGAGACAAAATAGTTTCGGCTTCTTCTATATTAGATTCTTTTAGAACATCTTCATCTAATCCATCTCCATTAATTACAATTGTATTATTAAGTTCATTAGCAATAAATTCAGCTCTTTCTTTATTTTTTTCTATAATTTTAACTCTTATTCCTTCAGAATCTGTTTCTAAATTTTTTGCCAAGTTAAAACCAATATTTCCCCCTCCAACAATAAGGATTTTTTTGGCCATCTTTTCTTCGTGTCCAAATGCGGATAAAGTTTTATTAATTTGCGTAGCATTAACTACTACGAAAGCCTTATCATTAATCAATATTTTATCTTTCTTTTTTAAAATTACGAACTTATCTCCTCTGATTACTCCTAGAACGTTTGCTTTTAGATCAGGAAATCTTTTCGTCAGTTTACTCAGTTCTGTATTCACTAGAGGGCATTTCTTATCGATATCAATTTCCAAAACTTTTATTTTTCCATCTGCGAATGGAACGCTGTCTAAAGCTCCGGGGGCATCTAATTTTCTTTGTAATGATTTTGCAACCTCTAACTCTGGTGATATAATCACATCAATCGGTAGATTAGATTCGCCATAAAGTTTGCCCCATTTACCTCCTAAAAATTCTTGTCCTCTTACGCGCGCAATTTTTTTATTTATTTTAAAAATTGAATAGGCTACTTGACAGATAACCATATTAGTTTCATCATTTTGAGTAACTGCTATAATCATATCAGCATCTTCTGCTCCTGCTTTTTCTAAAACTGAAGGGAAAGTCGCCCTTCCTACAATTCCCTTTACATCTTGAGTGTCGTTAATTTTTTGAATAAATTCACTCGATTGATCAATTACAGTTATAGAGTGACCCTGAGCTGATAGCTGTTTTGATATAGAAAAACCGACTCTACCGGCTCCACATATAATTATGTTCATTTAATTAACGCCTTTAACGCCTAAAGTTTTGAGTTTTCTATGAAGAGCTGATCTCTCCATGCCAATGAATTCAGCTGTTTTTGATATATTTCCTTTATGCTTTTTCAATTGAGAAGTTAGATAATTTTTTTCAAACTTTTCTCTTGCCTCTTTCAAAGGGTATGAAAGAACATTATCGTATTCATCATCATTTTTTATACTACCTTTTGTTGATAATGAATCTAAAGCCAATTGGTTAATATCATTATTTTTTTCATTAAGTGATAATATAGATATTCTTTCAACAAGATTTCTTAATTCCCTAACATTACCAGGCCATTCATATTTATAATAAAGATTAAAATTTGTATCAATTTTTATTTCATTAATACCATTTAACTCAGCGATTTTTTTAGAGAAGTAATTTAATAAAAGAGGAATATCTTCTGTTCTATCTTTCAATGCTGGTAAAAAAACAGGAACAACATTAAGTCTATGATAAAGATCTTCTCTGAAATTCCCCTTGTCAACTTCTTGTCTGATATTTTTACTAGAAGTACTAATAATTCTTACATTAACGTTTATTTCTTTAGAACCATTTACTCTACGAAACTTTTGGTCTATTAGAACTCTTAAAATTTTTGCTTGTGTTTCAAGAGGTATTTCAGTTACTTCATCAATCAATAAAGTTCCATTTTTCGCTTTCTCAAAAAATCCATAGCTGGTTGTTTGGTTTGAATTTTCTGAACCAAAAAGCTCAAGCTCATATTTTTGAGGATCTAATAATGCTCCATTAACAACAACGAAAGGTTTTTCTGATCTAGAAGATTGTTTGTGTATTTGTCTTGCGACAAGTTCTTTTCCTGAACCAGCCGGACCAGAAATAAAAATTCTACTTTCTGTATTGGAAAGTTTTGCAATTAAGTTTTTAACTTTTTGCATAGGTTGACTGTCACCTATTATATCATAAGAATAAAAAAGTTTATTCTCTAACACTTTTTTTTCTTTCTTTAGTTCGAAATTTTCAATAGCTCTTTTAAGAAAATTAAGCAATCTCTCGGTAGAAAATGGTTTTTGTATAAATTCAAAAGCTCCTAATTTTAATGAATCAACTGCCATTTGAACATTTGCATGACCTGATATCATTATCACGGGAATTTCATCATCAATTTTTTTAATATGTTTTAGCAACTCGATTCCATCATTGTCGCCTTTATCAAGTTTAACATCTATTATGGCAACATCAGGTAATTTTTTATTTATTTCCAATAAAGCCTGGTCAAAGTTTACTCCTTCTCTTACATTAAAACCTTCATCTTTTAAAATTCCTGAGATTAATTTTCTGATATCAGAGTTATCATCAACAATTAAAATTTCTTTAGACATGGTTTTTTGTTAATAAAATTTCTACCTTTGCTCCATCTTTAATTGAATTAAATAATATTGTACTGTTATGATCATTAATTATTTTTGTTACAACTGCCAAACCCAAACCGGTACCTTTTGCTTTTGTTGTGTAATAAGGTGTTAACATTTTACTTTTGTTTGCCTCATCAAAGCCAACTCCATTATCAATAACTGTGATGTATATATAGTCACTATCTTCCTTAATTTCTACGTTAATTTTTCCTGTAAAATCATCGTTTTTTGTTTTTTTCTCGTTAATTGACTCAATGGAGTTTTTTATCAAATTTATAAAAACTCTATTAAGCTGCTCTTCGTCACCTTTGAAGAAATGTGATTTCTTTTCTTTTGATGTAATAAATTTTATATCTTTTTCCGACAGCACATGAAGATTTATAGATCTATCTATCAATTTATTTAAATCTATTTTTTTAAAGATAGGTTTAGGCATTCTAGCAAAATCAGAAAATTCATTGACTAGATGTTCTATATCCTTAATTTGTTTCGTAATAGTATCCAAATAATTTGAAAAATTAGTATCTTTTATATTCATTTTATTTAAATATTTTTCTCTTAATCTATCAATAGATAATTGTATAGGTGTGAGAGGATTTTTAATTTCATGAGCAAGTTTTCTAGCTACATTTTCCCATGCAGCGTGCCTTTCCGATAAAAGTAATTTATCTTGCTGTTTTTTTAATTTATCTATCATCGAATTAAAATTCTCATTTAATTTATGAAATTCTTTATCGGTTTTTATTAATGGAACTTTGGCGCTTAAATCTCCAACGCTTATTTTTTCTGAAGCAGCAATTAAATTAATTATAGGAGATGTTAATCTGGTTGCAAAGTTTATTGAAATTATAATTGAGAGAAATAAAAGCAATGAGACAACTAAGAGATATATAATTACAAAAGTAATTTTTATTCCTGTTTTTCTTTCTTGAACACTGTAATAAAAACTGACTGCTTCTGAAGTCTCTTGAAGATGACTTATTAATTTTGGATCCATAAATTTTACTATATATAAATATGTATCAATAAAATTATTCAGCTTTACCAAAGCTGATGTCCTATTAGTTCTTGAATCTATAATCCTAACGGGTTTACCATTTAACGATCTAGTAAAAGCTTCCTCGGGAGGAGGAACAAATTTTGATGATACATCAATAATATTTGACATAATAATATTACCAGAACTATCTAATAAATGAACTTCATCCAATCTTCTTAAAAGTCTTTGTGTGGCCAAAACACTTGCAAATCTTTTTGGATTTTCATAAAACATATTTGATTTGTTATTTATATCTATAAGGGTAAGTAAAATATCTGCTTCTATAGAATTTCTTGTTTGATCTACATAATTTTTTGCTACTTCCGCAGAATCGTTTACTACAGTTTTAATTTTATTATCAAAATATTTTTGAAGACCCACATTAAACAAAATAAGAGAAAAGATTGCTATTAAAATAGAGGGCAACAAAGTGGTGGTTGAAAAAAAAACTATATACCGTAAACCTGTTTCAGAACCTAACTTGCCTTTACGTCTTTCACTTAATATGTTGTATGTTTTGTAAATCACAAAAGCAAAAAACATGGTGAGTAATATTAAATCGATAACTAGCAATATTTGTAAATTACGATCAGTTAAACTTATAAAACCACGATTAATAAAAGTAAAAAATGTTAATAATCCAAATGATATGCAAACCAATGATGATGTTATTACCCATTTATAATTTTTAATGATATGAATCATTTAATAAACAATAATTAACATTTAAAATAAATATATGGCAATTTTAAAAAAATGAGCTTATTTCTTATAGTATTAGCCGCTGGTAATAGCAAAAGATTTAAATCTGACATTCCTAAGCCTTATATTACAATTAATCAAAAAACATTGCTCGAACATTCTTTAGATTCCTTTAGAAGTTTTAAAGAAATTAAGAAAACCTTCATTGTTTATAACAAATTACATAAGAAATACTTAAAAAAAATAAAACTAAAAAATACATTTAAGATAGTGGGCGGTAAAACTCGACAAGAATCAACTTTTATTGCTTTAAATAAAATTAAAAAAATGAACTGTAAAAAAGTTTTAATTCATGATGCAGCAAGACCAAATCCAACAAAAAAAATTATTAATCTGATAATTAATAATATAAAAAAAAAACATGCTGTTATACCTGTAATAAAAGTAACAGACGCAACAAAGCGCACTATGAAAAATAGAATTTTTAAAAACATTAAACGCGATACTTTAAGACTTTCTCAAACTCCACAGGGTTTTACTTTTAAAAAAATTTTATCGAAACATAAAAAAAATATAAATCGATCATTTGATGACGATTCCTCTTTATTCACTATTGATGGAGAAAAGGTTTTTACAATAGATGGGAGTAGAAGAAACTTAAAAATAACTGATAGTGAAGATTTAATATTATTTAAATCATTAAATAAGAAAAAAATTTACTCTGGCATTGGTTTTGACATACATAAACTTGTTGAAAAAAGAAAACTTTATTTAGGTGGAATTAAAATACCATTTAATTTAGGATTAAAGGGTCATTCAGATGGCGATCCTGTGATTCATGCATTGATAGATAGTTTGCTTGGAGCTTCAGGTTTGGGTGACATTGGTAAATTATTTCCTAATAAAAATAATAAATATAGAAATATTAGATCTACAATATTACTGATGAAAGTAGTTGACCTAATAAAATCCAAAAATTTTCTTATAAATAATATTGATATCAATATAATTACTGAAAAACCTAAAATAAGAAAATACTCTAAATTAATGATTTATAAATTAAGCAAAATATGTAAAATTAATTCTTCACAAATAAATATTAAAGGAAAGACTGCTGAAAAATTTGGCTTGATTGGCAAAGGAAAAGCGATAGCCTCTGAAGTAATTACAACACTTATAACCAATGATTAAAGAAATTAATTTATTTTTCCTTACTTTTTTTATGATAGGAAAAATAAAATTTGCTCCTGGAACTCTCGCATCTATTGCGGCTTGTTTATTATTTTTATTATTGCTTAATATATTTAGTTTTACATTTGTTTTTTTATTCACGTTAATTACCTTTGTTTATTCTTTGTGGGCAATTAATAATTCTTTTGATGAGTTTAAGACTGAAGATCCGCAAGAAATAGTTATAGATGAGGTTGTTGGTCAGATGTTAACACTTCTTGCAATACCGATTTACGAAACTTTATATCCACTTCCACTAATATACTATTGCGCATCATCTTTTTTGTTATTTAGATTTTTTGATGTTTTAAAACCCTACCCTATAAATTTTGTAGATGAAAATGTTAAAGGTTCTTTTGGTATTATGTTTGATGATATACTTGCAAGTTTATACTCGATTATAATCTTAATAATAATATTTTTCTTCTTGGGTGGTTAGAAAAATGAAATCTCTTAGTAATTTTGTAGTAAAAAATTTAATTAAAAAAAATATAAAAATTGCTTTCGCTGAATCCTGCACAGGAGGTTTACTCTCGGCCACAATTACTTCAAATCCTGGGTCATCAAAAGTATTGGATTGTGGTTTGGTTGTTTATTCAAATAAATCAAAAAATAAACTATTAAAAATCTCCCCAAAAAAAATAAAAAAATATGGTGCTGTAAGTGAACAGATTTGTTTAGAAATGTTAAAAAGTATTAGTCAAATAAGTAAATCTAATATTTCAATTTCAATAACTGGTATAGCTGGGCCAAATGGTGGGACAAAGGAAAAGCCTGTTGGCCTTGTTTACGTTGGTATAAAAAGAGGCAATAAAACTATTATTAAAAAATATCTATTCAAAAATCAGAGTCGCTCCTATATTCAGAAAAATACTGTAAATAAATGCTTAAGATTAATTCTAAGTCTTCTTAAATAATTCAATAGCTCTCCTTTCAAAGGCGGCGGCTATCTTTTTTAATCCAATATCAAAAGATTTAATCATTAATATATTTAGAATTTTATTTCTTAGCTCAAAATCAACATGGAAATCTACTTCGCTATGTTCACCTTTCTTTTTAAAAGACCATCTATTTTCTAAATATTTTAAAGGTCCTTGCATATTTGTTACATAAATTATATCGGATAGTTTTTCATAAATAACTAAGCTTTTGTAAGTTTCATTAAAAAAACTTTTTCCTATAGTGAGATCAGCTATAATTTCTATTTTGTTAACTTTATCTATTTTGCTATGAATTTTTCCATTAAGACACCATGGTATGAACTCAGGATATTTTTCTATATCAAGAACCATTTTGATCAAATTTTCCTTCGTGCAGGAAATTTCTTTTTTTATTGAAGCAGATGGCATTGAGATTCTTTTTCTCTCAATTTTTTCATTTCCGCAAAATCTTTATCGGCGTGGTATGAAGATCTTGTAAGTGGAGAGGAGGAAACAATTAAAAAACCTTTAGACAAAGCTATATTTTTAAATTCTTTAAATTCTTCTGGATGTACATAACGATATAATGGATAATGTTTCGTAGTTGGTTGTAAGTATTGACCAATCGTTAAAAAATCTACCTTAGCAGTTAACAAATCATCCATAACTTGAAGAACTTCATCTTTCTTCTCTCCCAAACCAAGCATGATTCCAGATTTTGTAAAAATAGTTTTATTTATTTCCTTAACGGATTTAAGTAAATCAACTGATGCAAAATAGCGGGAACCCGGTCTAACTTTCCTATATAAACTAGGAACTGTTTCTATATTATGATTAAAAACATCTGGATAAGCTTTAACTACTTTTTTATAAGATTCTCCTTTTCTTAAAAAGTCAGGAGTTAATACTTCTATTGTAGTTCCTTTATTAATTTTTTTTATTTCTCTAATTACTTTTGAAAAATGATCTGCCCCTCCGTCATTAAGATCATCTCTATTTACTGATGTAATGACAACATGATTTAAATTCAACTCTTTGGTAGCTAGAGCTATTCTACAAGGTTCAGATTTATCTAAAAAAATAGGCTTTCCTGTTTTAACATTGCAAAAAGAACATGCTCTGGTGCAAGTATCACCCATTATCATAAATGTGGCGTGTTTTTTACTCCAACATTCTGAAATATTAGGGCAGCTAGCTTCTTGACATACTGTATGGAGTTTTTTTTTATTAATTATTTCTTTTGTTTTAAAATAATTATGAGTATCTAAAATTTTAGTTCTTATCCATTTAGGTTTTTTTTTGATAGGATTGATTGGATTATTAATCTTTTCAGGATGTCTAATTGTCATTTATTATTCAATAAAAATTTTTTCTTTACTTTTTCCCTGCATAAATCTTTGTCTATATAAAATTTCCAAGTAGTCCAGATCAATATCATTTGTAAGTAAATTATTCTTTAATTCAATAGATTGTAATTGGGTAGTTAATACCTCTCTTTCTGAAAATAGATCTTGTTTTATTTGTTTATTTTTCAAATATGAAATGAGGCCTCTTTCTCCATCAAAAAGATTAAGCAATATATACGAAAATAATAGTAGGCTAATTAAATTAAACTTTTTTCTATTAATTTTTTCTAAAAAGTTCATATATTTAAACTTTAGCTATTTTTGCGGAATTTCCAAGTTCATCTTCTATCCTCAATAAACGGTTATATTTAGCCACTCTTTCAGACCTTGCCAATGATCCTGTTTTTATTTGCGAAGAATTTGTTGCTACAGCCAAATCAGCTATGAAAGTATCTTCCGTATCACCAGATCTGTGAGAAATAATAGTTTTAATACCATTCTTGTGTGCAAGATTTATAACATCCAAAGTCTCCGTCACTGTGCCAATCTGATTAAGTTTAATCAGTATTGCGTTCGCTGATTTTTCTTTAATACCTTTTTCTAATCTTTTAATATTTGTGGCAAATAAATCATCTCCGACAATTTGTATGTTGGAATCATTTGTTAGTTTTTTCCATGATTCCCAGTCGTCTTCGGCAAAAGGGTCTTCTATAGACTTAATTGGGTAGTCTTTAATTAACTTAGAATAATATTCAAACTCTATTTGCTTATCTAATTCATTTGCAGCAACATCCAAACATATTGACACATCCTCACCAACTTTAAAGCCGGATATTTTAATTGCTTCCATTATTATTTTAATTGCTTCTTCATTGTTTTTTAGATTGGGAGCAAATCCACCTTCATCTCCTACATTATTGGTATTAAGTAATGATTTTAAATTCTGAATTACCAAAAAACTTATCCTCATTGCTTCAGAAAATGATTTCGCTTTATCAGGTCGTATCATAAACTCTTGAATGTCCAAACCATTCTTGGCATGCACTCCCCCATTTATAATATTTAAAAGAGGAATAGGTAATTGACAGCTTTTAGAATTGCCTAAATGCCTAAATAATGAGATTTTTTTTTCAATTGCTGATAACTTACAAGCTGCTATAGAAACAGCTAAAATAGCATTAGCTCCAAGTTTTTTCTTTTGTTCCGTCCCATCTAACTCGATTAATGTTCTGTCTATTTTATTTTGATCAAATACATCAATATCTTTTAATGATTTAGCTATTGATCCGTTTACATTTTCAATTGCTTTAAAAACGCTTTTACCAAGATAATCTTTATTTTCTTTATCCCTTAACTCGAAGGCTTCATGGGTTCCTGTTGAAGCTCCGGAAGGTACTATAGCTGACATGCTAAGACCATTCTCTGAATGTATTTCAGCTTCTACTGTCGGATTACCTCTGCTATCAAATACTTGACGTCCTTTAATATTTTTAATTTTTGCCATTCTTTATTAACTTATCAATTTCAACAAGTTGACTTAATAGACCAGGCATTTTTGATAATGGAACCATATTAGGTCCATCAGAAGGTGCGTTGTCTGGATCAGGATGTGTTTCTATAAAAATTGCAGCAACTCCCACAGCGATAGCTGCGCGAGCAAGGTAATTTATGAATTCCCTTTGACCCCCACTTTTATCTCCCATTCCTCCAGGTTGTTGAACTGAATGAGTTGCATCAAAAACTACGGGATAACCATTTTTTGCCATAATAGGTATAGATCTCATATCCGATACTAGAGTGTTATAACCAAAGCTCGCTCCTCTTTCGGTAACTAAAATATTTTTATTTCCAGATTCTTCAATTTTTTTTGTTACATTCGTCATATCCCATGGAGCTAAAAATTGTCCTTTCTTAACATTTATAATTTTTCCAGTTTTAGCTGCAGCAATTAATAAATCTGTTTGTCTGCATAAAAAAGCAGGTATTTGCAAAACATCCACATGTTTTGAAACTATTTCACATTGTTCTATAGTATGAACGTCAGTCAAGACTGGTATTTCTATTTGTTTTCTAATTTTATCAAAAATTGGAAGTGACTTTTCAAGACCAGCACCTCTTTTTCCTTTCAAACTGGTTCTGTTTGCCTTATCAAATGATGTTTTGTAAATTAAACCAATATTAAGTTTCTGTGTAATTGTTTTTAATTTTTCTGCCACATCCAAAGCGTGCTTTTCGTTTTCTAATTGACATGGCCCAGCTATTAAAACGAAAGGATTTGAATTTGAAATATTAAGTTTTTCACATTTAACTATTTTGTTTTCCATTAATTTTTTCTCCTATTTGTTTCTGCTGCTTTGATAAAAGAAGAGAATAAAGGATGTGGTGTAAAAGGTCTTGATTTAAATTCTGGGTGAAATTGGACACCAACAAACCAAGGGTGATTTTTCAATTCTATTATTTCCGGGAGTGTACCGTCTGGTGATAAAGCTGAAAATATTAATCCTTTCTTTTCAAAATCTTCTTTGTATTTAATGTTAACTTCATATCTATGCCTATGTCTTTCTTTAATCTTTCTTTCAGAATATATTTTGGAAATTAATGAATTGTTTTTTAATATAGCATCATACAAACCTAATCTCATTGTTCCACCTAAATTTTTCTCACTTCCCTTAATCCTTTTTTTTCCTTTTTGCCATTCTTCAAGCAATCCTACAACTGGAGTGCAATTATTGCCAAACTCGCTTGTAGAAGCGTTTTTGATATTTAATAAATTTCTCGCAGCTTCTATGATTGCCATTTGCATACCAAAACAAATTCCTAAGAAAGGTATATTATTCAATCTTGCGTATTTTATGGCAGCAATTTTTCCTTCACTACCTCTTTTCCCAAAACCGCCTGGAATTAGAACGCCTGATACATTTTTTAATAAAGGCTTTATTTTTTCTGGTTTTAAATTTTCTGAATCAATCCTCTTCAAAATAACTTTGACATTATTTGATATCCCTCCGTGAATTAAAGCCTCATCTAATGATTTATAAGCGTCTTTAAGATTAACATATTTTCCTACGATACCTATATTTACATCTTTTCTTGGTTTTAGAATTTTGGATGTAATATTTTTCCATCTACTAAGATCGGGTGATTTTTTATTATTAATTTTAAAGTACGAAAGAACTCTCTCATCTAGCTTTTCTTTGTGAAAACTGATTGGAGCCTCATAAATAGTTTTAACATCCACAGTCTCGATAACGTTATCTATAGGAACATTGCAAAATAAAGATATTTTCTTTCTTTCTAATTTGGGAATTTCTTTTTCTGATCTACAAATTATTATATCAGGTTGAATTCCTAAGCTTCTCAGTTCCTTAACTGAATGTTGGGTAGGTTTAGTTTTTAATTCTCCAGACGCTTTTAAATAAGGGACCAGCGTGAGGTGAATGAATAAACTATTCTTTTTTCCTATATCATTTGAAAATTGTCTAATAGCTTCCAGAAAAGGTAAACTTTCTATATCCCCTACTGTTCCACCAATTTCACATATTACAAAGTCCTCATTTCTTATATTGTGAGAAATAAAATTTTTAATTCGATCGGTAACATGAGGAACCACTTGAACTGTTCCTCCCAAATAATCTCCTCTTCTTTCCTTTTTTATTATATCGCTATAAATACCACCTGTAGTAATATTATCAGATTGCGTTGCAGAAATTCCTGTAAATCTTTCGTAATGACCTATGTCTAAATCTGTTTCAGCTCCATCATCAGTAACAAAAACTTCTCCGTGTTGAAATGGATTCATAGTTCCTGGATCAACATTTAAATATGGATCTAATTTTCTAACTCTAACTTTAAAACCTCGCAATTGAAGTAGTGAAGCTAAAGAAGCGGAAGAAAGACCTTTACCTAGTGAGGATACCACGCCGCCAGTGACAAATACATATCGCGCCATGGAAGTGTAATATAGTAAATTTTGAAGAAAAAATAAAGGTAAATATTACTATTATTCTGGAATTTTGGGTTCTGAAGAATCTTTTTCCTCATCAACTGTTTCTAAAACAGATGTTGTGGGAAATTTTTCTTTAGCCATAATTGTCAATGAAATACTAGTGATAATAAATAAAGTTGCAATTATTGCTGTAGTTTTCGTTAAAAAATTACTTGCTGATCTTGATGATATGAAGCTATCTTGAGAAACCCCTATTCCCAATGCTCCTCCTTCCGACTTTTGCAAAAGAACTGAAATTATTAGCAATAAAGCTAAAATCACATCTATAGCTAAAATAATATTTTCCATATTCTTTATTTATAGTAATTTTTTAATATATCAATAAATTTTTTTGATGATCTTGATGCTCCCCCTATAAGAAAGCCATCAATTTGGTATATCATTGAAAATAAGTGAATATTCTTATTATTAACAGAGCCACCGTATAAGACCTTAGGATCTATTTTTGTTCTAAAGATTTTTTTATATTCTTTTTTTATAAACTGTATTGTTTTTTTTAAATCATTCATTTTAGGTAATTTATTTGTTCCAATGGACCAAACTGGTTCATAAGCAATTATAATTTTATTTATATCATATTTTTTTGGCAAGGAATCTTTAATTTGTTTTTTTAATACATAAAAAGTTCTTTTCTTTTTTTTTTCTTTCAAGGTTTCCCCTATGCAAAAAATCACATTGAGGTTGTTATTGAGAGCAGAAAATATTTTTTTTTTAATTATACTATTAGTTTCTCCGGCCGATCTATTCTCGGAATGTCCTAATATAACATATTCTGAACCAGCTTTTTTTAACATGGAAGCATTAGTTCCTCCAGTAAACGCACCGTCACCGTCATTGTGGTGACAGTTTTGAGCCCCCAAAGAAATATGTTTTGATTTTAATTTGTTGTTAAAATAATGAATTAAAAGATTGGGCACACATATAACTATTTTTTTCCTG
>Ga0208764_10001752_pt1 | contig 13887 bp, 11 predicted proteins | sample ETNtaG_18_FD_185762 | JGI IMG/M metagenome (GOLD analysis project Ga0208764, IMG submission 185762) | Marine microbial and viral communities from oxygen minimum zone, Eastern Pacific Ocean - ETNP201302SV91 (SPAdes) (version 2) | ecosystem: Environmental > Aquatic > Marine > Oceanic ... | reverse complement strand
GTGTTTTTGTATGAATGGTGTCTCTTATCATTTGATGATATATCTCAAGATTTGACCAAATAGGATTCCAACTTCTCAATGGTTTTACAGTTCCGTAGATTGGCTTAAGGTTGTCTCTCTCCGGAATATAAGTACCAAATATTCGATCCCATATGATGAAAACACCGCCATAGTTCGAATCGATATACTCTGGGTTCTGGGCATGATGTATTCTGTGGTTAGACGGTGTGATAAATATTAATTCAAGTGGTCCCAATGTTTTTATATGCTCAGTGTGCACCCAGAATTGATAAAGAAGATTAATTGCAGCCACAGTAAAGAAGACTTCTCCAGGAATACCTACCATAAACATCGGAATATAGAAGATCCATTTCCATAACCATCCTGAGCTGGTTTGCCTTAGGGCTGTGCTCAGATTGAATTCTTCTCCCTGATGATGAACCACATGCGAGGCCCAGAGAACTTTCACTTCATGGCTCATTCTGTGCATCCAGTAGTAGCAAAGATCATAAAATAAAAAGGCTATAACCCAGGTGATCCAACTATCTATCGGCATTAGGCTCATATTGAGATTTGTGGCAACATAACTCCAAGCCACTCCTTGTATTCCCAGATTGAGGAGTGGTGGGAGTCGACTTATTAGACCTAAAGATATAGCTGCTATGGAATCATTTAAACGATAATTATTAGTGCCTTTAATTACCCCAAATATGAATTCTATACCAATCATCAAAAAGAAAACTGGCACGGCATAGGTAATAAAAATTGAACTGTCCATATTCGTATTATTCTATCAGAAGATAATCTTGTTTATTTTTACTAACAACTTTATTTTCCATCAATTTAATTAGATGGGCTTCAAGTGACCACTTCGCAATTGGATGTAGGTATGAAGCCACATCATCATAAACATCATTTACCAGTCCATCAACACTAGCTGGCCCTAGTTTTTTTAACTTTTCGATGATCTTTTGTTCACGTTTAAGTCTATGTTCGATGGTAGCATCAACGATTGCTATAGGATCCTGGATTAAATCCCCATGTCCTGGAGCGATTGTATTAATTGGGTATTCTTTTAGCAATTTCAACGATTCTAAGTATTCACTCATATTGCCATCTGGCGGAGCAATAACAACAGTAGATCCGTCCATAATATGATCACCAGTAAACAAGGCGTTCTCATCAATTAGAAAATAACAGAGATGGTTTGAAGCATGTCCAGGGGTATGGATAACTTCAATTGAATATTCCGATGTCTTGATCTTATCTCCGTGGTTAAGCATTTTATCAATATCTATTTCTTTGTCCCTATTTCTAGAGGATTTTGTCGTTAATCCATACAAAGGAACCCCTGTCATTTCTCTCAATATGCTTGCGCCAGGTGAATGATCGGGATGAGTGTGTGTGATTAATATTTGTTTTAAAGAATTGCCGGTTACAGATATTAAGTCCTCAATATGATTAACTATCGATGGACCTGGATCAATAACAGTCACCTCATTCTCGCCTAGCAGGTAAGAATTAGTTCCTGGACCAGTAAACATATTGGAGTTGCCAGCGGTAAGTCTTCTAATGATCGGTGAGAGCTTAGTGATCTTCATATCCGAAATCTCCTGGCAAGAGGCCCACTATTTTACCATCTTCGATAAAGAATTTAGGCTCAATTGGTTTTATGTCTTTAGGTTCTATCATTTTCTTATCATTTAACAATGAGTGTGTTGATTTGTATCCAGACACAAGTTCTAAATTCTTTATTGTCGGCATTATAATTGGAAATTTACCTTGATTATATTCTTCCAATGCTTGTTTTATTTCCACCCAAAGACTGTCAACAGCTTCATAGCCATCATGAATTGCCTTCTGGTTACCTGTAATGCTGGTAACAAAGAATCTGGTGCTGTAACGTCTAGTTTCCATCTTAGGGGTTACCCAATGAGATAAATAAATCAGCTTATCTACAGCAAGTTTTAAATTGAATTCTCTTAAAATATCTGCAAAACCAAAATTCCCATTATTTAGGTTGTTTCTTAGGTTATTCAGTAAATTACTTTCTTCATCATTTGGATTAAAATCAGAACCATCATCACGATACGCAAGAAGGATCCCAGATTCTTCAAAACACTCTCTCAAGCACGCAATCCAGTAGGAAAGCCCATTGGATTCTATGTTAAGAATTGTGGAGGCTTTTTTATCATCTAAACCCTGGCATAAATTTAGGATCTCTGAATCTAGATCTTGTTTATCTATTTTGCCCCCGGGAAAAACCCATGCACCACCAAAGTTTATTTTGGATGCTCTTTTAATCATAAAAACTTCTATTGAGAAATTGATATCTTTGAGAAGCAATAGAGTTGATGCAGGCTCTGGGTTCATTGATGTTGATCAGTTGTTTTCTGTTAACTGATTCATTATTAATTTCTTAATAGGCCAAAAGTTATTACCAAAACGAAGGGCAGCCCTTCTTAGTAATTTTGCTGTCAAACGATTGCTATTGTACAAATCAACAATCAAGTTAGTCCCATAGTAAAGGGGTCTTGTGACTAGTTGGTGCTGTTTATTGTATTCCTCTAAAATAACTTTAGAGTGAAATGGATGTGACTCTTTGTTCATGGCTTTTTCAATTATATTTTTCAAGTTATAGCTGCCTCTTAGACCTAAGTTAAAACCATGTGCTGTAACGGGATGCATTCCAACTGAGGCATCACCAACTAAAACAAATCGCTCTGCATGAAAATAATCAGCGTGTGATGCAAAAAGTGGATAGGAGAATTTTTCACTCGAAATTTTCATGTTGCCAAGGCGCTGATTAAATCGTTGCTCGATATCAGCGTTAAATTCTGCGTCAGAAAGATTTAGAACCTCATTTGCCTTATCGGAAGCTATAGTTATTACAATTGATGAAAAATTACCTACCATTGGTAACACGGCCAATGTTCTTCCGTAATGAAAGCACTCAAAAGCAACATTATGATGAGGTTGTTCATGCTCCATCTTGCAAACAATAACGGTTTTCCCAAAATCTTTGACTTCAGATGGGATGCCCATTTGCCTTCTTGATCCAGATAACCTTCCATCAGCAGCTACTAATAAATCAGAGGTTACAGTCTCCCGGTTAGTAAGATTGAGAGTAACCCCATCTTCTGCAATGAAAAACTCCTTTGCTACAGTTTCGGTCAAACAGTCAACATTATTTAGTTTACTTATTGCCCTATAAGCGGCTGCTTTAATAAGGCGATTGGGCACTAAATAGCCCAGTGTTTCTTCTTTTGTCTCCTGATGGCTAAAATGAAGGGAATAGGGCGATAATCCATTGACTACTTTCGCTTCTTTTATTAATGAAATAGATTCTTGATCTATCAAATCCCAAGTACCGAATTCACTTAAGATTTTCTTTGAAAAATGAGTAATCGCAACTTCTCGACCATCGTCCAAAGGTGCGGCAAGTGTTGACTCATTTTGTTGATCAATAATACATATTCTTAGATCTAAAGACGACAATGCCTTAGCTAAACAAAGACCAACGGGACCAGAACCTATTATAGAAACGTCGTAATTCATAAACTTATCTTGATATAAACTGATGTCATAATTGATCATTGTAATTATAATGCTCTTAATATTATATTTTTCATAAATTTACATGAATAAGTTTAAGAACATTACAGCTCAAGAAGCGAGGAATCTATTAACAAAAGATAATTATCTTATTGATATAAGGGACGAGGATAGTTATTCAGCTTCTCATATTGATGGTGCTCTAAATCTTGAGGATCTCAATATTCATGAATTTATCAGGACAGCTGAAAAGGATATACCAACAATTATTTATTGTTACAAGGGTATTTCAAGCCAAAATGCAGCGGAGTTCTTTATCAAGGAAGGGTTTGCTGAAGTTTATAGTATAGAGGGTGGTTATGAGCTCTGGCCAAAATAATACCGTTGACCCTCTAACTCTTATAGAGCCTTTTATTAAAATGAAAGGAGGTCTAATACCTGCATTACACACTCTACAAGAGCATCTTGGATACATTTCTAATGAGTCTATTGCAAAGTTAGCTATTGCTTTTAATTACTCTCAAGCGGAAATCATTGATGTGATAACCTTTTACGATGATTTTAGAACCAAGCCTATTGGAAAAAACCTCATAAAAATCTGCCTAGCTGAAGCTTGCCAAAGCCAAAATTGCAAAAAATTATTAACAGATATTTCTTCACAATTAAATCTAACATTAGATGAAACAAATCACGATTCAGGTATCACCCTCAAAGAAGTTTTTTGTTTAGGTAATTGTGCTATTGGTCCATCAGTAATGATCAATGAAACTGTTATAGGTGAAGCGACAGCAGAAAAAATTATCAGTCACTTAGAAGAGATGGTGCATAGAGATAATGAGTAATGTTATAAGAATCTATATCCCCAATGAAACTTCAGCAAACTCTGTTGGAGCTGACATGCTGTACCAAAAGATCTCAAATCTGATTAAGGACGAGAACGTTAAAATTATTAGAAACGGTTCCTGGGGTGCTTTCTGGCTTGAGCCTTTTATAGAGGTAGAGAAAGATGGAAAACGCACAGGAGCTAGTTACAGAAACATAGATTTAAACCATTTAAAGACGATAGAGGATTTTTTCTTAAATTTTGAAAAGAAAAACCCATTTGATATCAATGAAATCGATTTTATAAAAAAACAAAATAGAATTGTCTTTTCCAGAATAGGGCAACAAGATCCTCTAGATATAGACTATTACAGAAAGACCAAGGGTTATGAATCTTTATTAACTGCACTAGAAATCGGACATCAAAAAACCATAGATCGAATTAAATCATCTGGACTCACAGGGCGAGGAGGGGCAGCATTTCCAACTGGAATAAAAATGCAAACGGTCTTTGATCAAGATGCTTCTACAAAATACTTGGCATGTAATGCTGATGAAGGAGACGGTGGAACTTTCTCTGATCGTTTAATAATGGAGTCAGATCCCTTTTCATTGATCGAAGGCATGACAATCGCTGCCTACGCGGTTGGCGCCTCCAAAGGTTATATCTACTTAAGATCTGAATACCCACTGGCAAAAGGCTTTCTGAGCGATGCTATCGATATTGCATTAAAGAATAATTATTTAGGTAAGAGTATTCAAAATACAGATTTTAATTTTGAAATTGAACTTAGGATTGGCGCTGGATCTTATGTTTGTGGTGAAGAAACAGCAATGATGGAGAGCATTGAAGGTCGAAGAGGATTGGTACGATCAAAACCACCTTTACCAGCTATAAATGGCTTGTTTGGAAAACCCACTTTAATTAATAATGTGGTTACTCTAGCAACTATACCTGCCTTATTATCAGACCAGCATTCAGAGTTTTCTAAGATTGGATCAAACAAATCAGTTGGAACGATGCCCTTTCAGTTAAGTGGGAATATTAAGAACGGCGGTCTTGTAGAGACGAGATTCGATATTACATTAAAAGAAATGATTGAAAACTATGGATCTGGCACAAAATCTGACAGACCTCTACACGCTATACAAATAGGAGGTCCTTTAGGTATCTACTTATCATCAAGTATGTTGAATACATCATTAACTATAGAATCACTAGATAAACTTAAAGGATCTATAGGACACGGTGGCATTATTGTCTTTGATGACTCAGTCGATATGTCAGAACAAGCAAGATTTGCTATGGAGTTCTGCGTTAAAGAGTCTTGCGGTAAATGCACGCCTTGTAGGATTGGATCAGTTAGAGGCGTTGAAATTATTGAACGATTACAAAAAAATAAAGCGTCTAAGGAGGATGCTATACTTTTAGAGAATCTATGTGAAACATTAGAAGCCACGTCGCTATGTGCAATGGGAGGAATGACGCCCAATCCAATTCATTCTATAATTAATTATTTCCCGAACGAATTGATTGAAAAATGACTTTATTAAAAGAAAAAGACTTCGGAACACCAAGCGTAAAATCTGATAACGAGGTTACAGGGTATATAGATGGAATTGAAATTACAGTTCCAGAAGGCACATCTATAATGAGAGCAGCAGCAATGGTTGGAATAGATATTCCTAGTTTATGCGCCTCAGATAATATTGATGCCTTTGGTTCCTGCAGACTTTGCATTGTCGATTTTGAAGGCAGAAAAGGATTTGGTTATCCGTCCTCATGCACCACACCAATAAGCAATGGGATGAAGATAAAAACAAATAATGCCCACATAAAGTCCCTGAGAAAAGATTTATTAGAAATGTATATTTCAGACCATCCTCTTGACTGCAACTCTTGTTCAGCAGATGGTGACTGCGATCTACAAACTCAATCTGATAATCATAACCTTCTTAAGAATAATCAGTTGATTGCTTCAAAATACGATTTCAAGGACGGTTGCACCCACCTAGATGCTGATATGGACACATCGAACCCATACTTCAACTTTGATCCTGAGAAATGTATCGTTTGCTCTAAGTGCGTAAGGGCATGTAATGAAGTCCAGGGAACATTTGCACTTTCTATAGAGTCAAGGGGATTTGAATCTAAAATTAAACCCGGAGTTTCTGATAACTTTTTTGACTCTGAATGTGTCTCTTGTGGTGCTTGTGTGCAAGCCTGTCCGACCGGTAGCTTGATTGAAAAATCAATAGCAGAAAAAGGGATGCCCAATGAAACAGTTTTAACCACTTGTGCTTATTGCGGTGTTGGATGCTCATTCAAAGCAGAGGTAAGAGAAAATGATGTTGTCAGAATGGTTCCATACAAAGAAGGTGGAGCTAACAATGGACATAGTTGCATTAAAGGAAGATTTGCTTGGGGTTATGCAAAACATAAAGATAGGGTTGCTAAGCCGATGATCCGTAATAATATTAAAGATGATTGGAAGGAAGTTGAATGGGATGAGGCCATTGGATTTGCAGCAAAACGTTTAAAAAATATTCAGAATGAATACGGCATTAATTCTATTGGCGGCATTACATCTGCTAGAACCACCAATGAAGAAGCATATATCGTTCAAAAGCTAATCAGAACAGCCTTCGGAAACAACAATGTAGATACATGTGCAAGAGTTTGCCATTCGCCGACTGGTTATGGACTAAAGCAAACATTTGGAACATCAGCAGGAACTCAAAACTTTGCGAGCGTTCAGAATGCAGATGTAATAATGGTCATTGGAGCTAATCCAACAGTAGGTCATCCTGTTTTTGCATCTCAAATGAAAAAGAGAATAAGGCAAGGCGCTAAACTAATAGTCGTCGATCCAAGGAAAACAGACATCGTAAAATCACCCCACGTCAAAGCTGATTTTCATCTTCCAATTTTACCAGGATCAAATGTTCCACTGATAAATGCATTTTCACATGTAGCTGTTCATGAAGATTTGATCGATCATGAATATATTAAAAGCCGATGTGATGGACCTTCGTTTAATGATTGGATTGATTTTATAAAAGATGATTCAAATTCACCACAGGCAGCAGAGAAGCCAACAGGCGTTGACGCAAAAACGATTAGAAAAGCAGCACGCCTATATGCATCTGGTAATAACAGTGCGATCTACTATGGTTTAGGTGTGACAGAACATTCACAAGGCTCAACAATGGTAATGGGAATGGCAAATCTAGCAATGGCAACAGGTAATGTTGGCTTTGTTGGAGCAGGAGTAAATCCTCTGAGAGGACAAAATAATGTTCAGGGTTCATGCGATATGGGTTCATTCCCTCATGAATTACCTGGATATCGGCCGATTACAGATGATGGAGTAAGGTCAATTTTCGAAAATAAATGGAATGTCAAAATACAAAATGAACCAGGCATGAGATCAGTAAATATGTTCGATGCAGCAGTTGGGGGTAAATTTAAGGGTATTTATATTCAAGGTGAAGATTTTCTTCAGTCAGAACCAAATACTCAACATATAGAAGAGGCCTTTGGATCTATGGATTGTGTTGTTGTGCAAGATTTATTTTTAACTGAAACAGCAAACTTTGCTCATGCCTTTTTCCCTGCAACCTCCTTTCTGGAAAAAGATGGAACTTTTACAAATGCAGAGAGAAGAATTAATAGAGTTAGGCCCGTAATGGAACCAATAACTGGGAAACACGAATGGGAAATTACACAAGAACTAGCAGCCTCTATGGGATACGAAATGAATTTTAAATCATCTGAAGAAATACTTAATGAAATAGCAGAGCTAACACCTACATTTACTGGTGTTTCATTAAAAAAACTTGATGAAGTTGGCAGTATACAATGGCCTTGCAATGAATCTGCACCATTGGGAACACCGATAATGCATGTTGATGAGTTCGTCCGCGGTAAGGGCCGATTTATGATAACGGATTATGTTCCAACAACTGAAATTGCTAACAGAAAATTTCCCTTGCTGCTTACAACCGGAAGGAACCTAGTACAGTATAACGTTGGTACACAAACTAGAAGGACTCATAATACATTATGGTCAAATGAAGATGTTCTGGAGATACATCCAGCAGATGCTTCGACTAGAGGTATTAATAATAATTCGTTGGTCTTATTAAGGAGCAGAAAAGGAGAGACCACTTTAAAAGCATTTATCACTGAAAAAATACCGGCAGGTGTTGTATACACAACATTCCATAACCCTGAGACTGGAGCTAATGTAGTAACAACAGAAAACAGTGATTGGGCTACTAATTGCCCAGAATATAAAGTTACTGCTGTAGAGGTTGAGCCGGCAAGTCATCGATCTAAATGGCAAAAGAATCGTAACGATGATTTGAGTCAAATACCAATAACTGTCAATCCTTAAAAAAAATGCGAGCTATAACAGAGCCTATTCCTAATCAATTCTTTGAAAACAATACAATCGAAGAGTTAAAAAAGCTTTCTCCAAAGCAATTGAATGATTTAGGGAGGATTGCAAACCCACTTTATAAAAAAGAAGGTGCTAACTCTTATTCTGCAATCTCTTATGAAGATGCTATAAATCTTATCGGTAAGAAATTAAAACAAGCAGATCCAAATAAAGGTTTCTTCTATGCATCAGGACGATCCTCTAATGAGGCTGCATTAATTCTTCAAATCTTTGCCAGGGTCTACGGATGTAATCATATAATTAATTGCTCTAATTACTGCCATAAAGCATCGGGTCTTGCTTTAAATTCAACTATAGGTGCAGGCCCGGCAACAATTCGTTACCAAGATCTGGAGAAGGCAGACCTGATCTTTGTTCTAGGCGCCAATCCTACTTCCAATCACCCTCGTTTTATCAAAGCATTATCTGATCACAGTCAAAAAGGAGGAAACGTTATAATTGTCAACCCATCCTTTGAATCTAGCATAGAGGAATTTGCTTCACCTACCCATTATTGTCAACTGCATGTGGGTGGAGATACTGCATTATTAACAGGAATTTCTAAATATCTAATTGAGAACCAGCATTGCGATATGAAATTCTTAGAAGATTTTTGTGATGATTACGAAGATTATTTCAAATTTGTAAGAAGTATAAGTTGGGAAAAAATTACTAAAATATCTGGCATCGAAGTAGATGAGATTGAAAAGATTAGCTCAATATATCTCAACTCAAAAAATACTGTATTTACATGGGGGATGGGGCTAACTCATCATATCAATGGTACGGATAATATAGAATCGATAAGCAATGTTGCTCTTCTTAGGGGGATGATAGGTAAAGAAGGAAGAGGACTTCTGCCTTTGAGATGGCACGACAATATAGAAAATGTTGGTTTTATGGGCATTAGTGAAGAATTAAAATCAAAAATATTAGAAGTTATTGAACAACAATACAATTTTTCATTAACAAACTATCAAGGAATGGATACCCTATCATGTATTCAAGCAGCCGCTAAAGGTGAGGTTGACTTTGCTTTTCTACTAGGAGGCAATTTATTCGCAGTCAATCCAGACCGTGTTTTCTCAGAGAATGCACTAAGCTCAATACCATTTAAAGTGATGATCAACTCAACCCTAAATCAAACAAACTTAAACGGTATCGAAGGAGAAAATATAATACTCCCGTTCAGGCCCCAAGATAAGGAAGCAAAAAAAGAACATTCTAATAATTCTGAAATTGAAATAATGTCAGACGTAGCAACTTCAGTTATTAACAAAGAGGTAATTGACTTCAGTATCTTCAGAGATAATAAAGATATTCATCAAGCACTCTCTAGACTTCTTCCAGGATTAGATGATATAGACAATATTGATACTCAGAAAAAACAATTTCATATCGGGGGAAACCATTTACTAAAACCTGTATTTAATACAAATTCTGGCAAAGCGATATTAAAGATCCCTAAACACACCGAATGGGTGTCAAAAAACAAAATTGGGTCATTTAATCTAACTTCAGTAAGAAGCGAAGGACAGTTCAACACCATGATATATCGTGAAAGGGACGTCTATAGAAATCAGGAAAGCAGGAATGTTCTTTATATCAGTCAGAGTGATATCCAATCATTAGGACTATCAAGTGGTGACACTGTCGATGTTGCCAGTGAAACAGGGGTCATGAAAGACCTTATCTTGGCAGAATACAATATAAAGCCAGGAAATGTGATGACTTATATGCCGGAAGCCAATATATTAATCCCACAAAATGCTGATGAAAGAAGTAGAACACCATCTTTTAAATCAGTTTCAGTTACAATAAAAAATCATTAAAGATGAATATTACACTACCAGACGGATCTAAACAGAAGTTATCAAAAGGTTCAACAGGACTTGAATTAGCTCAACAAATAGGTCCTGGCTTGGCCAAAAGTGCCGTAGCAATAAATATTGATGGCGTTCAAAAAGACTTGAATGACAGAATTGAACAAGATTGCTCTGTTTCAATAATCACAATCGATTCAGATGAGGGTTTAGAGATTATGCGTCATACTATTGCCGCACAAGTTCTTGCTGCTGCTATAAAAAATCTTTTCCCTAATTCTAAATTGGCCATTGGTCCTACTATAGATAACGGTTTTTATTACGATGTCCTCTCTGATAAGACCATATCATCAGAAGACTTATCTGCCATTGAGGCCGAAATGAAAACTCTTTTACAATCAAAATCATTGATCAATAAATCGATACATTCAAAAAAAGAAGCCGTTAATCTTTTCAAAAAGAAACGAGAAGACTACAAGATTAGAATTATCGATGAATCAGAACAAGACAAGGATTTTCAGATCTATACAAATAATGACACACAATTTATCGATCTATGTGTCGGCCCACATCTTCCGAATCTTGGTTTTATTGGGGCGTTCAAGCTAACAAAAGTAGCTGGAGCTTATTGGAAGGGCGACTCTAGCAATGAAATGCTGACTCGAATATACGGAACTGCATGGAGAACCAAAAAAGAACTAGAAAACTACCTGACTCAGATTGAAGAAGCTGAAAAAAGAGATCATAGAAAGATTGGAAAAGATCTCGATCTGTTCAGCATACAAGAAGATGCCGGAGGAGGGCTTGTCTTTTGGCACCCTAAAGGGGCTAAAGTAAGGAGCATTATTGAAAACTATTGGAAGAAAGAGCATGAGGATGCTAATTACGACCTTCTCTACACCCCTCATATAGCTCTAAATAAACTCTGGGAAACATCAGGTCACACGGACTTCTACGAAGAATCCATGTACAAACCAATCGAAGATGAAAGTCAACTGTATCGATTGAAGCCTATGAATTGCCCTTTCCACGTTTTAATCTACAAAAATACTATCAGGTCCTATAGGGAACTCCCAATCAGGTGGGCAGAGTTAGGCACTGTTTATAGGCATGAAATGACTGGGGCGCTTCATGGTCTGATGAGAGTAAGAGGCTTTACACAAGATGATTCACATATTTTTTGTTCAGAAAATCAAATTGAAGACGAGATTAAACAAATATTAGATCTTGCAATAAAAATGCTGAACACGTTTAATTTTGAAGAATTCGAAATTCACCTTGCAACCAGGCCAGAAAAATATGTCGGTAGCGAAGAGATTTGGGATAAAGCTACAGACGCTCTAGTTAGAGCTTTGGAGTCCAAGTCATTGGATTATAAAACAGACCTAGGTGGTGGAGCATTTTATGGTCCTAAAATCGATATTAAAATAAAAGATGCTATTGGTCGCTTATGGCAATGCTCAACTGTTCAGTTAGATTTTAATTTACCTGACCGTTTTGATATGAACTATATCGGGAACGACGGCAAAAAATATCGCCCAATTATGATCCATCGAGCTTTACTAGGATCAATTGAAAGATTCTTTGGAATCTTGGTGGAACACTATGCAGGAAAATTTCCATTATGGCTTGCGCCAACTCAAATTTGTGTCATGTCAATCAACCAAAAACAAGATGATTATGCTCAAGAAGTTAAAGAAGAAATGAAAAAAAATGGGTTTAGAACCGAAATTGACTTGAGAAACGAAAAAATAGGCTCTAAAATTCGCGATCACACTTTAAAAAAGGTACCTTATTTAATTATAGTGGGAGACCGTGAGGTTAGCAGTAAAGAAATTACTGTCAGGACTCAAAAGGGTGAAGACTTAGGAAATATGAAATTAAAAGATTTTCTAAAAAGTATTAAAAAAGAACTGGTTATTTAAGGAGGAGCACTATCGCTGCAAAAAAAAGGGTCAGGAAGAATAATCAAATTAAAGTCTCTGAAGTAAGGCTAATTGATGAAGATGGGACTCAACTAGGTATTTTAAGTGTTAGCGAGGCTATAGAGCTAGCAAGCAACAAAGGAATGGATGTTGTTGAAGTATCACCAAACACTGAGCCGCCGGTTTGTAGAATACTAGATTACGGTAAGTTCTTATTTGAACAAAAAAAGAAAAACCAGGGTGCAAAGAAAAAACAAAAAGTTTTCCAAGTAAAGGAAATTAAATTTAGACCCTTAATAGAACAAGGCGATTACGAAGTAAAAGTTAATAAAATAAGAGAATTTCTCGATCAAGGAAATAAAGTAAAAATCTCTCTTAGATATCGCGGTAGGGAAATGAGACATGTAGAACTCGGACATAATTTATTAGAAAGAGTTCTTAAAGACATAGAGACAGTAGCTATGATTGAACAAGAAGCGCAATTTGAGGGTAGACAACTTATTATGATTGTAGCGCCAAAAAGTAACTAAAAGAATTATGCCAAAATTAAAAACAAACAAAGGAGCTGCGAAAAGGTTTAAAAAAACTGGAAGCGGCAAATATAAGAGAAGTTCATCTCACATGAACCATATTCTTACTAAGAAGAGCAGCAAGAGAAAAAGACATCTTCGGTCCTCATCTCTTATTGCTGATGGTGACAAGAAGAGCATAAAGAAACTTCTACCTTATAGTTAATTCAAGGAAGTAAAATGGCTAGAGTAAAAAGAGGTGTGACCTCAAGAGCAAAGCATAAAAAAGTATTAAGAAAGACAAAAGGTCAATATGGTGCAAGAAGTAGACTTATTAAAGTTGCTAAACAAGCAGCTATAAAAGCTGGTCAATATGCATATCGGGATAGAAGAAAAAAGAAAGGACAGTTTAGATCACTGTGGATTATTAGAATCAATGCTGCTGCAAGACTCTATGATCTTTCATACAGCAAACTAATGCATGGACTGAATGCAGCTGGGATTGAAATTGATAGGAAGATACTGGCTGATCTAGCTGTGAACGATATAGAAGCTTTTAAAGTCCTTTCAGATAAAGCCAAAGCAGCTATAGAAAAATTATAATATGACAAAGAGTTTGTCAGAACTTAATCGTCAGGCAAAAGAAGATATTTCTAATTGTTCATCTTTAAAAGAGCTCGACTCTGTCAGAGTTTTCTATCTAGGTAAGAAAGGCAAGGTTAGCTTGGAGTTAAAGTCACTATCGAAACTTGATCCAAAAGAACGACCAGAGTTTGGAAAAGAAATTAATAAGATAAAAAATACTCTC
>Ga0208764_10001750_pt1 | contig 13896 bp, 8 predicted proteins | sample ETNtaG_18_FD_185762 | JGI IMG/M metagenome (GOLD analysis project Ga0208764, IMG submission 185762) | Marine microbial and viral communities from oxygen minimum zone, Eastern Pacific Ocean - ETNP201302SV91 (SPAdes) (version 2) | ecosystem: Environmental > Aquatic > Marine > Oceanic ... | reverse complement strand
AAATGTAATTTAGATGAGGCAAGGAATATATTAGAAAGAAACAATGGAATATTGAGAGATATCATCAATTAATATTTCTATGTACTCTATACTTAATACCCCTGGTCCTAATTTTTCAGATAGTAACGCGATTGCTATTGCAAAAAATTTATATGATTTAAACGTGTCTAGTATTAAATCACTTCCTAGCGATAGAGATCAAAATATTTTATTATATGAAAATAATGAACCAGTCTACATTTTAAAAATTTCTCATCCAGCTGAAACATTCAGTGTTTTAGATATGCAATGCAAAGCAATACATCATATCCATATGAATGATGATAAAATTAAACTACCCCAAGAAGTCAAAAATATTGAAGGTGATTATATAAGTAAGTATACACACTTTGATATAGAATACTTTGTTCGATTAGTTGAATATATTCCAGGTGATTTAATGAAAGATTTATCATATCATGACAAATCGTTTGTTAAAATGCTTGGAAGATTTCTAGGAAGAATAAGCTTTGCACTTCAAGGTTTTGATTATGAGGATTCAATTCGAAGATTTCCTTGGGATATGTCTCAGACAGATTTTCTACATAGTAATATTTGTAATATAGATTCCAGAGATAAACAAATTATTATTGAACAAATCCTAACAATTTGTGAAAATAAAATTAATAGGATTAAACATGATTTGCCTTTAGCAATAATACATAATGATGCAAATGATCATAATATTATTATTAATAATGATGGTGTCCCATATGGTATAATTGATTTTGGAGATATAATTAAAACTTTTAGAGTATGTGAACCTGCGGTCTGTATTGCGTATTTATTATTAAGTAGAGATGAGCCAGTTCAAATTATATCTGATTTTTTGAATGCATATCAAAGTATGTATACAATAACAAAATTAGAAGTAGATGTGATAATCCATTTTATTTGCTTACGACTATGTATATCAGTTACAATGGCTGCATATAGAAAAAAAATATTTCCTGAAAATCAATATATTAGAGTTACTGAAGATCAAGCTTGGGGTTTCCTAAAAAAAATAAAACAGGTTGATTTGGAATATTATTCAGATCAAATCATAAATAAAGTTATGAGATAATTTCATTTGTTAAGCGCAAAAAATATTAAAGAGTTAAGAGATAAATTTGTTAGTCCATCCCTAAGTATTTCATATAGAGATCCTTTGCATATTGTTAGAGGAAAAGGGCAATATCTTTATGATATGGATGGTAAAAAATACCTTGATGGAATAAACAATATCAGTCATGTAGGTCATTGCCATCCCGAAGTAACCAAAACCTTATATAAACAAACTAAAACTCTTAATACTAATACAAGATATCTTCATGAAAACATTGTTCTATATGCACAAGAATTAACTAGTAGACTACCTGAACATTTGCAAGTTTGTTTTTTTACCAATTCTGGAAGCGAAAGCAATGATTTAGCACTACGATTAGCCCGAGATTATACGAATAGTAAACATACAATAGTTATTCAAGGTGCTTACCACGGACATACATCAGCAACAATTGAAGTAAGTCCATATAAATATGATGGTCCCGGAGGAAGAGGTGCTGCAAAGTTTATTCATGAAGTACCAATGCCCGATTCCTATAGAGGCAGTTGGAAGACAAGCCGTGCTGATATTCTAGAATACTATGTAGATCATGTAGATAGTATTCTTGATTTTTTATACAGAAAAGATGAACAAGTTTCTGCATTTATTTCTGAATCGATTCTTGGTTGTGGAGGGCAAATCTTTTTTCCAGAAGGATTTTTAGCATTAGCTAATAAGAAAGTTAAAAAAGTTGGTGGCTTATGTATTGCTGATGAAGTTCAAATTGGTTTTGGAAGAGTTGGGTCGCATTTTTGGGGTTTTGAATCAGAAAATACTGTTCCAGATATTATCACTATGGGTAAATCTATGGGTAATGGACACCCATTATCAGCTGTGGTAACAACACAAAAGATTGCTCAAAAATTTAATAATGGTATGGAGTATTTTAATTCTTTTGGAGGTAACCCCGTCTCATGCGCTGTGGGTAGAACGGTGCTCGAAATAATAGAGAAGGAAAAGTTGCAAGAAAATGCATACCTTGTAGGCAAATATTTAATTAAGGAATTAAATGATCTAAAGATGAGGCATAATTTAATTGGTGATATTCGAGGTCGTGGATTGTTCTTAGGAATAGAATTTATTCGAGATCATGAAAAGATGATTCCTGCAGCAACTGAAGCAGAAAGAATAGTAAATGATATGAAAGATCGGGGAATCCTACTTAGTACAGATGGGCCTGATCATAATGTAATTAAGATAAAGCCTCCTATGATATTTACTAAACAAAACGCTGATCAATTACTGGACGTTTTAGATCAATTGTTAATAAAGAAAAAATATAACTGATTAATTTAGATGAAAAATTTTGTTAATATTCTAGTACTTATAATTATAGTATCAATTGCATATTTTATAATGAATAAAAAAAAGAAAATTGATCAACTAGATTGGGAAAATCCCTCAGTAATAAGCATTAACAAAGAAAGTGCGAGAGCACACTTCTTTGATTTTGAATCAAAGGAATTAGCGTTCATTAATGATATTGATGGTTCCAATTTTTATCAATCATTAAATGGGAAATGGAAATTCTATTATTCTTTAAATCCAGATGAAAGACCAAAAGAATTTATGAAAAATGATTTTGACGTTTCTACTTGGGATGATATTGAGGTACCTGGTAGCTGGGAGATGCAGGGGTGGTCTGTTCCAGTATATGTAAATGTTCAATACCCTTTTCCTGTCAATCCACCATTAGTTCCACATGATTATAATCGAGTTGGAAGTTATCGTAATAATTTTGACTTACCTTCTTCATGGTTAGATCGTGATATTTTTATTCAATTTGATGGGGTTCGTTCCGCATTTTATTTATGGATTAATGGGAAATTTATTGGCTATAGCCAGGATTCGAAAACTCCAGCTGAGTTTAACATAACGGATTTTGTTGTGTCTGGAGAAAATTCAGTTTCTTTGGAAGTATACAGATTTTCAGATGGTTCATATCTTGAGGGACAAGATACATGGAGAATCAGCGGTATTGAACGAAATGTTTTCATTTCTGCTAAACCTAAAATCAGAGTAAACGATTTTTCTGTAAAAGCTGATTTAGATAGTTTATATAAAGATGGCCATTTTGAATTAGTTATGGATTTGATTAACAATTCAAATGATAGTTCTGATATTACTATTCAGGGAGAATTATCAAGATTTTCTCATTCAAAAGATCCTGTATTTAGTTTTAAAAGAAAAATATCAATTACAGATAAAGATACGGTACAATATAAATCTGTGATAAATAATATAGATATTTGGTCGGCAGAATCACCAAATCTTTATATGCTAATGATTTCACTAATGAATGAAAAAAATGAAGTAATCCAAAGCTTTGTACAACAAGTAGGCTTTAGAAGGATAGAAATGGTACCTGGTAATCTTCTGATAAATGGTAAACCTATAATATTCCGAGGTGTGAATCGTCATGAATGGGATTATGAAAGAGGTAGATCAATTACAGAGAAGCAAATGATTGATGATATAAAATTAATGAAACAATTTAATATTAATGCAGTTCGCACCAGTCATTACCCAAATCAAATTAGATGGTATGAGTTATGTAATGAATATGGTTTATATATTATAGATGAAGCAAATATAGAAGCACATGGGATGGAGTTTCATAAAGAAAAATATAGTTTTATTTCTGATAGTAATGAATGGGAAAAAGCATGGCTTGAGAGAGGTAGAGCTATGCTAGAAAGGGATAAAAATCAGCCTAGTATTATCATGTGGTCTATGGGAAATGAAGCTGGTGATGGTAAAAATTTCAAGACATTATATAAATGGATGAAATCAAAAGATAGTACAAGACCTGTTTCTTACGAACCTTCAAGAGAAGAAAATCATACAGATGTTGTTTTTCCTATGTATGCAACTATTGAGACTATTTCAAAATATGCTGAGAAAAACCCCAAAAGACCACTTATTCTTTGTGAGTATGCTCATGCAATGGGTAATAGCGTTGGTAACCTTCAAGATTATTGGGATACATTTGAGAAATATGATGAATTGCAAGGAGGTTTTATATGGGATTGGGCAGATCAGGTAATTTTAAAGAAAGATTCATCAGGACAGGAGTTTTGGGCTTATGGTGGAGATTTTGGGGATGAGTTTACGTTAAATGATTCTAATTTTTGTTCTAACGGACTTGTTGCAGCCGATAGAACACCGAACCCACACTTTTTTGAAGTAAAGAAAGTATACCAGCCTATAAAATTTATTACTGAGGATATAACAAGAGGTCAAGTGCGTATTTCTAATAAATATGATTTTATTAATTTAGACCATATAAATTTTTCTTGGTTTATTGCTGAAGATGGGAAAACTGTGGAGTCTGGCAAATTAGGAGTAATTGATTTGGGTCCAGGCGAGAGCACAGTTTTATCTTTTAATTTATCTAGCGTGGTTCCAAAACCTGGATCTGAATACTTTCTTACTATAATTGCTCGGTTAAATCGTAATATGCCATTATTAAATAAAAAACATGTTGTTGCATGGGAGCAATTTTCATTACCTATAGATCGTCCATCAATACAGAACGATATTTCAGGATTTCCAAAAATTAGACTTACAGAAAGTGATACAACTGTTGATGTAATTGGAGATGATTTTCAAATTATTTTTAATAAAAAAACAGGATTTTTAAAAGACTATATATTTAGAAACCGTCATTTAATACGATCTGAATTGATTCCACACTTTTGGAGAGCACCCACAGATAATGATCGTGGAAATATGATGCACATACGTACTGCTACATGGAAAAATATAGGCAATGAATTAACCATTAAATTTTTTCAAAGGTCATTATCTAATAATGTGGTTAAAATAAAAATGATAGCGAATCATGAGCCCACAGAATCTATTATTACTATTAATTATAATATTTTTGGAAATGGGCTAATTAAAATTGAACAAGAATTAGATACAGAAAATGAAACTCTACCAGAATTACCCCGGTTTGGTATGAAGATGACGCTCCCAAAAGATTTGAATAGAGTTTCATGGTATGGTAGAGGTCCCCATGAGACTTATTGGGATAGAAAAACATCAGCTCCTGTTAAAGTTTACTCTGGTACAGTTTGGGAACAAACGTATCCTTATGTTCGACCTCAAGAGACAGGAAATAAAACTGATGTACGATGGATGAGCTTGGATAATGGTACAATTGGTATGCTAGCGATTGGACAGCCCTTATTTGATGGAAGCGTACATCAATATCCTTATTTAGATTTAGAAAATGTACCTGGTGATAAACGTCATGGTAAACTAGATATTAAACCAAAAGATCAGGTAGATTGGCTGATAGATTATCGACAAACTGGTATAGGTGGTGATAATAGCTGGGGTGCGCGTACTCATCAAAAATATACATTAGAAGGAAAATCATCTAATTATAAATACCACTTTTATCTAATACCTTTTACAAAAGAGGATGATATTATGACTCTTTCAAAAATAAACGTGAATTAAAATAGATTGGAGAAAATATTTTGAATACAATCTCAATTATATCATTTATTATCGCCACAACTGCAGTTGCAATTTTTACATATATGATCGTAAAGAATATGAAAAAGAGTGATAGCGCAACTGAGGAGTATTTTACAGGAGGTAGAGCTTTATCTTGGTATATGGTCGCTGGTTCATTATTACTTACTAATTTATCAACTGAGCAATTAGTAGGATTAAATGGAGATGTTTTTGGAGATAAAGCATTAGTTGGTATAGCTTGGGAGTCATTAGCAGCTTTTGCCATGATTGCTACTGCTCTAGTATTTTTACCAATATATCTTGCAAGTGGTTTCACTACAACTCCAGCATTTTTAGAAAAACGTTTTGATAAGACAACGCGTTCTATGGTATCTGGACTGTTTCTTTTTGGCTATGTGACAGTATTGTTACCAGTGGTTCTTTACACTGGATCTTTAGCATTAATTACTATGTTTGATTTAAAGTTATCTCTTTCTTTGGTAGTTGCTATTATTGGAGTAGTAGGAAGCTCATACGCTATTTTTGGAGGATTAAAATCTGTTGCGGTAAGTGATACATTAAATGGGATAGGTCTTCTTATTGGGGGATTATCAATTCCATTTCTTGCTTTAGCATCTTTAGGAGATGGTTCATTTTTTGAAGGATTATCAAAACTAGTAAACCAGAATCCAGAATATCTTACAGTGTTAACACAAAAAAATATCGAGGGAAAAAGCGTTTCAGTACCTTGGCCTACTTTATTAACAGGTATGATGTTTATTCAAGTATTTTATTGGTCTACAAATCAAGTAATCGTACAGAGGGCGATGGCAGCAAGAAGTCTAGCAGAAGGGCAGAAAGGTGTCTTATTTGCTTCAGGAATGAAATTAATTGGTCCCTTAATGTTGTGTCTTCCAGCCTTGATTGCTTTGCATATGCCTGAATTAAAAATTGAAAGACAAGATCAGGTCTATGGAGCTGTTGTCCGTCATGTATTGCCTGATTGGTCATTGGGCCTTTTTGCTGCAGTTTTAGTAGGATCTATCTTGAGTTCATTTAATAGTGCATTGAATAGCGCATCTACACTTTTTTCTTTACAGTTTTATAAAGGTTATATAAATCCTCCTGCAAGTGAAGAACAAACAGTTGTTATTGGAAAATATTTTGGAATCCTACTCGCCTTAGCATCAATAATTATTGCACCAGTGCTGGCGCAAATGGATTCTATTTTTCAATATTTACAAAAAGTGAATGGTCTTTATAGTGTGCCTATAATAGCAATATTTTTATTAGGAATAACTACAAAGCACATACCCGCAATCGCTGCTAAAATTGGAATGATAGTAGGAATCTCTATGTATGGGTTTTTTACTTTTTTCCCAGTTGATAATCTTCATTGGTTACATACATACTTTATTAGTTTTACTTGGTCCATAATTATTATGCTACTAATTGGTTATTTCAAACCAAAAAGTGATCAAGAGATTGCTCTAAGTGAAGAGAAAACACCAGCTCCAGTTGACATGACTCCTTGGCCCTTAGCTAAAAAAGTTTCAGCTGGTATTTTTGGCTCTACAATTGCGATTTATTTACTCCTCACAGCAATATCTAATTAAAAATTGTATACTAATAGACTAATAAGTTGATGAATCGGAGAAAATTTCTAGGAATAAGTACACTTATAGGAACATCTGCCTATTTATCACCTAATATATTATTATCTAACCCAATAAAAATATCGAAACTAAAATTAGGATTTATTGGAACAGGATTAAGAGGTCAAGGTATGATGCGCCTAGCAACGTATCGAGATGATGTAGATATTCCAGTTATTTGTGATATTGATGATGGAATGGTCAGTAAAGCATTAAAAGTGCTAAAAAATGCTGGTCGACCTATGCCTAAAGTATATAATAATGGAGATGAAGATTTTCAGAATATGTTAGATAATGAAGATCTAGATGGCGTTTTTATTGCTACACCATGGGAATGGCACCATCCGATGTCTGTTGCTGCAATGAAAGCTGGAAAACACGTTGGTACAGAAGTTCCTGCGGCGTTAACAGTAGCTGATTGTTGGGATTTAGTAAATACATCAGAGAAAACTGGAAAGTTTTGTATGATTATGGAAAACGTATGTTACCGCAGAGATGTATTGGCCGTTTTAAATATGGTTCGATCGGGTTTATTTGGTGAGTTGTTACATTGTCAGGGTGGATATCAGCATGATATTCGAGACGTAAAGTTTAATAGTGGTTCGCAGCCTTATGGTGGTGGAGTTGAATTTGGTGAAAAAGGGTATAGCGAATCAAAATGGCGTACTAATCATAGTATAAATCGTAATGGCGATCTTTATCCTACTCATGGTCTAGGACCCGTAAGTACAATGCTTAATATAAATCATGGCAATAGGATGGTTTATTTGACATCTACTGCAACACAATCTCGCGGACTTCATAATTATGTGGTTCAACATGGAGGACCTAATCATCCCAATGCTTCAATAGATTTTAAATTAGGTGATATTATTACTACTATTATAAAATGTGCTAATGGTCAGACGATAATGCTAAGTCATGATACGAATTCGCCACGACCTTATAGTTTAAACTTTAGAATTCAAGGTACAAAAGGATTATGGATGAAGGATAATGATTCTATATATATTGAAGGAATTAGTCCAAATGGCCATCGTTGGGAAAATGATGAAAAATATTTAAAGAAATATGACCATCCATTGTGGAAAAAATATGAAAATGAAGCAAAAGGATCTGGGCACGGTGGAATGGATTTTTTTGTTTTTCGTGCTTTTATAGAATCAATAAAGCGCGATTTAGATCCACCTTTAGATGTTTATGATGCTGCCAGTTGGAGTGTAATAAGTCCGCTTTCTGAGAAATCAATAAAAAGGAATAGTGCTTCAATGAAAATACCAGACTTCACACGTGGTAAATGGAAAACTTCTAAGCCTAAATTTGCAATAAATGACATATATTAAATTATGACTTTATCAACATTAGATTGGATTATAGTATTTTCATATTTTACAATTTCATTATTTGTTGGCGTATGGGCCTCAAAACAGGCCGGCCAAGATACAAAATCTTTTTTTCTAGCAGGTAGGAATATGCCTTGGTGGCTACTTGGTGTGAGTATGGTGGCCACTACTTTTTCAACGGATACTCCAAATTTAGTAACTGATCTTGTTCGACAAAATGGTGTATCAGGCAATTGGGGATGGTGGGCATTTTTGCTTACAGGAATGCTTACTGTATTTGTATACGCAAAATTATGGCACCGTTCGGGAGTTCTTACGGATATAGAATTTTATGAGTTGCGATATAGTGGTAAGGCAGCTGCGTTTTTAAGGGGATTTAGAGCATTATATCTTGGCTTGGTTTTTAATGTGTTGGTTATGGGTGCAGTTAGTTTAGCTGCAATAAAATTTGGTGAAATTGTTCTAGGATGGCCAGGGTGGTTAACTCTTACTATTGCGTGTTCTATTACTTTAGCATATAGCACATTGGGTGGTTTAAAAGCAGTTATTATAACAGATTTTGTTCAGTTTATATTAGCGATGACCGGATCAATTTGGGCAATGTTTTACATTCTTAGTTTAGATGAAGTTGGAGGCCTTTCGGAGCTATTAACACATAATAATGTAGTAGATAAACTTGCATTAATTCCTGATTTATCAAATCCAGATGTTTGGGTGCCTGTATTATTGGTTCCATTGGCAGTTCAATGGTGGGCAAGTTATTATCCTGGATCAGAACCTGGGGGAGGAGGGTACATTGCACAACGTATGTTTTCTGCTAAAGATGAGAAAAATGCGGTAAATGCTACATTATTTTTTAACATTGCTCACTATGCTTTAAGGCCATGGCCATGGATTTTGATTGCATTATCATCGCTAGTTATTTATCCAGAATTATCTGATTTGCAAACTGCATTTCCAAACCTCCCTTCTGATAAATTGGGTCATGATGTAGCATATCCAGCAATGCTTACTTTATTACCAAATGGATTACTTGGTTTAGTAGCTGCTTCTTTAATTGCAGCATTTATGAGTACAATGTCAACCCAATTAAATTTGGGAGCTAGTTACCTGGTAAATGATTTTTACCATAGATTTATTTCTCCAGATTCTAATGAAAAGCAATTGGTAACTATGGGTAGAATTTTTACTATTATATCTATAATCCTTGGTTCTGGTTTAGGTTTATTGCTTACAAGTGCAGGACAAGCATTTAATCTATTATTGATGATTGGTGCTGGAACTGGTATGATTTATATACTTCGTTGGTTTTGGTGGAGAATTAATGCCTATACTGAGATAGTGGCAATGATTAGCTCACTAATAATCGCTTTCTATTTTAATTTTATTAATCAAAGCTATGAAAGCTGGGAGAAAATAGTATTTGGATCATTACTAACAACTATAGTCTGGATTGCTGCAACGTATTTCACTCCACCAGATGATGATGAAACGCTTAGAAAATTTGTTAAAAAAGTGAACCCCGGTGGACCTGGCTGGGTAAAATATTCTGATTTGAATACAAATGAACCTTGGCCTGTTCCCATAGGAATTTTATGTATGATTTTGGGATGCATATCTATCTATAGCGTTTTATTAGGAGTTGGTCAATTGATTTATGGATATAATATTGGATTTGTTTTAATTGGACTTTCTGTAGTTTCAGCATTAGGTCTAATGCGCTTGTGGAAGTAAGCTCTCCTGGACGGATATGCCTATTTGGTGAACACCAAGACTATTTAGGCTTACCTGTCATTGCAATGGCAATGAACCTTCGCCTAAAAATCCATGTCCAAAAAAGAAAAGATAAAAAAATAATTATTGATCTTCCTGATATTGGGGAATCCAAATCATATATTATTAATGATATAATAAATAAGAAGCCTAAAAATATTTTTACAAGTGGAATGAAAGTATGTATTGAAGAAGGTTTAACCTATTCTAGAGGATTCGAAGTTATAATTCATAGTAAAATACCAATCAAAGCAGGAGCTAGCAGTTCATCTGCATTGATGGTTACTTGGATAAACCTTTTATCTCAGATGGCAGATAATCCCATAGAATGGAATAATGAAAAAATCGCACAGTTATCATATCAATCAGAAGTTACGGAGTTTAATTTGCCAGGAGGGATGATGGATCAATACTCTTCAGCATTTGGAAATTTTATTTATTTACAATCATTGCCAAAAATTAATATTCAGACACTTAATCCTAATTTAGGGTTCTTTGTTTTAGGTGATTCTTGTGAGCCAAAAGATACAATTTCTATTTTAAAAAGATGTAGAGATATGCGCCTTAATATTATACTAAAACTAAAAAAAAGAGATCCAAATTTCGATTTAAACAATCAAGATCCAGTAGATATTACATTTTTAAGTAAAGATGAGAAAAATATTTTTAATGCTACAATTAATAATAGAGATATTTTATCTAAAGCACTTCCTGAGCTTAAAAAAGATAATCCTGACTCTTATTTTATTGGTAAATGTCTATTAGAACATCATGAAATTTTAAGAGATGTATTAGATGTTAGTACAGTAAAAATAGATAATATGCTTGATGCTGCCTTAGATGCAGGAGCTTTAGGTGGAAAAATTACAGGTTCAGGTGGTGGAGGATGTATGTTTGCATATGCTCCAGATAATCCGGAAATTGTAGCGGAAGCTATAGAAAAAGTTGGAGGAAAATCATTTATTATAAATTCTGACGTTGGTACTTTAATTAAGGAAACATAATAATATAATTATTTTATGAATAATATAACATTATTGGTAATGGCAGCCGGTATGGGTTCTAGATACGGTGGTCTAAAACAGTTGGATGAAGTTGGGCCGAATGGAGAAACAATCATTGATTATTCAGTTTATGATGCTATAAGAGCTGGATTTTCTAAAGTTGTATTTATTATACGCAGGGATTTTGAAGATGAGTTTAAATCTAAAATATCTAATAAATTTTCTGATGACATTGAGGTTGAATTTGTTTTCCAAGAAATTCAACTGCTTCCTATTGGATACTCCGCACCTAAGGAAAGAATAAAACCTTGGGGGACTGGTCATGCAATTTTATGTGCATCAGATGTTATAGATGGTCCATTTAATGCAATTAATGCTGATGATTATTATGGAAGAGAATCATTTAAAACTATTGCTGATTATTATAATAAAGGAAGTGATTCATTTAGTATGGTAGCCTTTCAATTAGAAAAAACTTTATCTGAGTTTGGAACTGTTACTAGAGGATTATGTTCAGTAAAAGATGATTATCTGATTAGTGTAGTCGAAACAGAAAACTTGGTAAAATCAAAGACGGGTGTTAGTTCAAATAGCGATTTAGATTTAAAAGGCCATGAACCAGTTTCAATGAATATGTGGGGTTTTACACCTATTATATTTGATTATTTGAATGAAATGTTTGAATTATTTTTATCTAAAAATATTCACGATTTAAAAAGCGAGTTTTTAATCCCAAGTGTCATTAATGATCTAATCAATTCAGGTGATGAAAGTGTGCGAGTCTTGTATAGTAAATCTTCTTGGTTTGGGGTCACATATAAACAAGATAAGTCTTATGTTGTTCAACGGATTCATAAACTTGTTGATAGTGGATATTATCCTGATAAATTGTTTCCATTAAAATGACAAAATTTTTCTGGTTATCTACTTTCGTTGGTTTGTACTGGGCTTATTGTCTTTTTTGGGGTTTCAAGGGCGCACGATCAGCTAAAACTTCTGCTGACTATTTCCTTGCAGGAAGATCTATTGGCGTTTGGGTATTTGTTTTGGCTGCAACAGCAACAAGCTTCAGTGGATGGACATTTGTAGGACACCCTGGTAAAATTTTTACTGATGGATTACCCTATGCTTTTGCATCCTTTTATGCTTTAACTATTCCTTTTACAGGGGTATTGTTTCTTAGAAGGCAGTGGGTGCTAGGAAAAGCATATAAATATATTACTCCTGGTGAAATGTATAGTGATTATTATGGTGGAAACGCAATGAGATTATTAACAGTATTGGTTGCATTTCTTTTTAGTGTTCCCTATCTAGGGGTTCAACTTCGTGCTTCTGGTAGCTTATTTAATGTCTTATCAGATGGATTTATCAGTGTTAATTTTGGTATGTTTGCACTTACAGCAGTTGTTGTTATATATGTTGCCTCTGGAGGATTAAGATCAGTTGCATATGTCGATTGTGCACAGGCAATATTATTAGCTATTGGAATTATTATACTTGGAGGAGTCGCTCTTTATTACGTGGGAGGATGGAGTGGCTTTACTACGGGAATAGCAAAAATAGTTAGCTCTGATATTTCTTCAAGTCAGAATCTTACACTAGATGGCTATTCAATGAAGATTGCAATACCTGGTAGTATTCAAATGGTATCAGCTGGATCTAAAGCAGTTGGCGGCGCATGGACAGGAGTTATGTGTATGACTTATATGTTTGCTCTTATGGGAATTCAATCTTCACCAGCTTTTTCTATGTGGGCCTTTGCAAATAAAACTCCGCAAGCTTTTCGCTGGCAGCAAGTGATTGCTTCTTCTCTTATTGTGGGTATTTTATTATTTACGTTTACTATATTTCAAGGATTAGGTGCTCAAATTTTAGTTGATAATGGAGTATTAAAAAATATTTCTGATAAAAACCTTGTTCCTGAATTAATTAATCTTCTTTCTACATCTGCTCCATGGTTAGTTGGGCTATTAGCTGTATGTGCTCTAGCTGCCATGCAAAGTACCGGATCTGCATATATGTCTACTTTTAGCGCAATGGTAACTCGTGACATCTATGCAAAATATATTTCACCAAATGCCTCTGATATGAGTCAAAAAAATACAGGGCGCATCTTTGTTGTTCTTGTTGCTGCTGCGGCATTGATAGTTGCAGCCAATTCAAGCCAAGCTATTGTAATGCTTGGCGGTCTTGCTGTAGCATATGGATTTCAAATGTATCCGGCATTAATTGGTATATGCTATTATAAAGGTTTTACTACTAAGGGTGTAGTCTCTGGACTAGTTATTGGTCTAATTGCAGTAACATTAACAGATAAAACTGCCGCTTGGTTTGGTGTTCCATGGGGAGCATACCCATTAACAATCCACAGTGCGGGTTGGGGTATATTCTTTAATTTGATAACAACATTCTTAGTATCTAAAGCCTATAATGAATCTGATGCTGATAAACAGATTAAAGAAAAAAAACATAAATTATTACAATTGGTTTCAGGTTTGAGTCCTGAAAGAAAAAAGAAAGTTAAA
>Ga0208764_10001747_pt1 | contig 13901 bp, 13 predicted proteins | sample ETNtaG_18_FD_185762 | JGI IMG/M metagenome (GOLD analysis project Ga0208764, IMG submission 185762) | Marine microbial and viral communities from oxygen minimum zone, Eastern Pacific Ocean - ETNP201302SV91 (SPAdes) (version 2) | ecosystem: Environmental > Aquatic > Marine > Oceanic ... | reverse complement strand
TCCCGAAAAAATGTTTCAAAAACCGATTATTCCGCTTATAGATGGTAGGGGATACATTTGGTCTCCATGGGCAACGAATTCAAACGATCTTTGGAATTATACGCTTGGTCATCAGGTTTGTAATACGTATGACTTTACTATGGCCATTAACGTGGCGATAAAAGAATTTTGTCCGGATAAATTAGTTTTACTTGGCCCTGGGAATACATTAGGTGGGCCCATTGGACAAATTATTACCGGACTGAATTGGCAAAATATTTCCTGTAAGAAAGACTTCGTTAATCGGCAAAAGACAGACCCTTTTCTTATTTCATTGGGTATTCCTGGCCAACGTAATTTAATTTGTCATAGTTATGAAAAACAGATTGTATCGACGTAATTTCTAGAAATAAAAACCTGTAGAAATGAAAAAATTTGGACCCGACTATTATAATATTTCTGATGAACTTACTGAAGAAGAATTGCTTATTCAGCAAACTGCTCATGAATTTGTGAAAAACGAATTTATACCGGTAATCAATGAGCATTTCGAGCAAGGTACATTTCCGATGGAACTTGTATCAAAACTTGGCGATCTTGGTTTTTTGGGGTCTGCTCTCCCGATCGAATCCGGTGGTTCGGGCGTAAGTAATGTGGCCTATGGGTTGATCCTCCATGAATTAGAGCGGGGAGATTCAGGTTTGCGATCTTTTGCTAGTGTGCAAGGATCATTAGTCATGTATCCTATCCATGCTTTTGGGTCAGTTGAACAAAAGAAAAAATGGCTACCAGGTTTAGGCAAAGGTGAATTGGTCGGTTGTTTTGGTTTAACTGAACCTAATTATGGTTCTCATGCTGCAGGGATGGCCACCACAGCCAAAAAAAACGGAGATGGTTGGATTATTAATGGATCAAAAATGTGGATCACCAATGGCAGTATTGCAGACGTGGCTGTAGTCTGGGCCAAGGATGATGATGATGTTGTTCGTGGTTTTCTGTTAGAAAAAGGTATGGATGGATATAGTAGTAATGATATTCATGGTAAATTGAGTTTACGTGCCTCTATAACTTCTGAATTAGCAATGGTTAATGTTCATGTTCCAGATTCTGCGCGGTTACCAGGCGTGGAGGGCATGAAAGGGCCTTTGTCCTGTCTGACTCAGGCTCGATATGGTATTGCGTGGGGGATGATAGGCTGTGCCGCTGATTGTTACCAGACAGCTCTGAAATATGCCAAAGAACGAAAACAGTTCTCTAAACCTATCGCGGGATACCAGTTGACTCAAGCCAAATTTACAGAAATGCTTACTAAGATCACGGAAATGCAATTGATGGTATTACGTTTGGGTCGCATGAAAGATGCCGGTACCATGAATTTTCACCAGGTTTCAATGGCTAAAAGGAATAATTGTGCCATGGCCAGAGATATTGCCAAAACGGCTCGAGAAATTCTTGGAGCGAATGGTGTTACCCTTGATTATTCACCAATTCGACACCTTGCAAACATTGAATCTGTATTTACTTATGAAGGTACCCACGAAATGCATACCTTAATTATTGGTGAAGATATAACGGGAATTTCTGCTTTTGATTAATTTTTTTGATTAATCATGAAGCGGCGTAGTTTTATAAAGACTAGTGCTGCCGGATTGGTGGCACCAACCGCATTAGTCAGCAATGAAAGTAAACCGATAAAAAATAGAATGGAAAAACCAATAGTGCTATCTACCTGGAACCATGGTTTACCAGCGAATGATATTGCAATGGCAATTTTAAGACAAAATGGTTCTGCGCTAGATGCTGTCGAAGCAGGTGTTCGAGTCCCAGAGGCAGACCCGGAATCACAATCAGTAGGCTATGGAGGGCGTCCAGATGAAGATGGGCATGTTACGCTTGATGCCTGCATCATGGATTCATTTGGTAATGCAGGTGCGGTCGCCTTTTTGAGAGATATTAAACATCCTATTTCTGTTGCACGAAAGGTAATGGAACAAACAGATCACGTAATGCTCGTTGGGAAAGGAGCGAAGAAATTTGCGTTAGCCCATGGTTTTGAAGAAGAGAATCTTTTGACCAAAAAATCTCGCGATGAATGGTTACGTTGGAAAAAAGATCATAGCATTAAAGATTCATGGGGGCCAAATGAAGAACATGATACAATTAGCACTCTTGCCATAGATAATAAAGGTGATATGGCTGGTGCCTGCACAACCAGTGGTATGGCATACAAAATTCATGGTCGGGTTGGTGATAGCCCATTAATTGGCGCTGGAATGTACGTGGATAATAATATTGGTGCCGTGGGTGCGACTGGTAAAGGTGAAGAAGTAATCAAAACCTGCGGAAGTTTCCTTGTGGTTGAACTTATGCGCCAAGGCTATTCAGCTATGGATGCCTGCCATGAAGCTGTTCAGAGAATAATTAAAAAGCACACTGAAAAGGTAATATTCCAAATTGCATACATTGCCCTGCGGAAAGACGGTGATATAGGCTATGCAGGTATCCAGGATGGATTTCAATACGCTCTGTTTAAAGATAATCAGAATAAATTATATGATGTAAAGGGGATAGGCTAATTGTGAATTCATTTTTCGAATTTATCACAAACAAGTATATACCTAAGTCAAGAGATTCTACCAAGAAGTACCGCACCCGGATTGGGAAGTTTCAAGGATGGATTTCAGTAACAGTTAATAGTCTAATGTTCTTATTTAAGCTCATAATTGGAGTTATAATAGGATCCATAAGTGTAATTGCTGATGCAGTACACACATTCTCTGATGTTATTTCTTCTGGTGTGGTCATCTGGGGATTTAACGAATCTGAAAAACCTGCTGATAAGGAACACCCGTATGGTCATGGCCGCGCTGAATATGTGGCGACTTTAATAATAGCTGTGTTATTGATAGTTGCGGGGATTGAATTTATTGAATCCTCTATTGATCGCATTATACACCCCAGTGAAATAGAACCAGCTTGGTGGATGGTTATAGCCATGATCTCAACAATATTTATAAAAATTATAATTGCACATTATGCGGAATACTTATCCATTAGAATTGCATCAGGCACATTACATGCTGATGCCTGGCACCACCGTACAGATGCCATATCATCATTGCTTGTTGCTGTGGCGATGATATCAGGCAAACTTGGATATAGTCAAATCGATGGCTGGGCTGGACTGGGAGTAGCACTATTTATTATTTGGTCCGGGTTCGGCATAGCAAAGTCTGCAATAGATGACCTCATTGGTAAACCGCCTACCGTGGAAGAAATAGAAGACATTCGACAATTAGCTTGCGCAGTAGATGGCGTCCTCGATGTGCACGATATTGCTATCCATAGTTATGGTAAGGATAAGTTTGCAAGTATCCATATTGAAATTGATGCAGATGAAAAACCAGCCAAGGCCCATGATATTTCAGAAAGAGTGGAAGAAACCCTAGGAGAGAAATTAGGTGTATCACCGACAGTACATGTAGATCCTATATCAATTACTGATCCAAAGGTAAAAGAAGTGAAAAAATACTTACGGGAGAATTGGTCTAACCATGATATAATAACAGATTTTCATGATGTGCGCGTTGTAGATACAGCACAGCATCATGTAATATTATTTGGTGTTAATGTAAAACCTAGTGTATCAAAATCACGTGTCATTGAATCATGCAATGAGGTTGAAAAGGATTTGGTAACAGTATTTAATAAATTTGAAGTGGATATTAAAATATCCCAGATGCATCAATACGCTTAACCTTGCCCGATTACTAATCAATAAAATCTATCCTCGCATATTCTTAATTACTGCACCTGTGAATGATTGTGTTGTACCATTGATTTCAATAACACATTCACCATTCTTTTTTAAATTTGTAAATAGTCCTTGACGGACGTGACCGCCATCCTGAAAAGTGATTTGTTCATTACTATGGATACAATGGGGAATCCAGTATTTATTGATGTCAAAGGATTTTGAATTTTCATTAAGCTCATTTAAAAGTATTTCTAAATGATTTAGTATAGCTGCGAGTAAACGCTCCCGTTGAATGAAATCACCAACTTCTAGATATAGTGAAGTAGCCGAGTGAGAAATATCATTTTCAAAATCATCAGCCATTTCATTTACATTTATACCAATACCAATTACAACCCATTTAATATTCTTGCCCTGGATTCTGCTCTCACAGAGTATCCCACCAAGCTTTTTACCATTAGCAATGATATCATTGGGCCATTTTAACCCCCCATCTATATGCATATCCTGAAATGCCCTTATGATAGCAACGCCGCTTAACAGAGAAAATAAACCAGACATCGATCCCGATAAATCGTTAGGCTGAATAACTACTGAAAATGTAAGGCTACGATCTGCATTTGATTGCCATTTTGTACCATTTCTGCCTTTTCCAGATAGCTGTCTATCAGTAATAATTACAGTGCCGGGCTTAACGCCCTCATCGATCATTTCCCAGGCTTCTTCATTTGTTGAGTCTAGCTGTGTATAATATTCGATCACTTGCCCCAGTGTTGTAGTACGAAGATTTGCCTGTACAAGATTTGTGAATATCATGATCTAAATAAAAATTAAAAGTAATTGTACATAGGTAAGGATCATACCCATAAATGAGCCAACTAAAACTTGCGATATATTGTGTGCTTTTAATACAACTCTAGCACTCGCTACCAATACCAGAATAAATCCCATTATTAATGGGGATTGTTCACCGTTCACCCATAATGCAGCTATAAGACCAGCAACTCCCATGGTGTGAATAGAAATTTTCCAATACCGAGTAATTAGAATAATTATTGCTGTGTTGGTAATAAAGCAAAACATCAGTCCTCTTACGATAGCATCCGCATTTTGTAGGGTTAGTACTATAAAACCTATAGCAGCATAAAGGACCCCCAAACTTAGAGGCATAATACGCTGTTTTCGTATACTTGCGTCCAGATCTGATATAATCCCATATCTTTGTAATATAATGATTGTAATAATTGGGAAGAGATTTGAAAAAAGGAAGCAGGTTATCAGAATTCCATCTGCGTTGGAATGTATTATAGGGTTATCATAGATCAGTATTATATAAACAAGGAAAGATATAATCATTGGGTGAAAAATGATGGATAATAATTTTGCCAGTTGGATCAAATTGTGTTTTAGTAGTTTGATTGATATTCGCCAAAAACATCCCTGAATTGATCAGAAATTTCACCAAGGGTACAACGAGATCGCACACATTCAATTATGGCAGGAATTAGGTTGCTCGATCCGGTAGCAGTTTTATGCAAGATTTTCAAATTTTTTCTTACTAATTCATTATTTCGTGAAGATTTAAAATTCTGCAATCTTTTTAACTGAAGGGCTACTGCCTTTTCATTTATGGTTAATGTATTATAAACATCATTTTCATCAGTCTTGAATTCATTTACTCCAACAATAATTTTATCTTTTTTATCGATTGAATCCTGATGTTCAGATGCGCTTCGTGCGATTTCATTTTGTGTCCAACCAGATTCTATAGCTGCTATTGCACCACCTTTATTTTCAACTTCTTTGATTATGGCATTTGCATCCGCTTCTATAGAATCAGTTAATGTTTCGATTGCATAACTGCCACCAAGAGGATCAGGATAGTCAACTAATCCTGATTCATAGGAAATAATCTGTTGTGTTCTTAGGGCCAGCCTTGCTGACTCATTGGTTGGCAATGATAGAGCTTCATCACGACTATTTGTATGCAATGATTGCGCACCACCCAATACTGCTGACAACGCTTGAATGGTTGTACGGACAATATTATTATCAATTTGTTGAGCAGTTAATGTTGATCCTCCAGTTTGTACATGGAAACGACAAAACATCGCTTTTTCATTTGTTACATTAAATTGTTCTTTCATTATTTTTGCCCACATACGTCGTGCCGCACGAAATTTAGCAACTTCGATCAATAGATTATTATGGGCATTGAAGAAAAATGATATTCTTCTTGGGAACTGATTGGGATCCAGACCTTTACCTATTGCTGCTGCTACGTAAGAAATCCCATTTGCTAGTGTAAACGCTAATTCCTGAGCCGCGGTTGAACCAGCTTCTCGGATGTGATAGCCAGATATAGAGATGGTGTTCCAATGCGGAGCATGTGTGGTGCAAAATTCCATGAGGTCAGTAACTAATCGCATGGATGGTTGGGGGGGGTATATGAATGTGCCGCGCGCGATGTATTCTTTTAAAATATCATTTTGAACTGTACCCTTCAATTTTTCTGCAGGCACACCTTGGTTTTCAGCAGTGACTAAATAGATTGCGAATAAAATAGGCGCCGTAGCATTGATGGTCATTGATGTTGAAACTTCATTTAATTCAATCCCGTCAAAAAGGATATCCATATCTTGAATGGATGTTATGGGAACGCCAACTTTACCAACTTCACCTACTGCCATGGGATGGTCAGAATCGTATCCAATTTGTGTTGGCAGATCAAATGCTACAGAAAGACCAGTTACACCCTGTTCCAAAAGATATTTATAGCGCTTGTTTGATTCTTCTGCCGAAGAAAAACCTGCATACTGGCGTATCGACCATGGTTTATCCCGGTACATATTGGGGTATAAGCCCCTGGTAAATGGAAATTCACCTGGGTTTTCTTTCATTTTAATTGGCGTTCTTTTTTAATGGTTTGGTACGCATTATTAACTGCTTTAAATTTTTCTTCGGCTAGTTTTTGAAGGTCGTACCCAAGATGTGATACTTTATCTGGATGGTATTTATTCGCCATTTTACGGTATCCTTTTTTTACATCTCCATCATTGCAAGATGGATCAAGCTCTAAAATCTTATAAGCTGAAATCTTATCCTTTATGAACATGGCTTTGATGCTCTCAAAATCATTATCATTGACGTTTAGATAACCTGCGATGGTATGGATAACTTTTATTTCATCGATGTGAATATGATTATCAGCATTTGAAAGGCCAAACAAGATATGTACAAGTTCTATTCTGCTGGGGTGGTCCATGGACCGCTGGATTTGACGGCAAACGTCCCGTAATGGATAATCTTGTTTAAGAATATCTTTAAAGAGTATCATAAAATTTTGCACATCACTTGTACTGAATTCTTGCTTAAGGAAGTCCTTTACATAAAGAAGCTCGGATCGCAATAATTGATTATCAGCTTTCATTACCTTGGCAAATAAAACTAGCATAGATACTATAAAATCACCCGGTTGTGTTTTCGGATAACCAGTTTGTCTCTGAGTATATTGGCGACCTCCTTGTTGTTCTGACATAGAGGCCCAAGCAAACCCAAGTATGCCGCCAATTGGGCCACCAAGAACCCATCCAAGGCCACCCCAAAGAAGTTTTTTATTTATACTCATTGTAGTTTATTTATATCAAATCGAATTCGTTGTAAAGAAAAACTACATAATAACATAATTGTGAGAAAGTTATATTCAGGTATGGACTTACCAATAAAGACAAGAGCTGCACTATTTTGGAATGGTTTATTCTTTGGTGCAAAAAATAATGATGTGCCATTGGCTCTCGATAAAAATATTCCTGAATTAGGCAGCGTTTTATTCCTTCTCCCCGAAGCGGAACATTTTACCCGTGTAGTGAGAATATTTTTACAATCAATACAAAATGCCCTAGGTCCTTTTCCCGCTATGAGAATTGAATATGCATTGGCCAAAAAAAGCCTTATTTCTTATGGATCATTGATAAAAGAACCCTTTATAGTCTATTCATCCAGTGATCTTAATTATTGGGGCTTACCAAAAAAAAAGTTACTAAATAAATGCAGTGGCTTAAATATCAATGCAGCAATCGATTTAAATCCGGATTTTAACCCAATAGCTTTAACCCTAATGCAAGTTGCAAGGGCAGAGGTGAAGATTGGTTATTACTCAAGAAAAAAAGAACAATATTATAATATATTGATTGATCGCAAGAAAACGGATTTTTTAGAAAGGGGTAACCGTTATATAATTCAGTTATTAGGGTTGAATTAACTTAAAATATTTTTTCAACAAATTATTGCCACCACAAAGACCCCCGATTAACTTAACGCCCGATTTCAGTAGAGATTATCGATGTTAGAAGGAATTATCTGTCCAAACTGTGGTGCAAACATTAACGAAATGGATCTTCGTGAGAAACTCGCTTGCACAAATTGTAAGAAAGATCTTAAGGATCGTAGTTATCTTGATTTTCTTGAATACCTTATGACTAATGGAATCGTAGAAAATCTCGACTTTTTTGATACAGCTGTTTACAGTGAGGATATTGAACGGTTTGACCATGAAGACGAGGATGATGTAGAGATTACGGAGCATGAAAAAAGAAAAGACACTTTCAATCTATATGAAAATGAAATGGTCAAACAACAAGAGCAAGAAGAAGAATTAAACTATAAAGATTTTAAAGGCCTTGATGAAGATTGGGAAGATTTTAATAGTACATAAATCATTATTTGGAGTAACATAATGGAAGCAAAGAAAAAAGTTCAGCAAATAAATATTGAGTTGGATGAAAATGTCAGTAGCGGTGAATATGCAAATTTTGTTGTAGTAACACATTCACCAGCTGAAATAGTGATGGATTTTACTAGATTGCTACCTGGCGTAGCAAAAGCTAAAGTTCATTCAAGAATCATCATGGCTCCACCCCATGCAAAAGCCTATTTAATGGCATTAACTGATAATATAGAGAAATTTGAATCCAAGTATGGTGAAATTAAGTCACCAGGTCAGGAAGGATTTACAGATTTTGGAGTTAAGCCTCCGGAAGGCTCGCTTCCGAACTGATCTATAACAACTGAATAATTTCAACTGTACCGTACCCAGGTACGGCCCCTTTTTAATTCACGCATTTTCAGAAATACCCATAAAGTAATTATCAACCAGGCTATCCCATATCCAAATAACCCACCAAATAACACATCGCCAGGATAATGTACCCCCACATATACCCGACTTAATGCTACTGAAAAAGCCAGGAATAATAAGGGCTTTTTCCATTGGTCATAGAAATAAGATAGGATTGTCGTTCCTACGAATATGTTTGCTGCGTGAGCAGATACAAATCCATATCTCCCACCCTTAGGAACCAATAGATTTACTGTATCCCCTAACGCATGCGAAGGCCTCAGGCGGCCAATTGCTGGTTTAATAATTTCGACTACCGTTTTATCAGTAACTATTGCAGCAATTAATAGCAGTACCACAGCAATTTTTCCTCTTTTACCACCGCGAACAATCAGCGCTATTAGACCAATGAGCGCTGGTATAGCCCAAAGATGTTCATTTGTTATAGTTGTAAAAAACAGGTCAAATATTGGATTCGATAGTGTATCATTTATAAAGTATAATATGCTGCGATCAATTTGATCCAACCAATCAAGAAAGTTGTCCATGAATCAGTTAATTATTACCCTTTTTGTATTGTATTTAGGTGGTTTTTTCCGTGTTCGTCAAAATATAGTTCTACAAATTTATTTAATAGTATGGAAACTAACCCTGGCTCTGATTTATCTATGGTTTGTTTGCTCTTCATCGCTGCGACAATAATTTGCTGAAGTAATAAGGTCTGATCTACATATTGCTGCCTTCCAGGTTCATTATTCTTCTTTGGTTTTATACGTTGTGCTAGAAAATAATCAGCTATGATAGATTGGATAAAGGCTGCGTGTTCTTCCTTTGTATTTACCCACCTGACCAATTGATTCATATTTTGAGCACTTGATTCATCATTTGTTAATTGGTTTATTTGGTTCATGGCTTTTTCAATTGTAGTAACGTGTTCTCTTATTTGTATAATACGAATTGCATCATCGTAAATACCGCAAGGTACTTGGCAGTGAGCAGTCATAATGTTTAAGCCAAACGCTGTAATGATGACGGGAAACGCAATAAAATTTCTGATTTTCATGATTGTTAATTCTCCTTTGAATTATATGTTTATTTAATTCGTAGAAATTAAAACCAGTAGATTTTAATTCCCTATGATCTTCATTAATTAAAAAGTAGTTGACGTCGATTAGGTAGGCGTTTGACTTGGTTTGAGAATATTAGCAGGACGGTCGAATTATTTGGCTGGTAACTTCCCCCGATCCTAGACTTAGAGGCAGTCCTGCTTTAGCTTAAAAAAATAATTATAGCGTCTAGAACTTTGCTTGGAGACGGAACATTATTACCCTGCCTAACTGTGGCCCGCCTTGGATTTCCGTATGCATGTGATCAAGCAGGTTGTTCAAGGTTAACATTGCAGTTAGGTTATCGTTGATTTTATAGTCAGTATGCAGATCGAAAATATTATAGGAATTGATATTCCCGTAGTATATCCCTGATGACCATGGAAAGCCATCAACATGGCGAAAATTTAATGAAAAGGTATAAGGTTTATCTTGCGGTTCATATTGTATTTTAAAGCCACCTTTATTTTTAGGAGCATTAATAGGATCTTTTGAATTAGTTACCGGATTCAAGAAGTCTGAGACATTCAAATAGGAATAATGAAGATCAAACGAAAGGCTTCTAGTGATAAAATATGTTATACTGGCGTCCAATCCGCTAACATCAACTACCCCATAATTCAAATAGCCAACGACTACTGGAGGGGCTAGACCCTTTATTGTATCCATCGCTGTAACTCCTACAATTTCATCACGCCATTTATCAAAGGATATATCATAATCTTCTTGGTCAGCAATAATATTATCATCTGCTATATCTACTACATTATTTATAATACCATCACCGTCCCAATCAGATTCCAAGGTATATTTATTTATCACGATTGGCGTAATAAAGGTGGGCCTGCTAATGAAATTGCTAAAATGATTTGTATAGATATCCAACGTGCCAAACATTCTTTTGTTCAAACGACCTTTCCAGCCGAATTCCCAGGTATTAATAACTTCAGCATCAATTTCAGGTAGGTCCGTTGTTGTATAATTATAAAATCCCTGTATTTTTGGATCGACAGATGGGTAAAAAAGCACATGCTGGGACGTATCGATCGGGCCATATTTAAACGTATTTACATCATAATAATATGGCTGGCTATTTTCTGCTCTTGGGTAAACATACCCGCCATCAGCTCCTCTAGCGTATACTTTAAAAATGCTTACCCGAGCGACAAAAATATCAAGAAAAAGCGCCTGATTGGTTGGTGTATTAAAAGCCTGGGCCCAGGTAAGACGAAATGTTTGGTTATCCTTTGGCCGGTAAATTAATCCAACTTTTGGTGATATCTGTAATCCTTCAGTTTTATCAAAATCAAATTTCCAGTTTAGAAAGTTTACGTTCCTACCTATTTCATTATCAAAGGTCACCATATCAGTCAGACGATCGTGGGCATCCCATCGTGTTGCCTGCACAATTTCAAATTTATCTGATAATTTCCAATTCACCTGGTAATAAGCACCTACTTCATTTACTATGCGTCTATTATCCTCATCTGATTCATCAATACCTTCATCAATCAGGCCATCGCCATCATTATCTATTCCATCTTTTATTGCACCGTACACATTATCAATAGGCTCGCCGTTTTCGTTTGTTTCAATGACTGCCCAGCTATTATATCTTTCTCCTATATCATACCAGGTGTTATCATTTTGATCGCCAAAAGTATCTGGTGAACCTGCTTCGCCATCACCATCGCTATCGCGCCTATCTGATCCACTATTATCCCGCAATATGGTGCCTCGAGTATCGGGCATAGTCATAAAGTAATCGATTCCCCATACAAAGCGCAATTTGCCATTAAAAAATTCGTTGGCCTGTTGTAGTTGTGTACTAAGTTGTTTTGATCGATCATAGATCGTACCACCAGTAGCCAGGTTTCTTGTTGGTGAGTAGGCCAGAGGATACTTGGAATTATAATCCCCGGAATAACTGGTATTCAGGTAACTTTGCAAATACCAGCTCTTATACATTATCCGACCATGAATATAACGGTAAACCCAGCCATCGGCCATGTATCTAGCAATACCGGTAATATTAATATTCCGAGCTTTAGCGTACCCTTGGGAAACACTGACAGTTAAATCGGGGTTAATTTCCCAATCGGCCCTAATGTCATAACGAAAATTTTCAACGTCAAAATCAGGGTAATCATCAAGTCCATCACCATTCGCATCTTTTATAACTGTAGTTAATCCACCATAATTCATTTTAAAATCATCAACACCATCATATATGCCATCGCCATTGGTATCAAAAATTAATTTACCATCTGCAGTATATGTATACTCTCCAAAACCATAGCCAGGCGCAGTGCTGCCGATCCGGTCAGTAAAGCCAGAGCCTCGTTCATCCAGTTCATCGATTTCACCATCCCCATCATTATCAACCCCGTCATACCAGGCTTCTGCTAGGTCATCGATTCCTTCATCAATTTGTTCATCAATTTGACCATTAAAATTATTATCGACACCATCTGCATATTTTTTACCAATTCTATCTTCAGTAACTCCCCAAAGGACTATACCATTTTCTAAGGTATAGCGGTGGAAGGGGTCACTGGCTGCTGTGGCAACCATATCTTCTGTTATTAGCGGTGAACCGCCTTCCCCATCAGGGAATGTACCATCTATCCCATCAGTAAATCGGCGACCCACAAAGGATGGATCAGAATCGGGCCAATAATCCAGCATTTCTTCTGTGAAATACGGATTTCCAAATTCACCATTTACTCCGCCTTCATCTACACCATTTTTCCGTAAATGCGGACGGCCAAGGAATGCAGGATCGTGACCTTCATACTCATCACCATTATAATGGTGCCAGTCCTCACCCCGTAAAACAACCGTTGAAACCTTAAAACCAAAGTTACCCAATTTTAATCCGCCCAAACGCAAATCTTTAAAGTTAGTAGCATGACGCATGGTATATTTTTGCATCGGATCAGTATCTTTTTGCGATAAAGAACCGCCTTGAATATTGATAGTTGTTCCGGCAGCATCGAGCGGTGAACTGGTGATGATATTTAGAACACCTGTGTATGCATTAGGGCCATATAATGCCGACGAAGGACCTAAAACGACTTCGATTTGTTCCACATCCTCAAATGAAACGGGTATAACATTGTAAGCAATAAGACGCAAAGACGGTACGTTGGCCATTCTGCCATCAGTAAGCGTTAAGAGCCTTGAACTAAAGGAAGTATTAAATCCCCGGGCGCTCAAATTATAACTATCGATGCCTGATTGAGTGAACTCAACACCCTTCACCGTTTTCATGTAATCACCAAGATTGGTATTGCTTTCGCGGCGAATATCCTTTTTAGTTATGACACTAATCGCAGCCGGCGCATCCTCGACCCGTTCACGTTTCCGAGAGGCTGTGACAACGTATGTCTGCATCTGAATTGCCTCTTTTAACAGTGAGAAATCCGCAATTAATTCTTGTTCTGACTCAATAGTAATAGGTTTTTCTTGTTGTTCGTAACCAATATAGGTCACCTTTAAAACATGATCACCCACTGGCACATTATTGATCAGATAGTCCCCTTCAACATCTGTTGCCGCACCCATGGTAGTACCATCAATAACAATATTTGCACCAATAAGTGGATCACCACTGTCTTGATCTAAAATTTTACCCTTAACAGAGCCTGTTTGGGCGAATATCCATGATGAACATAATAAAATGAATGCTAAGGAATTTTTCATAATTCTATCCTACAAAGAAAGACAGCTCTAACCCGTTAGAGCTAGAGCTGCCTTTTCATTAGTTTAACAATTCCTGGAAATGAAATTATTTCAATAAAGTCATTTTCTTTATGGAATTGTATTTACCTGCTGTGACACGGTAAAAATACATGCCGCTAGTAAGCTGCTTTCCACTCTGGTCGCGACCATCAAAGTTAACGACATGGTGGCCAGCGCTAAGATCGCCCGAGTGTAAGGT
>Ga0208764_10001746_pt1 | contig 13901 bp, 14 predicted proteins | sample ETNtaG_18_FD_185762 | JGI IMG/M metagenome (GOLD analysis project Ga0208764, IMG submission 185762) | Marine microbial and viral communities from oxygen minimum zone, Eastern Pacific Ocean - ETNP201302SV91 (SPAdes) (version 2) | ecosystem: Environmental > Aquatic > Marine > Oceanic ... | reverse complement strand
AAAAAAAAAAGAAGAAAAAAAAATGGATAAAAAAAAATTAATAGATTTTGAAGAGGATATAGCTTCCCTGTTTAATAAAGGAAAAATTTTAGCACCAGTTCATCTTTATCAAGGAAATGAAGAAAAAATTATTGAAATTTTCAAAAAAATTAAAACTCAGGACTGGGTTTTTTGTAGCTGGAGGTCTCATTACCAATGTCTTTTAAAAGGAGTTCCTCAAGATAAAATAAAAAAAGAAATTCTTGCCGGCAGATCTATTTCTCTATGTTTTCCAGAGCATAAAATTTATTCTTCAGCCTTGGTTGGGGGCTCAATACCTATAGCTGTTGGAACCGCTATGTCTTTAAAGCTTAAAAAAGAAAAAAATACCATGGTTTATTGTTTTATGGGAGAAATGACATCTGAGACAGGGATAGCTCACGAATGTATAAAATACAGCAGAAATTTTGATTTACCTATCCATTTTGTGGTTGAGGACAATGAGAAATCAGTCTGTACCGATACAAGAAAAGCATGGATGCAAAAAAAATTAAGTTATGAAGGAGTCAATGATAAGTTTGTTACCTTTTACAGTTATAAATCAAAATGGCCTCACGCTGGTGCCGGAAGTAGAGTACAATTTTAATTTTATGAAATACGCAGAAGAACTAACTAAAGCAATGGATTTTTTGGGAAAAGATCCCAGAACAATCTTTATTGGACAAGCGGTTGAGTATCCGGGTACTGCGATGAGTAATACATTAAAAAATATACCCAAAAATAAACTTTGTGAACTTCCTGTGGCTGAAGAGATGCAGCTTGGAATTACTAATGGACTTGCGTTAAATAAACATGTTCCAGTTAGTATATTCCCTAGATGGAATTTTCTTTTGCTTGCTGCAAACCAATTAATTAACCATTTAGATAAGTTTCATATAATGTCACAAGGTAAGTTTAAAACAAAAGCAATTATAAGAACCTCTATTGGGTCTCAAAGACCACTTCATCCCCAGCATCAACATATTGGAGATTTTACCGAAACATTTAAAAAAGCTTTAACTACAGTAGAAGTTATTAGGCTTGATGAAGCATCAGATATTTTTCCATCCTACAAAAAAGCTCTTACACGAGAAGATGGAAAAAGTACTATTTTAGTTGAATACGGAGACTATTATAACGAAAAGTAAAATACATGATAATTACAAAAACTCCTTATCGTATATCTTTTTTTGGTGGTGGCAGCGATTATCCGTCATGGTACAAAAAAAATGGTGGTGCAGTACTATCGAGTACAATTGATAAGTACATATACATTTCATGTCGTTTTTCACCAAGTTATTTTAAACATAAGTACAGAATTGTTTGGAGAAAAATTGAAAATGTTCAGAAAATTAATGAAATAAATCACAGGGCCGTTAGAGAACTTTTAAAACACTTAAATATTAAACCCGGGTTAGAAATACATTATTACGGGGATTTACCCGCAAGAAGCGGTATGGGGTCAAGCTCATCTTTTACAGTAGGTTTGATGAATGCTTTATGCAGAATAAACAAAACGAAACTAACAAAATCAAAACTGGCAAATAAAAGCATATATTTTGAACAGAGAATTATGAAGGAAGTTGTTGGATCTCAAGACCAAACATCAGCTTCTTTTGGAGGTTTTAACAAAATAATATTCAACAAAAATAATTCTATTAATGTTAAAAAAATCCCATCAAAAAAAAATATTAAAAGATTAAATGAAAATCTTCTCTTAATTTATACGGGGATTAATAGAACAGCACACAAAATTGCAAATCAGTACGTAAATAAGCTTACAACAGTCAAAAAGGATCATATTAGGAAAATTTTAGATTATGTTGAAGAAGGAGAAAAAATCTTACACTCCGGAGAGATAGATGATTTTGGAAGACTTTTAAATGATGCTTGGATGGAAAAAAAAGCGCTTAGTAGCTTGATAACAAATTCAAAAATTAATGAGATATATGATCACGCAATGAAGAATGGAGCTTTAGGAGGAAAGCTTTTAGGAGCAGGCGGAGGAGGATTTTTGCTAATGTACATGGATAAAAATAAAAGAAAAAATTTTTTTAAAAAAAACAAAAAATTAATTAATGTTCCTTTTCGTTTTACAGGATTAGGAAGTGAAATTATTTTTGATAAATTAACAAAAAAAATATAATGAAAATTAATCATCCATTGATGCATAATAATTTTTTAAATTCCGATATGAATGCGGTAAGAAAATTGATTAGAAATAAAAATCTTATACTCACTCAATCAAAAAAAGTTTTAGAATTTGAAAAAAAATGGTCTAAATGGCTTGGTGTAAAATATAGTGTTTTTGTTAACTCAGGGTCTTCTGCAAATTTTATTACAATGCTGATTCTAAAAAGCTTATCTCCAAAAAGAAAAGAGATCATAGTTCCAACTCTTACCTGGGTTTCAGATATAAATTCTGTAATTATGAGTGGGTTTAAACCTGTTTTTGTGGATATCGACCCAAAAAATTTATCAATGAACCAAGAACAAGTTTTAAAAAAAATTAATAAAAATACTCTTGCCGTTTTTATTACCCATGTTCAAGGATTCAATGGATTATCAGAAAAACTTTTAAAAAAGATTAAAAATAAAAAAGTCATGCTTATAGAGGATGTATGTGAATCTCACGGCGCAACTTTTAAAAATAAAAAACTAGGAACATATGGATTGATGTCTAATTTCTCATTTTATTATGCTCATCATATGTCTACCATAGAAGGTGGAATGATATGTACAAACGATAAAAAACTTTATGAAAAAGCAAGAATTTTTAGATCTCACGGAATGTCAAGAGAGTCTAAAAATGATAAATTTGAACAAAAAATGATGAAAAAATATCCAAAATTATCGCCGCAGTTCATTTTTCTTCACCCTACTTTTAATTTTAGAAATAACGAAATCGGTGCTGTTATAGGATTAAATCAACTAAAAAGGCTTAATAAAAATAATTTTATTAGAACAAAAAATTTGAAACTTTTCTTAAAATTATTAAATCCAACAAAATATAGAACCGACTACGATGTTACGGGAAGTTCCAATTATGCCTTCCCTGTAATTTTTAAAAATAAAAACTTAAAGTTTAGAGAAAAATTTGAACTAACTTTAAAAAAACACAATATAGAGTTTAGAAGAGGAAACGCAGGTGGAGGGAATCAACTAAGACAACCTTACTTAAAACCGTATTTAAAAAGAATAAATTTAAAAAACTTTTCTGAAGTAGAGCATGTTCATTTTTTTGGATACTATATTGGAAATTATCCCAGTCTAAGTATTAACAAAATAAAAAAAATATGCGAAGTTTTAAACAAAATAAACTTATAAAAATAGATTTGATTTATGCTAAAAGTAAAAATAATTAAAAATTCTACCTTCAAAGATCACAGAGGTTTTTATTGGACAACATGGAAGAAAGGTATTTTGAAGAAAATGAAATTTAATCATGACAAATTCTCTATTTCAAAACAAAATGTTTTAAGAGGGTTGCATTGTGATTTTAAATCTTGGAAATTGGTCACATGTACATTTGGCAAAGTATTTTTTGTTGTTGTTGACATGAAAAAAAAATCCAAAAATTATTTAAAACATAAAAGCTGGATATTAAGTCATGAAAAACCAACCTTGATTCTTATTCCTCCTCATTATGCTAATGCTTATGTATCCTTGTCGAAGAGATGTGTTTTTCATTACAAATGGAGTTATAAAGGCAAATATATTGATTCAGGTAAGCAAAAAAGTTATCGATGGAACGATCCAAAAATTAAAATTAAATGGCCTATAAAAAAACCAATTTTAAGTAAAAGGGATAAAACTTCTAATTTTTTATAAGAAATGAGCAAAATATTAATAACTGGCGGCGGAGGATATGTAGGATCAATGCTTACAACTGTTTTGGTTAATTTGGGTCACCAGGTGTCTGTTATAGACCTTATGAAATATGATAAAGGCTCTTTGAATCACCTGTATTATCACAAAAATTTTAAATTAATTCAAAAAGATATTAGAGATGCAAAACTAATGAAGAGACTGATTAGAAAAAATGAATATATAATTCCATTGGCAGCATTAGTTGGAGCTCCTTTGTGTGATAAAAATAGAAAAGAGGCGGTTTCCATTAATTACAAATCAATTAAATCCTTGGTTTCACTAAGCTCTAAAAAAAATAAAATAATTTTTTTAACAACTAATTCGGGATACGGGGTAGGTGAAAAAAATAAATTTTGCGATGAAAATAGTCCTTTGAGACCTATCTCACTTTACGGCAGAACCAAGTGTGATGCAGAAAAAGAAGTTATGAAATTTAAAAACTGTATTTGTTTTAGATTGGCAACTGTTTTTGGTTTTAGTTATCGTATGAGAACTGATTTGCTGGTTAACAACTTTGTTTATAATGCAATGAAGACAAAAAAATTAACAATTTTTGAACCTCACTTTAGAAGAAATTTTATTCATATTAGAGACGTTGTTTCTGCTATTGTTTATTCAATTAATAACTTTCAAAAACTAAGATCAAATGTTTATAATCTTGGATTATCCTCAGCAAATATAAGCAAATTGATGTTGGCAAAAAAAATTAGAAAACAGATGAGAAATTTAAAAGTAAAAATAGTTAAGAATAAAAAAGATCCAGACAAAAGAGATTATTTTGTTAGTAATAGAAAAATTGAAAAAAAAGGCTTTAAAGCAAAAATTTTACTTGAAACCGGTATAGAGGAATTAATTACTTTGTTTCAGGTCGATAAGAAAAAAATAATTAATAATTATTAAATTTTTTTAATTATACTTTTTACCTGATCGTAAAAATTTTCTTTTGCATATTCAAAATATAGTTTACTTCGATCTGCACAGATTTTATCAGATAGTTGATCCCCAATCATAAAACTTTTTTTTTCTTTAGTGTGCCATCTGTATTTTATTTGTTTAACCATTAAGTTTCCAGGTTTTCTCAAATCCGTTACTTTTCGATATTTTTTTATTTTAGCATCTGGATGATAAGGGCAAAAATTTATATCATTAAAAAAAATATTATTTTTTTGTAATTTTTCTTTTAAAGCGTTGTGGAGTTTATAAAACTGATACTCACTGTATATGCCTTTCCCTATTCCAGCCTGGTTAGTGATTATAAAAATATAATAATTATTATCGCTTAAAAATTTGAGACCAGAAATTACACCAGGTCTAAATTTAAAATCTCTAATTCTATGAATATATCCTGTATCATAATTTATTACTCCGTCTCTGTCTAAGAAGGCAGCTGGTTTTGAACAATTTTTTAATAGAAGTTTTTTTGCTTTTTTAAAATTTTTTGGAGTTCCAATATCTAAAAAAAACTTCTCAACCAACAAACCAGATATTTTTCTTTTTTTTATTAAATTTGGTAAAACATCATTCTCTAAAGAGGTATTTTTATTTTTTATAAATCTAAATATATTTTTCTTAAAAAAATAAATACCACCATTCATGCAGTAATTTTTCTTTTGATAAACTATTTTATTTTTTTTTAATCCTATTGAGCTTAATTTTTTATTTGATTTATAAGATTGATTTTTTACAAGAGCTAAAGATCCGTAGCTTTTTTTGTCACAGGATTTGACTAATTTTTTTAAATCTATTTCAAGAAAAGTATCTCCATTTACTAGTACAAAATCATTAACTTTTTTTCTTAAACTGTTCAAAGCACCAGCTGTGCCCATAGGTTTTTTTTCCTTCAAACATATTACAGGAGTACAATTATAATTTTTATTGTGAAACTTTTTAGAAATTAAGTTTGACTTATATCCGGCTAGTATAAAAATATTTTTAAAACGATATTTACTGTAGCATTGAATTATATATTCTAGAAAAGGTTTGTTATTAAAAGTAGCCATTGGTTTGGGCTTTCCTTTTAATAAAGATTTAATTCTTGATCCTTTTCCACCTGCTAAAATCACTAAATCTAAAGAATGCATTTTTGTAAGCTTAAATTTATAATCAATTGTTGATTTAATCAATTTTTAAAATATAAATCTTGAATGCCAAAAATTAAGAAAATTTTAGTCACAGGTGGAGCTGGCTTTGTAGGCACTAATTTAATCAATCTATTGCTAAAAAAAACAAAACATAAAATTATTAGTCTTGATAATTACTCTTCTGGATCAAAAAAAAATCATATTAAAAATAAAAGAGTAACTTATGTAAAAGGCGAAACAAAAAATATCTCTCAAATTATAAAAAAATCAAAAGATATTATATCTCTTTTCCATTTTGGTGAATTTGCTAGAATCTATCAAAGTTTTATAAAGATGGATGAGTGTATTGCTTACAATTCAATCGGAACGAATGCAGTTTTTAATTATTGTTTGAAAAATAAAATTAAACTTATCTACTCAGCCACATCTGCTTCATTAGGAAATAGGGGGCATGATAAAAATTTATCTCCTTACGCTTTTACAAAAGCAAAGAATTTAGGATTATTAGAGAATTTAAAAAAGTGGTTTAACTTTAAGTATGAAGTTGTTTATTTTTATAATGTTTATGGACCATATCAAATTTGCAGAGGAGACATGGCTACAGTTATAGGAATATTTGAAGATTATTATAAATTAAAAAAACCATTACCTGTAGTTAAGCCGGGGACACAAACAAGAAGATTTACACACATACATGATACAGTTGAAATTTGTTATCAAGCTTGGAAAAAGAAACTTTGCAGACATTACAGTATTGCTCATCACAAAAGTTATTCAATACTAGATGTTGCTAAAATGTTTAATACAAAAATTAGATATTTACCTAAGAGACCAGGAGAAAGATATGCATCAGCACTAACAAACATGAACCTTTCAAACAAAGTTTACAAACATTTTGGAAAGATTGAACTTGAAGATTATATAAACGATTTTTTGATTAATAATTATTAAATTTTAATATTTAATGACCAGGAAATTCTATTAAACTTTTTGTAAAGTAAGATTTATCGATTAGTTTTTTGTTTCCACCTAAGTCAAACAAATTTATAATAAATATAAAACCAGCAACTTTTCCACCAGAGAGCTCTACTAGTTTGGCACCGGCCTCTGCCGTTCCACCAGTTGCAATCAAATCGTCAATAACTAAAATTTTTTCATTTTTATTTATCGAATCTTTATGAATTTCTAATGTAGCTTTTCCATATTCGAGTTCAAAATCTACCGAAAGTCTTTCTGCGGGTAGTTTATTTTTTTTCCTCATCATGATTAAAGGTTTTTTCAACTTATAGGAGACAGCAGAAGCGAATATAAAACCTCTAGATTCTATTGCTGCTATTTTATCAAAATTTATTTCCTTAGAAATATCGTTAATTTTGTCTATAGAGTGATTAAATGCTTTAGAATCTTTTATTAGAGTGGTGATATCTCTAAACAAAATACCTTTTTTAGGGTAATCAGGGATTGATCTTATATATTTCTTTAAATCCATATTTTACTTCATTATCTAACAAAAAAAGATTAATAATTAAATCATGAAAAATAGAAATCTTGGGATAAATAGAAAGCTTGGGATAATCGGTGGAAGTGGCATTTACAAAATGGAGGGTTTTGAAAAAATCAAGTGGAAAAAAGTAGATACTCCTTGGGGAGAGCCTTCGGACTCCATAATGATAGCAAAATTTTATGGCAATGACATATGCTTCATTCCAAGACATTCTAGGGGACACAAAATCAGTCCTACTAACATAAATTTTAGAGCAAATATTGATGCTATGAAACAACAAGGTGTTACAGATATAATATCTGTATCAGCAGTCGGTTCTCTAAAAGGAAACTTAAGCCCAGGTACTTTTGTGGTAGTAGATCAGTTTATTGACAGAACTTTTTCCAGAGTAAAAACATTTTTTGATGAGGAAATAGTTGCGCATGTTTCAATGGCAAAACCCACTAGCAAATGTTTGAGTGAATGCTGCCAAGCTGCCCTAGAAAAATTGAACATCAACCATCAAATGGGAGGAACCTATGTGGTCATGGAGGGACCTCAGTTTTCAACGTTTGCGGAGTCAAATTTATATAGATCTTGGAACGCAGATGTTATTGGAATGACAAATATGCCAGAAGCCAAACTAGCAAGGGAAGCAGAGATAAGATATTCCACAGTTGCAATGGTTACAGATTACGATTGTTGGCATTCAGAACATGAAGAAGTGGATGTTGCAATGGTAATTAAAACTCTGCAAAAAAATGCTTCTAATGCTCAAAACATGGTTAAAGAGATTATTAAAACTTTTAAATATTTTTCATCTGATAAAGATCCAGCAAATAATTGTTTAGATACAGCTATAATTACAGATTCTAAATTAAGAACAAAAAAAACCATAGAAAAATTAAAACATATCGCAGGAAGAGTTTTAAAAAAATAATGCACATTGATGGAAAAGCTTTTAGAACAATTTGGTTTGAAAATAATATTGTAAAAATTATTGATCAAACTAAACTTCCTCACCAATTTACAATAAAAGATTTAAAATCAGTTAAAGACTCAATTAATGCTATAAAAACTATGGAAGTAAGAGGAGCTCCATTGATAGGGGCTACAGCAGCTTATGGCTTGGTTTTAGCTATTATTGAAAAAAATGATCAATCCTTTCTTAAAAAAGCCAGCGAAGATTTAATTCAATCTAGACCTACCGCTATTAATTTAAAATGGGCAGTAGATAGAATGATGAAAAAATTATCAGGCGTGAATAGCAATGAAATTTTAAAAATAGCAATTGATGAAGCAAAAGCTATTTGCGAAGAAGACGTAGGTTTTTGCAAAAATATTGGATTAAATGGACTTAAGATAATTGAGAAAATTTCTAAAAAGAAAAAAGATACAGTAAATATTTTAACACATTGTAACGCAGGATGGCTCGCTACTATTGACTGGGGAACTGCCACTTCGCCTATTTATCATGCCCACCAAAAAGGAATTAAAGTACATATTTGGGTAGACGAGACAAGACCTAGAAACCAAGGAGCTAATCTCACTTCGTATGAACTGAACGAAGAAGGAATACCTAATACAATAATTGCTGATAATACTGGTGGTATTTTAATGCAAAGAGGAGAAGTAGATATGTGTATTGTTGGAACCGACAGAACCCTTTCAACAGGAGACGTTGCAAATAAAATTGGAACATATCTCAAAGCCTTAGCAGCGCATGACAATAAAGTTCCTTTTTATGTAGCTTTACCAAGTTCAACAATTGATTGGAATTTGAAAAATTTTAAAGATATTCCAATAGAAGAAAGAAATTCAGAAGAATTATCTCATGTAGAAGGTTTAGATAAAAATAATAAAGTAACAAAAGTTTTGATTTACCCAAAAAAAAGCAAAGCAATGAATTTGGCATTTGATATTACTCCCGCTAAATATGTAACAGGATTAATAACAGAAAAAGGAATTTGTGAAGCTTCAACAGAGGGATTAAAAAATCTATTTAAATGAAAAACTCATATACTTCCGTACAAAGGTCTAACAACGGTATATCTCGTATCAAATTAAACGATCCTGACACTTACAATTCGTTGTCCTCAGACATGCTTAAGTCATTAATATCAGGCTTCAAAGACTTTGATAAAGACGAAAAAACAAGAGTAATTATTATCGAGGGTTCGGGAAAAGGCTTTAGTGCCGGACATAATTTGAAAGAAGTCAAATCTTTAAAAGGAAAGTCTAATTATAAAAAATTGTTTGATCTATGCTCGGAATTAATGATGACGATTGTGAACAATAAAAAACCTGTTATTGCAAAAGTTCATGGAGCTGCTTTTGCAGCAGGATGCCAATTAGTTGGAACTTGTGATTTGGCTTTAAGTACAAGCGATTCAAAGTTTTGTACACCCGGCGTTAATATAGGGCTCTTTTGTAGTACACCCATGGTTGCCTTAAGTAGAAACGTTAATCGAAAAAAAGCAATGAAGATGTTGTTAACAGGAGATCCGGTTGGTGCCCAGCATGCAAAAGAAATTGGTCTTATCAACGATCATTTTGATAGCTCAAAACTAGAAGAAGAAGTTTTAAAGTTAGCAGAAAATATTGCTTCTAAATCAAAGAAGGTAGTTAAAATAGGAAAGAAAGCTTTTTACAAACAATTAGAAATGCCGTTAGACAAAGCATACAAGTATACCAGTAAAGTTATGAGTGAAAACATGATGGCTTTAGATGCCAAAGAGGGCATTTCCGCTTTTTTAGAAAAGAGAACTCCAAGCTGGAAAGACAAATGACGGATGACAACTTAATTAAACAAACTCTTGATTCCGCAAAAACAATTGCAATGATTGGAGCAAGCACAGTTAAAGAAGAAGAGTCGGTAGCTAAAACAAGATTAAAACCTTCAATTATTGTTATGAAATACCTTCTAGAGTTTGGTTACAAAGTTATACCTGTAAATCCTTTTTCCGAAGGAAAAAAAGTGCACGGTGAAACTATAGTTGGAAAGTTAGAAGATGTATCTGCCCCAATAGATATAGTAAATGTTTTTCGTCCATCTAAAGAAGCACCAGAGATAGCCAAACAAACAATTAAGATTGGAGCAAAAGTTCTTTGGTTACAATTTGGCATTCAAAACACAGAAGCAGAGAAAATTTCTAATTCGGCAGGCATTACTTGTATTATGAATAGATGTATTAAACAGGAGTACCAAAGATTATTTTTAAAAATGAAACCTGTTTTTCCAGTTCTTTTGCCTGATTGATTTAAAATTATCTTAAAGAGGCAGCTATATTACCGCCATCAACAGTAAGAACAGCTCCAGTAGTTTTTTTTGAAACGGCCAAGTGAAAGAATGCTTTAGCAACATCTTCTGCTTTTACTTCGTTTGATAATAAATTTCCTCTCATATATTTATCTGTGCTTACTGATCTCGCTTTAGCTCTAGTTTTAATCATCTTCTCGGTCATTAGACCACTTTTTATTCTATCTGCATTTACTCCATTAGATCTAATTCCGTATGATCCATAGTCTACAGCATATTGTTTACACAAACTAAGCAAAGCAGATTTTGGCAAGCCATAAGGCCCAAAGTTTTTTCCGGGATTTACAGATTGTTTTGAAATATTAAAAAGTAGACATCCATTAATATTTTGTTTTTTCATTATCTTAATTGCTTCAGATGCACAGTTTTGATGAGAAAAGAAATTAATTTCAAAACTTTTTCTTAAAATCTCATCACTTACATCACCAATTGCGCCACCAGGAGCTGCTCCAGCATTAGAGATCAAGATGTCAAAGCCTCCAAATTTTTCGCAGATTTTTTTAAAAGCATTTTTAACACTTCTTTTATCCGTTACATCACAACGAATACAAAGATCTTTAATTTTAGATTGTACTTCATTCAAACGTTTTAAATCGTAATCAAGCAAAACAACTTCAGCTCCATAACTTTTGAACATTTTGTAAGTCTCAAAGCCTATAGTACCTGTAGCTCCTGTTACCACAACAACATTTCCTTCAAGAAGTTTTTTCTTTTTTTTAATTTTTGCTTGTTCCAGAGACCAGTATTCAACATCAAAAAGATCTTTCTCTGGAATAAATTTGTAAGCAGAGGTTTCTTCAACAGAGCTAATCACTTTAGCATTTGTTTCGGTCAAGTCTCCAGCTATTCTTGCTGCACTCAAGTCTTTACCAACGCTGAACATACCAATATTTTGGACTAGAACCACTCTTGGAGAGGTATCCAACATTACTTTTTTTTCTTTAACTTTTTTACTATTCACTTTGAAATAGCTGGTATATTTTTTTCGATAATTCTCAAAAGCTTTTTCTGCTGTTTTTTTAAAGTCTTCAATTGAAGAATTTTTCTTAGGTGTAATTATTAAAGGAAACGGTTTTACTCTAATTACATGGTCTGGGGTTGCGGTTCCCTTAGAAGAATATGATCTAACATTTTTTCCATTGATAAAATATTTCAGATGTTTGTTTAATCTGTAATTAATAACGAATTTTTGATCTTTATTTTCAGATAAAAGACCTCTGATTATTGGTGCAATTTCATGAGGATTAAATTTTGTATTGAATTTTTTGATCTGTTTAATTTTTTTACTTTTTAATTTTTTTACTGCTTTTTCAGCTTTTGATACATACTTTATCATCAAGTCATAGGCTTCTTTACAGTCATTGGAAAAAGTAAAGATTCCATGATTCATAAGTATTAAACAGTCTATGCTAGGATTTTTTGAGTAAACTTCATTTATTTTTTTAGCCAACATAAAACCAGGCATTACATAAGGAACTATACTGGCTTTTTTTCCAAATATTTTTTTGCAAAAATTTAATCCTCCGGGTCTATTTGTTATATTCATTACCGCATCAGCATGTGTGTGATCTACATATTTAAAGGGTAAAAATGCATGTAAAAATGTTTCAACAGAAGGGTTGGGTGATTTAATATCAATTAAATTTCTTTTTTGATAAGCAACCATATCTTCATCAGATAAATATTTTTTGTTTTTAAGAGACAACAAAGGTTTTAACTTAACAGCAGGAAGTCCAGGAGGTTCTATGTCGGCCATGTCCCAGCCGCTTCCTTTAACACATAAAACTTCGTATTTTTTACCATCAATGTCTTTAATGAAGGTTTTCACAGAGGTGTTTCCTCCTCCATGCAAAACTAGCTCTTTGTTTCTTCCTAACAGACGTGTTGTGTAAACTCTTAGGGCTAAATCCTTAGAAAAACCAAGTTTTTGGTACCTTTTTATATAATTATTTGCAATTTTTTTTGACCAATTGTTTTTCAAAACCAATCTCCATTTTTATCAACAATGAATTTTTAGTTGTAAAAAATAAAATAACAAGCTAAAAAAAATATAGCGAGTCGTAAAAAAATGAAAAAAGTTGGAGAACACGTAACAATAGATTTTTTAGGGGTAAAACGAGATTACTCTCCCGATTTTTACAGCAAGATTATATACAAGATAGCCAAAAAGGCCAAAATAGAAGTTCTAAATATCTCTGAAAAAGTATTTAAGCCGCAAGGATATACCTGTTTAGCTCTTTTAGCTGAAAGCCATATGAGTTTTCACACTTTTCCTGAGAAAGGTATAATTAGTTTTGATTTCTTTACTTGTGGAAAAATTTCACCAACAGCAGCTTTAGATGTTTTAAAAGAAGAAATCAAACACAAGAGAGCTGTGGTTAGAAGTTTTGATAGAAGCAATAAAGGTGTATATGAAGACATATACAGCACGCCTGGACACAAAAAATATTACGTTGTGGATGATTCTTTAGAGAGTTTCGTATCAAAAGTCGGTCAGCACATTGAAGTTTTAAAATTAGAAGAATTTGGCAATGCTCTTTTTATAGACAGCGAATTACAAGTAGCTGAAAAAGATGAGAAAAAATACAGTGGTCAATTTGTTAATTCATCTCTTGGCCTGTCTAAAGATAATTCTAGTGCAGCAATAATTGGTGGTGGAGACGGAGGCGTAGCTAGAGAACTTCTATCAAAAGGATTCGATCTTATTGATTGGTATGAGTTAGATCCAGAAGTGGTAAAAGTTTGTCAAAAACACCTTCCAAAGATTTGTGGAGAAGTTAAAGCAAACAATAATGTAAAGACTTATTGGGGAGATGCCTTTGAAAGTATTAAAAAAGTTAAAGATTCAAAATATGATAAAGTTTTTGTTGATCTTAACGATGATGATTTCTGTATAAATTTAGCTGCAAAAAATATGAAAGGCTTAAAAAGAATCCTTAAACCAGGCGGGGTACTTACCGCTCAAGTGGGTTGTTTTTCAAAAAATCCAAAACAAGTCAAAAATTGGTTAGGAGTTTTAGAAAATAACTTCGGAAACGTAGAACTATCAGAAGTTTTTATACCTAGTTTTGATTGTAGATGGAGTTTTGCTTCTTCGTTATACAAACAGTCTTAATTAATTAAGCTTTTT
>Ga0208764_10001745_pt1 | contig 13909 bp, 14 predicted proteins | sample ETNtaG_18_FD_185762 | JGI IMG/M metagenome (GOLD analysis project Ga0208764, IMG submission 185762) | Marine microbial and viral communities from oxygen minimum zone, Eastern Pacific Ocean - ETNP201302SV91 (SPAdes) (version 2) | ecosystem: Environmental > Aquatic > Marine > Oceanic ... | reverse complement strand
AGCGCTTTGTTTCACTGGATGGTGCTGAGTTTTTTTGGAATCGGACTCGGAAAGCCAAGTGCCGAATTTGCACAAGTGGCCGTATGGGTTAGTTTGTTACTCGCTTTGATGCTGGGGGCCAAAGACTGGTTTGCAGAGGATTACCGCACTGGGTGGCTTGGCTTTGTGGCGGGCCTTAATCCGGACAACATTGCTTTGTATTGGTTGGTCAGGGTTGTATTTTTGGTGCTGTGCCAAGTGGTGGTACTGGTACCTGTCACAGGTCTGGTGGCGTTACAACTGGGTCTTCACGCCACGCAAACCATTGACCTGGCTTTCGCGTTGAGCGTGGGCATTTGGGCTGTGGCGCCGCTGTTGGGCTTGATCGCGCTGTTGGTGATGCTGACTCGTGGTGGTGCGGTTCTGGTTTATTTGCTGGCCTTGCCGCTGTTGGTCCCCGTTCTAATTTTCGGGCTTGAGGCCAGTCAGGCCAGTGGTTTGGGCCGCAGTGCAATTGCACCGCTTGCTGTGCTTGCGAGTTTGGGAATGTTGGGTTGTTTGCTGGGGCCATTCGTGGCCAAGCGCCTTGTTGGTTTAATACAGGAATAACGATGTTTGCTCAGTTGGCTTCACCCCCCAAATTTCACGCCCTGGCCAGTTGGCTGTGGGTATGGCTGCTTGCTGCCGGTGTGCTGTTGCTGGGTTTTGGTTTGTACACTGGCTTGTTTTTGGCACCTGTTGATGTTCAGCAAGGCGAAGTGTATAGAGCCATTTATGTGCATGTGCCCGCCGCGTGGATGTCAATGTTTCTTTACCTGGTAGCCTGTGTGTATGCTGGCTTGAATTGGGTGTACCGCAGCGATGTGTCCGCCGTCATGATGCGTGCGCTACTGCCCACCGGTGCATGGATGACTGTGTTGGCATTGATCACCGGCGCACTGTGGGGCAAGCCCACCTGGGGTACCTACTGGGTGTGGGATGCAAGAATGACCTCGGAGCTTTTACTGCTGTTTATCTACTGGGGCCTCATTGCCTTGGGCCAACTGACCACCAACCCGGCCAAGGCCGATCGTGTTTTGGCTGTTGGGCTGTTGATTGGCGCAGTGAATATTCCCTTAATTTACCTCTCGGTGGTTTTCTGGAATACGCTTCATCAGGGCTACAGCGTGTCGATGAGTGGCAGCCGAATTCACCCTGACATTGCAATGGGCATGTGGCTCAGCGTGTTGGGGTTCTGGTTGATTTGTGCCAGTACGGTGTTGAATCGTGCGCGGCGTTTGTTGGTACAAAGGCGTTGGTTGTAAAGGGCAAAAGGCAAAACAATGATTCTTGATGCATGGCAAACAATTTGGGCTTGCGTGGGTTTAAGCCTCTTGATTCTGTTTGTGGATGGTGTGCTGGCTGGCCGTGCGGGCCCCAGCAAAACCGATCTGGTTCGTCAAAAAAAGCGAGATGACCGAATGGTTGGGCTCGGTAAAGGGGTAGGCAATGAGTAATGCACGCGCGCATCGCGCGGCCTGGCTGGCGGCCATTGTTGTGGTGGCTTTGGGTTTTGGTATTGCCTTGGTCAAAGTGTTTAACGAGAACCTGGTTTTCTTCTACACCCCTACACAAATACTGGGTGGCGAAGTGCCCACAGGTGAAAAAACCTATCGCCTGGGTGGCATGGTCGAGGTGGGCAGCGTTCAACGCGAGGCCGACTCATTGAAAGTTCGTTTCGTGGTTAGCGACCTGAACAACAAAGTGCCGGTGGAGTTCAATGGCATTGTTCCGGATTTATTCAAGGAAGGCACAGGCGTTGTCGCAGATGGCCAATGGGACGGCACCACATTCAAAGCCTCTGAGGTGTTGGCCAAACACGATGAAGACTACATGCCGCCCGGAGTTGAGCAGTGATCGCGTTGATATCCCAGTTCAGTTTGGCCTTGGCCACCGTGTTGGCCTTGTTTGGCGCAGTCGCTGGTTTTGCCGCAGTGCGAGGGGTATATAACCATGCGCCAGCAGTCACTTTGTTGAACTCGATTCAACGCAATGTGCTGCTGGTCTCTGGGCTCGTCAGTATTGCCTTTGTTGGTTTGGTCTATTCCTTTGTGATCAGCGATTTTTCAGTTCGCAACGTGGCTGAAAACTCCAACCTGGCTCTGCCTGTTTTTTACAAGGTGGCCGCAAGTTGGGGTTCTCATGAAGGCTCCTTTTTACTTTGGGTGCTCATGTTTGCAGGCTGGACCCAAGCTGTGGCCTGGGCCAAATTCGAGGTGTCGGCTTGTTTCAAAGTGCGCGTACTGGCCACCTTGCAATTGGTGCTGGTGGGTTTTCTGCTTTATTTGTTAATTGCCAGCAACCCATTTGAATACTTGTACCCCACACCCGTCGACGGGCGAGACCTGAACCCGCTGCTGCAAGACATCGGCATGATCATTCATCCCCCCCTGTTGTACATGGGCTATGTGGGCTTCGCAGTGACCTTTGCCTTCGCAGTGGCTGGTTTGCTGGAGGGCCGATTCGACATGACCTGGGCGCGCTGGAGTCGCCCCTGGACCAATGTGGCGTGGGCGTTTCTGACCATGGGCATCGCCTTGGGAAGCTGGTGGGCTTACCGGGAACTGGGTTGGGGTGGTTGGTGGTTTTGGGACCCGGTCGAAAATGCATCTTTAATGCCCTGGTTGGCAGGTACCGCGCTCATTCATTCACTGGCCGTGTCTGAAAAACGCGGTGCCCTGAAAAGCTGGACCTTGCTTCTGGCACTCACCACCTTTGCCTTGTCCCTGCTGGGTACATTCCTGGTTCGCTCGGGTGTGCTTACCTCGGTGCATGCTTTCGCAACAGACCCTGAACGTGGCGTGTTCATTCTCGCCTTGTTGTTTATTGTGGTGGGCGCTTCCTACATTCTGTATGCGCTTAAAACAGGTGAGGTGGGGCAGGGTGGCAATTTCAAGGCCACTGGTCGTGAGTCGCTGTTGCTGTCCAACAATGTGCTCATGAGCGCTGCCCTGGTGGCCGTGATGTTGGGTACTCTTTACCCCTTGGTGGTCGAGGTAATTGGCGGGCGGAAAATGTCAGTGGGGCAGCCTTATTTTGAAGCCATGTTTGCACCCATTCTATTGCCCGCGGTGTTGCTCATGGCCTTGGGTCCCGATTCTCGCTGGCGCGAAACGCGTCTGGCGCAATACATCAAGCCCGGGGCAGTAGCGCTCGCTGTTGCCGCGCTGGTGTTGTTGGGAGCAGCCTTGTTCAATGGTTATTTCAGCCTGTTGTGGGCTGTGGGTGTGGTGTGTGCAGTGTTCATGGCGGTGGCCACGCTGGCCCATGCTGCGGTGGCCACGCGCAAAGCCGGGGCAAGCATTCCTGAAAGTGGTTTGCTGTATCGCATTCGCCGTTTGTCTCTTTCGTATTGGGGCATGGTGCTTGCGCATTTGGGAGTGGCTGTGTTTGTGGTGGGCGTCAGTTGGGTAAAAACTTTTGAGACTGAAACCGATGCCGTGCTCAAGCCAGGAGAAACTTCTGAAATTGGCCTATGGCGAGTCACATTCATTGGAGTTGATTCGGTGCAAAGGCAAAACCATGTGGCTGCTCTGGGCGTGTTCGAATTAACGCGTGGCGACGGCACGGTGATCCACTTGCTGGAACCTGAGAAACGTCGCTATCAAAGTTCAGAGCAAATCATGACTGAGGCAGCCATTCACAGTGATTGGTTCTCCGACGTGTACATCGGCCTTGGCGATGCAGTTCAAAGCAGCGCAAACTCCGGGGCGTGGGGCGTGCGCCTGTATTACAAGCCATTGATCAACCTGATTTGGTGGGGTTGTGCCTTGATGGCACTGGGTGGTTTGCTTACCGTGTTTGATCGCCGTTACCGGCCCAGAAAGAATGCGGTGGCGGCATGATCAAGAAACGCTTGCGCCTGTATTTGCCAATTTTGGTCTTGTTGTTTTTGGGTGTGTTTTTGCTCCGTGGTTTGTGGCTTGACCCCAAGAAATTACCCTCCGCATTGATTGGTAAGCCCGCGCCTGCGGTAGTGCTTCCCGTGCTCAGCTTTAACGGGCCAGAGGCTGATGCAGTGCAAATTGCCGACATTCAAACACTGCAAAGTATTGATGCACTGAAAGGTCAGCCTTGGGTACTGAATGTGTTCGCATCGTGGTGCCAAGCGTGTTTGGTGGAGCACCCGCATTTCATTGCTTTGGCAAAACAGAACAAAATCAAGCTGGTGGGCTTGGCTTACAAAGACGACCTGGCCAATACCCGCCGTTGGCTGGCGCAATATGGCAATCCTTATGATTTGATCCTGATAGACCAGCAAGGCCAGTATGGAATTGAGTTGGGTGTGTATGGCGTGCCCGAAACTTTTTTAATGAGCGCCAACAACACCATTATTCACAAACAAGTGGGGCCAATTCCCGTTGATTATTTCGACAGCATGGCACTGCCCGCAATAGAGGCTTCCCGATGAATGTGAATGACCTGAATGCAGCAGAGAAAGAACAGTACAAAGAAGTGGCCAGCGAGTTGCGTTGCTTGGTGTGCCAGAACCAGTCGCTGGCTGATTCTCATGCTTCCTTGGCAGTCGATTTGAAAGACAAAATTGCCGAGCAAATTCGTGCTGGCAAAACCAACGAGGAAATTAAAAGCTACATGCAAGATCGCTATGGCGAGTTTGTGATCTACAAGCCCGCTTACAGCATGGAAAATGCGGTGTTGTGGTTGGGGCCATTTGTGGTGTTGCTTATTGCCGTGGTGCTGGCGCGCAAGGTGGGGAAGAGCAAAGCCAGCGCACCTACCGCTGAAGCAAGCGCACAATGGGCAGAAAACTTGTACACCCAAACAAAAAACAAAAAAGACAGCTGATTGATGCTGCGGTTACAGAACCAGCAGCTGCTCGTTAATTTTTTTTGCCTGCTCAGGCGGTACTCCTGCCATCGACGCGAATTCAGGCCAACGTTTAATGGCTTGGCGAACTTCTCGAATAACTTTGGGTGCGGAACCTATTGCAAAGCGCTCCGCCTCTTCCAGCAAATCAAGCTCAGCGAAATTCTTGAATTTTCCATGCACCGACATCAAATGTTGGTGAGTCCATTCACCCTCAGGGTTGTGTGCAAAGGTGATGTCGTAGGCTGGTGCCAGTTCCCAGCTTGATCCTTCTTTTAGCAAAAACGAAAAGTTCTTCGTGTGATCGTCGCAGTTTCTTCCCATCACATTGAATACCATGCGTCGAAACGCTTCTTCTTTTTGTTCATAAGGAAGTTGCAGTTTCACAATGCAGTCGAATAATTGAGCATAAGCATTCGTGCCTTTCTTTTTATAGTCCAGGTGGTTGAATGCGCACAGCGTTTGTATGTGATGGCGCACATTGTTTGCAGCCCGGTCAAAGCGGCGTGTCATAAAGTGCGCACGGCCGTTTTCCTCTAGTAATCGACATTCTGACATGGAAATTTTCGCCGCCCTGGCCATCAAATAATAGGCGTATTCAATTCGACCATAGCCTCCTGATGCACCCAGTTCGTTGTCTTTGCCAATGCCGTCGAATTTTAGTAGCCAGTGTTCGAACCCTGGCGGTGTATCCACTTGTCCGGAACGAATTTCTTGCGTCTCGCGGTTCCATGCAACAACCGCTTTGGCACGTGCCCCACCAGCGGAGGTACCCACATCAATAATGTTGCGCAAGGCTGCATTTGTGTATTCATCTTCATCGTCGTCAAACTGACCAGTAACCGCTTTTCTGGCCTGTTCTACCAAGCTACCCAATTCAATTGAGGTGGCCACTCGCTTCGAAGGCCCGCGGCTTGGTTTGAATGTGAGAGCACCCATGGCGCGGTTACTCATGTAGGCCAGGCGATCGAGTGCAGTAATGTTGCTTTTAGACAAACCCCGCTCGGCCATGTAACGGTCAATCAATGCATTGCCAAAATCATCGGGCAGGGCATCGGCCAGCATGGCCGGTAACCGTTTGTAAGTTTCAACTGGCAGATCTGTGAACAAATAGGGGTCGCCGTTGTTCAGAGGCATTTGTAGTGGAGCAGGTTCAATGCCGGTTTTTAGAAAGGCGGGTGCGTAGGCGAAGGCGTAATAGCCGTACACAGGGTCTCGCGCTACCGCACCCACTTGTTTTCCCCAAAGAAAAACCTCAACACGGTCCACGGGTTGATAGGCCGTGCTTTTTGTTCGTGCGATTTTCTTTTTGTTATTCATGACTTGCTCAGTTTGCGCCTTGCGCGCTGACGGGGTGCTGCTTTGGCCACCATGGTCATGGGGTTGATGGTTGCAACCGGTGCAATTGTGTCGAACCAGCTTTCCCGCCCCAAGGCGCGAACAACTTTTACCAGTGTTTGCAATGATGAACCTTCCCCGTTTTCCAAGCTTTGCAGCGCACGGGTACTTACACCGGCTTGTTCAGCCAGTGTGTGTTGGTCGGTGTTTCGGCTCAGGCGAAGCTGTTTCAGGTTTGCGCCCAAAGTGGTTTCCAGTTCCGCAAGCGTTTTTTGAGGCAATTTATATTGTTCCTAAAATGTGTTTTTGTACGTTTTAATTATTTTTTTATATTTTATGCGCGTTATTAAGCGTATTGTAATAATTTAAATATTTCAAGTAAAGTTATGTTTTAAATCGCGTATAAACGCGTATTAGAGCTACATTGTATTGTTAGCCGCGTATTTCTGCGTAATAAAATTATTAAATTTTACTGGGCTTGCCTAGGGCAGTTTTGCATGGTTACCCCGCAAATGCAGGGTGGCGCATGTTGCCTTGTTGCGTACAACAAGGCTGGGCGGCCCTTTGGCAATTGCTTACTTCCCAAGCAATAGGGTGCACGGATCAACGTGCTTGCTGTTGCATACTGATCCATTTACATTTTGAACCTGTTGAAATTGCATTTCGAGCACGTTTCTTGGCTTTGGTACCGGCCTGCGGTAGCCATGGTGGATTTTGGGTTTTGGTTATACGTTTTTTTTGTACAGTTTATTTCTCAATCGCTATGCTGTAAAAAGGCCCCACTTAGTTGAGGGGCTCTCAGGGGTGATGTTCGGATAAATGGATATCGCCGTTATTGTTCGATAAAACTAGTTAGCCATACGTATGAAAGAGGATTTTCAATTTGCTGGAAGGTTTTGATTTTAAGGTTTTGGACGATCCTGAATTTCAGGAAGATTCTGTTCGAGAAGAAATTATTGGCCCAATAATAAAGTATCTGGGGTATGGACCTTCTGGAAGTCCGAAGGTTGTGCGTAGCAGAAAGCTAAGCCATCCATTCGTCAATATTGGATCGAAGAGCCATAAGATCAATATTATCCCAGACTACGTTCTTGAGGTGGATGGTAAGCCACTAGCAATACTAGACGCTAAATCACCGAGCACTTCATTAGAGAAGAGTAGTCATGCAGAACAAGCGTATAGCTATGCTATTCATCCTGAAATAAGAGCGAAAATATACTCTCTCTGTAACGGTAAAGAATGGATAATTTGGGATGTTGATAAGTTTGAACCAGTCGCCAAATTGAAAGCTGATGAATTTGTTTCTAATTTTTCTGTTATAGAGAAATACTTGCATCCGAAAGCCATACAGTTTCCAGAGCGCAGAGACTTCTTTCCCGATTTTGGTTTGAGGCTGAAGAAGCTTGGCGTTGAAGAAGGTGTCCAGCAGATATTTATCGCCAATGAAATTGGAAACATTCTTCGCGTAGAAGACGATCTCTATACAATTAACGTTAGTGTAGATTTTGGCGAAGAGCGCTTAGCCATTTCATTCGATTTAAGCAAACAAATTTATTTACATCTGCTAGGCTTCTTTCCGGCAGAAACTCGAAAATTTATATCTGAATGCTTATCTCGTCAGCCGTACCATGTTCACGGATTTGAGCCAATATGGGTAACTTTCCATGGCTATTTTGGCTCTCTGACTCATGGAGTTTATGAAGAGTTTGTTCCTATTGTTGTTACTGAAGTAAAGCCCATTGATGTCAATGGCTAACAAGGCGCTGCTGTCGGACAAATTTTCCCCTGTGCTCCAAATTTGCCGCAGAGCGCAGCGTTAGCTGCCCAAGAGACCGGCTCTGATGAAGGACTAGGATGACAAAGCCAAAAACACGAAAAGAGAAATTATCCATCTACCTCACCAAATCTGGCGTTGGAAGCGACATTTCAAAGGCAATTGATCTCGAAAAATCAAAACCACCCATCAAAATGGTAGTTTCGGGTCTTGAGGTAACGCTCTATGTTAAAAAAGAACCTCCGAAACCACCGCCACCCTGGACTAAGCTATTTACAGACCACCAAGAGCTACCAGAAGATACATTTGGAGGCAGAAAATCGGTAGGGGCTGCATTAGTTGTAAAACTAAATGAAAATATTTTTATTCTAACCTTTGGAACCGGCTTTCATCTACTTCAAAATGAAGCTATTGAAAGAGACTTCGGGCTCAGAGTGACACTCAATTCCGTTGACCCGGATAAATTAAGAAGCCTCGATAAGGCTAACTATGATCATAATCCCCTAAACTCCAGAACCCAAAGCTCAATTGATTTGGATGTTTTTGATCTTGATATTGATTCTGAAATGGATATTTTGTACGCGGTTACAGGTACATCTAAGGTTCCTATATTTGGGACTCATGTCACGGGGCGGGATGCCTTAACTCTTGTATTGGAGATCAACCTCAATGGATTGAGGGAAATTCTTGTAGAGTGCATATCTAGGTACAAGGCCGATCTTCCGAAGGATTTCGAGTGGGTTGAAAATATACAGAGAATAAAAGACAAAGATCTACTAGGAGTCCTAGATCTAGAGCTTGATGATATTCTAGCTAAAGCTGAGTTTAAGAATATGTGGCTCGGCGAACCTGAAATCATAGACTGGGAATCACAAGTTGGTTATTCCTTCGACCTATATCAAAAGACACCTCGGCATGTTGTCTTGAACATTGATGATTTGGTTAAGTATTTCATTGAAAAAGATATCTCCCTAACCTCAGAAAACCTCAAACTCCAAGCTATTCACATTAACGATAGCGAATTCAACTCGATTAAAAAATGGTCGGCGTACAGGTGTTTATATGCGGAAGTGTCTTCAGGGTCAGAGCACTACATATTAAGAAATGGTCAGTGGTATATTGTCAATACAGACTTTGTGAATAAAGTCGATAAATACCTAGAAGGGTTTGATGTTTACGATTTTGAATTTCCCCCGTATTCTCATGATATCGAGGAAGACTACAATAAATTCGTCGATGCTTCTTATAAAAACATTGAGCTGATGGATAAAAAGTTTATAAAAATAGGCGGCCCCTACGACAAGTTAGAATTTTGTGACTTGATTAAAGATTCATCTGAGTTTATCCATGTAAAGTACTACAGAAGCTCTGCCACCTTAAGCCATCTTTTTTCGCAAGGTTTTGTGGCGTCCGAGGCGTTTATTGCTGATGCTGACTTTAGGAGGCGATTAAATGAAAAACTACCTGAATCTTCAAAGCTGTCGAACGCCGATATCAGACCTGATCCAAGATTATATAAAATTGTATATGCTGTGGCGACCAGTAAGAACATTCCAAAAGAGCTTCCTTTTTTTTCAAAAGTTACATTGAAAAATGCTTTGAAAAAACTTAAGACACTCAACTATAGCGTATCAATTTCTGCCATAAAAGTTGACCCTGCACTTGAGGTAAAGAAAAAAGTAAAACCAGAGAAGGATAAAAAGTTGGCATGATTCAGCTAACAATCGCGTCAATTAGGACACTCACAAGCTCGCGCCTATTACGCGGGCGTTATACGAAATTCGAGTAGCTTTTCTATATTGGACGAACAATGAAAATCAATAAGAAAAAGGATGCTTATGGCAACAGATATAAGTGAAAGTGAATTACAGACTCTTGTCGCTTCGAATATTGACTTTTTAGAATCTGGTCTAGAGCTTTTGTCTAAAGAAAAATACATTCCGAATACACTGGGAACGAGGAGCTTTATTGATCTTTATGCTAAGGATAAAAAGAATCATCATGTCCTCATTGAATTGAAACGGAGTGACTCCGCCTCTCGTGAAGCTCTGCATGAGGTCCACAAGTATGTAGAAGGAGTTAAGTCCCACTTTGGATGTAAGGATGGAGAAATAAGAGTAATTGTCGCGTCCACAGAATGGAAAGAATTAATTGTTCCATTTTCCCGGTTTGTAGCGGACTCGCCAATATCAGTAACTGGAATCAATATAAAGCTATCTGATGGCAATTCTGGGTTTTCCGCGGAAAAGGTTACGTTAGTCGATAAGTCTAAAGAGAGAGTTATTGCTCCATGGCATGATTTGAACTGCTACTATGATGAAGCCAGCCTTAATCGGGGAATATCCGAATACAAGAAATATTCTTTAGATAAAGGCATTGAGGATTATTTTTTGGTGATTTTGGATGCTCCTGAGGACTTTCATGAAAAAGCTGTCTCAGCTATGCGTCAATCACTAACTCAAATTGCTGGGAATACTCCGCAAAAAATTGAAGATTTGATTTCGTTGTTCTCTCCGCCAAAGCACATCCTCTACCATGCCATGCAGCTTCAAACTGCTAACGAGTACCTATCCCTTTTGGAGGGTTGTGTCTCAGAAGAAGAGCTAAAGGATATACAGGACACTATGTCTGATATGGAAGATGAGGAAGCACTGGGCTTCCTTCATGAAAGCCTTAGCTCAGCTGAGCCGCGTCCACATTATGATGATTACGAGATTGGTTACCCTGCAAAGTTTAAGTCTAAGCTTCTTGATGACGAAGGGTGGAGTGTCCGAGAGGTCCTCAGATTTGGCGCATTCAGTAGGAATGAGCTACTGAATGATACTGATATTATCAGCGAGCTTAAGGGAGGGGATGGTAGCTCAGGACAATCATTTAAGAGGCAAATTACGGTTGCCAATAAGTCTCACATGAGCTCCACGAAAAAAGATATAGAGGAATGTTTGTCTGAAAATCCTGTATGGAGGGCCCATATCTTAAGGAATCTAAGGGAAATTGAAGAAAATTACAGAAACGCGGAAGCTGAGATCTCGATTTACAACCCTTGCACGGGCGTTCTAACACTATATTTTTGCTTGACTCAAGAACAAGGGCTTTTATACATTCCTCAATATTCAATAGTGGTTACGGAAGAAGGAAGCCCGAAGACTATGTATTTTGGAGAACTAACAGGTACGGGTAAACCTAAGAGTCTTAGAAAGATACTAGACAAGTACTATGGCAGTGAGATCACAATGCTTCTCATGAGTATGTCGTGGGGAGGGAGGGCACCGAATGATGCCGACATAATAGAAGATCTGGGTTTATCTTATTCGTCGTTTCGATGCGACCTTTCAGGTAATGAAAAAAACTTTTTCACGTTAAAAAATGAACGTTGGAGGCCAATTGAAGGGCATACTCCATTTGAAAGTATTTCTAAGTATTTTGCCAAGAATGAAAAAGTTTTGAAAAAGATAGTAGGAAGAATACAAAGTCACCAAACTCCGTTTGGTTGGCAGTCATGAGCCTCTACATCCCTTGCTGAATTTGAAAATATTTTATGCGCATTTACTATCGGTTCAGTAGAAAATCGTATAACAAGCGCATGTTGTCGGACTGGCTTTCCGCTGCGCTCCAAACCAGCCGCAAATGCGTGCGTTAGATTTCTGAGTTAGGGGAGCCTCCCATGCTGAAGATCAAAGAAGGCAGTGTGTTTGACGACAAGTGCGACCTGCTTGTCCTCCCTGGTGACTCCGGCGGTGGCATCACCCAGTGGGTTCGAAGCGAAATTGAAAACAACAACCTCCCATATCCCAGCACGAAGATTCCATTTGGAAAGGTCTTGTTTCTCCCAACGAACGCTCGGTATCCGAAGGCGGATTTCATCGCGTATGCCGCATCAGTTGATGCCCGAACGATCACCTCTAGTGGCGCCGCAATTGCAAGCATCCTTTCGGACATTGTTCAGTACTGCAAAGACAACGATTGCTCCATTGCAAATCTTCCGATTCTTGGCACGGGCGCAGGAGGTTTGAATCCGGGGGACGTTCTAGATCTCTATAAAAAGGTGCTCTCGAACGAGGCAGTTCAGTACAACGCGTACGTTCCAGACAGAAGCACAGCAAAAATCTATCTGAGCTGGAATGCTGCGGCCGAGGCGAGCCAAAGACTGATCGAAGAGCATCCAAGAGTATTTATTTCTTACTCCTGGAAAGACGAATCGGTTAAATCGTGGGCATTGGAACTAGCGCACAAGCTATGTGCAAACGGAGTTGACGCAAGGTTGGATAGATTTCATCTTCGCCCGGGCATGGATCTCCCGCAGTGGATGACCAATGAAGTCTTAAAGGCCAACAAGGTGCTTTTGATTTGTGACTCGCACTACGCCGAGAAGGCTGACATGAGGAGAGCAGGTGTCGGCTGGGAAACGATGATCATCCAAGGCGACATGATGCTGCAGGGGGAGATGAATACGAAGTACATCGTCGTTGCTTTCGGAGACTTTGAAAAGAACACGCCTATATATATGAAGTCCAAACTTGGCATCAGTCGAGAAGACATAGATAGCAACTTCAACCTTCTTCTTGAGCACATCTTTGACATTGACGCCGCTCCAGAAATCGGTGCGATCCCAAGTTGGGTAAAAGCCAAGCGGAAGGCCGCAAAAATCTAACCCTTCCATAGAGAGGACGTCACAATGGCTGCGCCCTTGCGCCGCCTCTAATGTCAAACGTTAGCCATCAAGAATACTTGCACAACGTAAACATTATGTTTATGATTGACGTATGATTCAAACATTCGCCAACACTGAAACCGAAGGCTTTTTCGTTACAGGTAAATCTCGTCGTTTACCTTCGGAAATTCTCAAACGTACAGCTATGCGTCTCAATCAATTGCATGCCGCTACAGAGTTAAAAGATTTACGTTTGCCGCCATCCAATCACCTGGAGGCTCTTTCAGGTAATCGCATTGGTCAATGGAGCATACGTATAAACCAACAGTGGCGTGTCTGTTTTACATTTGAAAACGGTGACGCATTTAATGTCGAAATAGTGGATTACCACTAGGAGGAATAACATGATCCGCAATGGTTTAACACCCATCCATCCTGGCGAGTATCTCGCTGAAATCCTTGAGGAGCTTCATATTTCTCAAGCATTGTTTGCTCGCACCATTGGTGTGTCGCCCATGCGCATTTCCCATGTCGTTAAAGGCAAGCGCCCAGTTACGGCTGAATTGGCATTGTTGTTTGCAAAAGCGTTTGATCAAACTCCACAGTATTGGCTCAATTTGCAAGCCAGCTATGATTTAAAAACCGCTGAGAAAAGTATCGCCAATCGTCTTTTCTCCATTCATAGTTTGGCGCATGTGTAATGGCTAACCCCTCATTCTATCGGACTGGCCGAAAAGCGCGGCCAGCCGCTGAATTCAAAAGTTAGGGCGCATGTCAGCCTCTGCTTTTTATCTGCGCCTGCGCAGCTGGCTCGTTCGCAGTCTTTACTTTGTGGGTGGTCCGCTACTCGGATTGCCGCTATTGCTAGTCGCGCTTTTTCTTGGCTCGAGTGGTCCGCCGTCATGGAAATTGACAGTGCTTGGTGCGATGGCGGGCTACGTCGGTTTGTGGCTAGCATTCTTAGACTTCCGTGGCGGCCGAGGCGTTCGCGCCGTGATCACGTCCACCTTGTTGATTGTCGGACTGCTTTCACTTGGACCATACACTCTTCAGGTGTCGCAGATCTTCGTAAAGCCGCCGCTCTCAGTTCAGGACATAGTCGTCGCTGCACTGTTCTTCGCTCCCGTAGCTGTGGCTGCTCACTACCTCCTCTCGCAGCTTCTGCGGTGGCGGGTTGACCGCAGGACCGAAAACATGGAGACGAAGAATGCTGCATCCTAACAGGTTGTTCGATACGGACGCCCAAGGGCGTTCGCACCTCCAGTGCTCCATTTCCTGGGTCGCCGGTCAACGCCGACGTT
>Ga0208764_10001744_pt1 | contig 13914 bp, 10 predicted proteins | sample ETNtaG_18_FD_185762 | JGI IMG/M metagenome (GOLD analysis project Ga0208764, IMG submission 185762) | Marine microbial and viral communities from oxygen minimum zone, Eastern Pacific Ocean - ETNP201302SV91 (SPAdes) (version 2) | ecosystem: Environmental > Aquatic > Marine > Oceanic ... | reverse complement strand
GGTGCTATGTTAAGTTCTGCAGAGTTTGGTGCCTTGGTAGGTAACCCAGAGTTCGGTGCTATGTTAAGTTCTGCAGAGTTTGGTGCCTTGGTAGGCAATCCAGAGTTCGGAGCCATGTTGAGCAATGCGGAGTTTGGTGCCTTGGTAGGCAACCCAGAATTCGGAGCTATGTTGGGTAATGCAGAATTTGGTGCCATGTTAAGTTCTGCAGAATTCGGCGCTATGCTTGGCAATGCGGAGTTCAAGAATATTCTGAGTAACGGGGAGTTTAAGAACATGCTTCAAAGCTCAGAATTTAAAGGTGCGTTTAGTATAGACAATTAAACAAACAGCGAATATTTTAAGGCACCAGTAGGCGCGTCCCACTAAAATCATAGAAATGACTCATAATTGAAAGGGCACACCTAGTGCTTTATTAGTCTAAACTAAAGGGGCGTTGGTTAAACTTTGGAATCGCCTCAAAGATAATTTCCGAGGCTACATCCACATAAACAGATTGTGGAAAGTCGGTACTTACTTTTATTTATACCATTTGACTTTAGATTTCCATCCTGACGAAATTCACCTAATATCAGTGATGTAACCCGTATATACAATGATCGCGCGAAATCTTTTAGTTATATTATTATGGATTGGATTCTGGACGACCTCAGTTAGTGGACAGTTAAAGACAACAGAAACTGAGGACGTTGATATAATTTACACCAGTCCGCTACATAAATATCTTCTTCCTCAACTCATTAGTACCTTTACGAATTCCTATAATTTCCATCGTAATCTTTTTGGGTATACACCCACAGAAAATATCAGTATCCTAATGCAGGATTTCGGGGACTTTGGTCATGGTGGTGCGGATGCGCTACCTACCAATAATGTAAATATAGGTATTGGACCCTTTAATTATGTTTATGAAACAATGCCAGCAAGTGAACGAATGAACTGGCTCATGCATCATGAATTGACACATATTGTGACTACGGACATGCCAAATAAGCGAGATCGATTTTGGCGTAGTATTTTTCGCGGGAAAGTTTCTACCTCTATTGATGATCCGCTCTCAATCATGTACAGCTATCTTACAAACCCTAGGCGTTATGCGCCACGCTGGTATCACGAAGGATCGGCCGTATTTATGGAATCCTGGATGGCTAATACCAAGGGTCGGGTTTTTGGAGCTTATGATGAGATGGCTTTCCGCACCAAAGTGCGTGATAATGCGATTATTTATGATATTGTTGGACTGGAGTCTGAAGGTAAAACCACCGATTTCCAGATTGGTGTTAATTCCTATCTTTATGGTACGCGTTTTATTAGTTATGCGGCAAACACTTATGGGCCTGAGAAATTCATTGAATGGGTTTCTCGTCCTGATGATAGTAAAGCCTACTTCACCAGCCAATTTAAAAAAGTGTTCGGCGTTAGCATTGATCAAGCTTGGGAAAATTGGATTATGTGGGAACGAGATTTCCAAAACAAAAATTTGAGGTTAATACGGCAGTATCCAACCACGCCTTTTCGGCCTGTATCTAATAAGGGTTTGGGCTCAGTATCAAAAGGCTTTTTCGATGAAAAAACAGGAAAGATTTACCTTGGCGTATTTTACCCAGCGGAAGTATCCCAAATTGCTGCAGTTGATGTTCAAACGGGTAAAATGGAAAAAGTGGCGGACATACATGGTGCTGCTATATTTTTTGTTACTTCTGTAGCTTTTGATCCTGAAGGCGGGAATCTGTTCTATACCATGGACAACGGACACTGGCGAGACCTTTGGGTTGTAAATGTTAATACTAAAAAGACCCAGTTGTTGTTTAAAGATTTGCGTTCTGGGCACCTTGCTTTTAATCGGGCTGATAAATCCCTGTGGGGTATACGTAATTCGGACGGTTATTCAACAGTGATCCGTTTGGAACCACCCTATGAAAATTATAAATCAATCAAAACATTCGGTTACGGCGGTCAATTTGATGAATATGATGTTCATACCATGGATATATCGCCGGATGGCAGCCTTCTATCAATTGTAAAAGTGGACATGAATGGTATTCACAGGCTTATGCACATTCCCATGTCAAAAGCGCTTAATGGCGATTTTAGCGGTAAGCAAATCTTTGATTTTGACAGTAGTGCCCCGGAAAATTTTGTTTTTTCACCAGATGGAAATTATCAATATGGTTCGTCCTATTACTCCGGTGTATCCAATATTTTTCGCTATGATATGGATCTGGATACTGTTGTGGCAGTCAGCAACTGTGAGACAGGGTTCTTTCGCCCGATTCCTTATTCAGAAGATTCACTAATTGTGATGCGTTATACCGGCGAAGGGTTTATGCCGGTTATGATTCCAAATCAAGAAGTTGAGGATGTTAGCGCGGTTGATTTTATGGGATGGGATATTTATGATAAACACCCCATTGTGCAGAAATGGGCCACCAAAGCACCACCAGATATGGACTTGGATAAAATTGTTATACACGAAGGCGATTATAATCCTATGTCAACATTTGGTCTTGCATCTATTTACCCAGTTGTGCAGGCGTATAAGGATCCTAAATGGCCGGCATATGGGGCGCGTATGAATTTTATGTCCAAGCTGGGATTGAATAAAGGCGATTTGACTATCACCTATTCTCCTCAAGACACTATTGCAAAAGATCAAAAAATCCATTTTTTGGGCACTATGAAGTTTAATATTATCACGGGGCCATTGGCAGGCTCTTGGACTTTCAGCGGAGGTAAAGATGCGTCTGATTTTTATGATCTGTTTGGACCCACCATCAACAGTCGAAAAGGATCTTTTTTCCGCACCAGTTTTTCTAAGACAGTGGACAAGGAACTACCAATCAAGATGTCAACTGGATTGGGTATATACGGAGGCTTTGAGGAATTACCTGATTTTCAGGATCGAGTTGCAGCGTATGATAAATTCTTTTCTGGTAATCTATCATTTAGCCATTACAAGGCCAGGCGTACCCTTGGGTCTATTGATCAGGAAAAAGGACGTATTGCCTCACTTTCATTTTCCAGTACCTATGTTCCGCACGACACCAGCACGAAAAAAATGTACACCAAGATTAACGGGAATTTTTCTTACGGTTTTCTCTTGCCGATAGTTGATCACTTACCATTTTGGATTCGCACATCCGCTGGTTATTCGTTGGTTGGTGACGATCATTCAATGGACCCTAATAGTGGTTTTGGTGAGTTTTATTTTGGAGGATTCGGCAATAACTGGATTGACCACCAGGGCATAAAACGCTACCGGGAATACTATACGTTCCCCGGTGCAGATATAACCAGCATTGGTGCTACAAATTATGTGCGCATTATGGGTGAACTGATTTTGCCTCCACTTAGGTTCCGTCATGTGGGGACACCCTTTTTCTACCTGAACTGGGCCCGCATGTCACTTTTTTCATCTGTTCTGCAGGGAAGGGACATGTATTCTTATACTAATGATGGAGAAAAAATGATACGTTTTAAAAATATTGGTGTTCAAGTTGATATTCGCCTTGTACTCTTTTCCTACATGCAGTCCACTTTGTCCATCGGTTATGGAATTGCCCAGGGATATATAGATAAAACATCCAATTGGCACGACTTTAAGCCGGAGACGATGATCTCTCTTCAGATTTTGGATTGATGTGGAATTCGATCTAATCCTTAAGATAGCGGTCAGCCTTTTCCCGGCTGTTATTATGCTGTTAGTATTTATGTTTATGGATAGTTATAAGCTGATGGATATTAAAAGCGTGGTCGCCGCAATTGGAATCGGATCATTGGCTGCAGTTATATGCTATTTCGTAAATGATCCCGTTGTAGAAAATATTTCCCTGCAGTTAAATGCTAATGTGGATGATGTTTGGAAATACTACTCACGCTACGGAGCGCCAATCGTAGAGGAATTATTTAAGGGAGCTATATTGGTTTACCTTATTCGCGCCAGCAAAATTGGTTTTAATATAGATGCGGCTATATATGGCTTTGGTATTGGAGCTGGTTTTGCTATCATTGAGAATCTTTATTATGTGTATGTTTTGGGCGTGGAGACCAATCTAACTGTATTTGTTATACGCGGGTTTGGTACAGCCATTATGCATGGCGGAACCATGACCCTGTTTGCGATCATTGCAAAAACTATGACAGACAGGAAAATTTGGGGAAAATGGGGAGGTTTTATTCCTGGCTTTTTTACAGCCGCTGTATTTCATTCTTTTTACAATCACTTCTTTTTTAACCCGCTTATTTTAACTTTGTTGAATGTGGTTACAATCCCCATTATCTTAATGCTTGTATTTAAACGTTCCGAAAATTTTTTACAGAACTGGTTGGGTGTGGGCTTTGATACAGATCAAGATTTGTTGGACATGGTCAACCAAGGCAAGGTCGGGGACACCAAAGTTGGGGAGTATCTTCAATCTATCAAAAAAAGGTTCTCTGGGGAAGTTGTGTTTGATATGATTTGTCTTTTGAGAATACATCTAGAACTTTCCATGCGCGCTAAGGGCGTGCTTATGATGCGTGAGGCAGGTATGGATGTTGAACCAGACGAAGACCTTAAAGACAAATTCAACGAATTGAATTATCTAGAAAAAAACGTAGGCAAGACAGGTATGATGGCACTGTCTCCATTTTTACACCAGAGCAGCCAAGATCTGTGGCAGCTACACATGCTTGGAAAAGAGGTGAAAAACTGATCCTTTTCCCATGTAACAGGTGGCCATAAATGAATCATTGATTTAATTAAAAGCCAGCTGTTTACAGATCCCTAATAGGTTTTAAAATTGTAATTTAAACATTAGCATGAAACGCGGACAACAGATCCTTATTTTGACTGTAATAGTTCAGTGTACTTTACTGACTAGAGCGTTATCACAAACACACTGGGAGACAGCGATTTATGCAGAAGATACCTGGCGTTATTTTGTAGGTACAACAGCACCGCCCGCTAATTGGAAAAACCTGGATTTTGACGAAAATAATTGGTCTTCCGGCCTAGGTGGTTTTGGCTATTCTGATGGAGATGATAATACCACCATCCCAAATACATTGGCTGTATTTTTTCGCAAATCATTTCAAGTAGATGATCTTGATGAAATCTTGTCTGCTGCTGTCCACAGTGATTATGATGATGGTTTTGTTGCCTATTTAAATGGAGTTGAGATTGCTAGATCTTTCAATATGGGTACATCGGGATCAGTTGTGCCCTACGATCAAACCACAGATAGCGATCATGAAGCAGTTATGTATCAAGGCGGTGTACCTGATGTATTTATTTTAAATTACAACGATCTTGATGGGTTATTACAAGAAGGAGAGAACGTATTTGCCGTTGAGGTGCACAACGTTAATTCCACGTCATCTGATATGTCCAGCCTGTTCTTTTTGTCCTTTGAGTTAAACACGGGTGTATCTTATTATGGCACTACACCAGATTGGTTTTATTTACCAACTGAATTTACCGAATCCCATTTGCCGATAGTCATCGTTAACACCGATAGTCAAGATATCCCAAGCGAAAATAAAATAACAGCTCATATGGGTATTATAGATAATGGCCCAGGAGAAACAAACCATCTTTCTGACCCTTATAACCACTATGATGGGCACATTGGCATCGAGTTGCGCGGTTCATCGACTTTGTGGTTTCCTAAAAAACAGTTTGCCGTTGAGACTAGAGACAGTCTTGGAGAAAATAATAATGTCTCGTTGTTCGGCATGCCAGAGGAAAATGATTGGATCTTTAATGCACCTTATACAGATAAATCACTTATGCGCAATGTGCTTATTTATAAGATAGCCCGGGACGCTGGACGTTATACCAGTCGCTCACATTATTTTGAGTTGGTGCTGAATGGAGATTATAGGGGCGTCTATGTTATGCTTGAAAAGATAAAGAGGGATAACAACCGAGTGAATATTGCTAAAATGAATCCTGATGATGTTAGTGGCGATGATCTTACTGGAGGCTATATAATTAAAATTGATAAATGGGATGGAGAAAACGTAGATGGCTGGTATTCTGAACCTCAATTAGGAAGTAACAGTGGATTTTATTATCAGTATCATTACCCCAAACCCGATGAAATCGTATCCGAACAACAGGATTATATCATTAATTATATAGACAATTTTGAACAGGTCATGATCAGTGAGAACTTCTCAGATTCAATTTCTGGTTATCCGAGTATTATCCATTGGGATTCATTTGTAGATTTTTTGATTATGCAGGAATTAACTAAGAATGTTGATGGTTATCGGCTTAGTAGCTATCTGCAAAAAGATAAGGATAGTAATGGTGGCCGCCTTGTCGCCGGACCCATCTGGGATTTTAACCTTGGTTTTGGTAACGCGGATTATTGTGAGGGAGGCGCAACAACAGGCTGGGCAATTGATTTTAATTTGATATGTTCAGGAGATTCATATCAAATTCCATTTTGGTGGTATTTAATTTGGTCTGACGAAAGTTTTCTATGGTCAGTACAGCAGCGCTGGCACGACCTGCGCCAAAATATGCTATCTAATGCAGTTATAAATACAGTTATTGATTCTTTGCGAGATCATATTGGCGTAGCCGCTGACCGCAACTTTGAACGTTGGCCGACACTGGGAGAATATGTTTGGCCTAATTATTTCATTGGAGACACATACGATGAAGAAGTAGAATATTTGCGAGACTGGATAATAACTAGGATGGAATGGATGGACAGCGAATTGCTTGCTATACACGGCAACACACATTTAGTCCCAAGGGTTTTTGCTCTAAACCCGGTGTTTCCTAATCCATTCAATCGCTTGGCATCAATTCGGTACTTACTACCTATTAATACTAATATTAAACTTGATGTATTCAACACAAAGGGAGTTCACATATATCGTCTTTTTGAGGGTGAAAAACGCGCGGGGATTCATACAACATCTTGGAACGGAAAAAATAATCATGGCCAGGATGTCAGTAGTGGGATGTATATAATATTATTAGAGGCTAATAATTTGCAATATAATAGATATCATAATACAGATAGCAAAAAAGTGATCTTTGTTAAATAAAATATTTGAAGATTTTTAACAGCTACAATACTTCCATCCCTCTTGCCGGGGATGGGAATTAGTAAAAAAACTTGACAGAGGTTTAAATCAATTCGTACAATATAATGCGCACGTAATAAACTGTATTTTGATAAAAAATAGATAAAAAGGAGCGTACCATGCAAAAGGGCAGTGTGAATAAAGTTATACTAGTAGGCCACTTAGGAAGTGACCCCGAAGGTCGATTTACAACGGGAGGCACCGCAGTAACTACGTTTAGTATAGCGACGAATGAATCCCGTCGCAATAGCGATGGCAATTGGGACGATCATACAGAGTGGCACCGCTGTGTGTTGTTTGGCAAACAAGCTGAAACAGCTGCAGAATATGTAAAAAAGGGTCAAATGGTATATGTTGAAGGTCGATTGCAAACACGATCATGGGAAGATAAAGATGGTGTTAAACGGTACTCAACAGAAATAGTTGGCAATTCATTCACTATGCTTGGTCGCCGTAGCGCAGATGAAGGCAGTAGTAGCTCTCCTCAGCCAGACGATGAAGATCTACCGTTTTAATTAGGGATAACAAAATAAAGATAAAAGAGAGGCCTAGTCCTCTTTATATATTTATTTTGTCACAAAAGATATAAAAAGTCCGGCCATGAAATCAGTACGTACAAAACTGGATTCTTATAAATTGTTGCCAAATTGGTTCCGTTATTTGACGAGCTATGTAAATTTATTATTAGCCAGCGTTCTAGTAAAAACTAATGTTCGTGGACGACAATACATTCCCAAGCAAGGTCCGTATATTATTGCTATTAATCATTTCCACATTTTTGATCCAGCCCTAGTTGCATATAGTATTCGTAAGCCGATCAGTTTCCTTGCTGCTAGCGATCAAGAAATAGAGTGGTATGTGATTTTAGCAGGGAAACTGTATGGATTTATACCCACAAACAGAACACACTTAGCGCCTTCAACAATTAAAAAAGCCAAACAGGTTCTTTCCCAAGGTGATATCCTAGGCATCTTTCCAGAAGCCACTGCAGATTTTGCTCTTCGGAAGCCGAAAAAAGGCGTAACATATTTATCTGTTAAATCGGCTTGTAAAATATTACCCATTGGCGTTGTCGGATTAGATGATATTTGGAATAATTGGTTGCGCGGAGTGAGGCCAAAAGTGTTTGTAAAGATTGGGAAACCATTTTCAGTGCCGGAGGAGTTTCCATCTGATAGGAAAAAAAGAGAAAAAATGCTCAGCGATATAGGCAATGATATTATGTGTCACATAGCTGCTTTATTGCCTGAGGATCGCCACGGGCACTACAATGGCAACCAGAAAATAAAACATTATAGGATCTGAATTATTCGGACTGTTTATTCATTATTAATATAACCATCCCAATGAAAACGATTAGTCCACCACCTAATACATAAAAAGGCGTTCTTTCCGCAAACAGTAGCCAGGCCAGGTAAGATGCAATAATTGGCTCTCCCAGTGGAACGGCAGCTATGACTGTCGGTGAGACGAATTTAACAGAATAACTGAATGCTGTGTGGCCTATGAGAGTTGGAACTAGCCCTAGCATAAATAACCAAAAATAATTGTTTATTGAATATCCCATAAGCTGGTTATCCAAAACAAGTGAACTGGCCAGGAGCACGATTGCTGATATGGTATACACCGTTCTTGTGTACGTTATAACCGGGGTGGATTTTCTTACTTTGGCTCCAATGATAAAGACAGAGCCTAGGAAAACAGCTGATAGTATTGCCATAATATTCCCTAAGCCTGTACCATTTACACTCCCAAGATCGTTACCTTGTACAATAATACCTCCAACCAAAATGATCAAAAGCGCTGTTATGGTGATCCAACTAAGTTTCCGTTTGTACCATAACCGTTCAAATAGTAACGTAAAAGCCGGTGCCACTATTCCCAGAATAGTAGTGTTTGCTATTGAAGTTAATTTTAAAGCGCTGAACCAGAAAATAAAGTGCATTGCTAGAAGAAAACCAGCGGCAACAATAAGTCGGATATTTTTTGGTTCAATCGATTCCTGAGGACGGATGAAACTATAGCCCCACAGCATGGCGCTAGCAAATATCATACGCCAAAATGCAATAACAACTGCAGGAACAAGCGGTAATAACCTTGCAATTACTGGAGAAGAGGATATTGCCAATAAGCCTATGAATAAGATGACATAAATCCATTTCATCATTTATTAATCACCAATAAACTTATTTTTTGATTGATACATATTCTTTCGGAACACGAAAGCTATTCATATTTAACGTTTCACTATCTAATCTGGTAATTTTTATACTCATACTGAAATTCGATTCTTTTTCATCTTTTTTATAACTTTTTATGCTGGCTTTAATTATTTCTCCTGGAATTTGATCCAATTTATATGGGACGTTTCTCATCTTTATCATCATGCTTGAGAAACCCTTACCTATAGGTGTAATTGTACTATCTGGTTTTCCCAATTTGAGTTCAAGAGCTCGGTTCAATGAATCTGCCAGTCGTAACGCTGGCAATTCTGAAACAGACCACTCTTCTAATATCAATCGATTGCCCTTCGCGCTGGTAAATGTGGTCACCCATTTATTACTTTGTTTACCAAAAATTATTATATCATTTTTCTCGGTCCGAGAAATATCCTCAACCGGATCATCATCTTCATCTGTTGCGGTAGTATCTTTTTTGTAAAGTGCTTTTTCAAATGGGACGGCCCAATACTCCTTATCATCAATATCGTATTTCCAGTAGTTGTTACTATTATTGTCAATTATTTTCCCCATAGATTCATTTACAAACATGCGCGCATAAAAACGCTCAGCTTTTGTAGTTTCAACAGAGTGTCTCATATTTGGACCGAATATGATCTTTTGTTCTCTGTTGATAGGGCCTACGTAGGGAACATAAAACGCCATAACAATTTCCATCGTTACTTGTTGCGATTGGGCCACTGTAACGCTATATGCACAAAGAATTATTAATCCCATTTTAATCATCCTGCGCGTAATTGGCTCAAGTAACAATACTAGTCTTTATAAAGAAAAATACTCTGTTATTTTACAATAAGGTGAGAGGTGTTCTGATGAATTTTTCCACCCTCTAAAATATAAACCGTCTGGTTGGCGGGTATATTTTCAAAAGCTTGATCCATTCCGCTGGGCCAAGAGACCTCGATTTTGTCAATTGATTTAACTGGGCCTAGTCCAAAATATATCTCTTTTGCATGGGCAGAAAAATATCCTTGACCAGATACAAGCGCCTGCTTGTGCTTTATTGATCCCGCCTTGATGCTTACAGTGGTGCCAAAACCATCACGGTTTGATTTTGTACCCTCTAACCGTACTTTGATCCAATTGTTATCACTTTCAGTCTCATTGTGAAATAGAATACCTTTACCTTGGTTGGGGTCGAAAATATTATTGCCTTGACCATCTTCCACCTGCTGTCCGTTGACTGTTACAAAAACGTCAACCTTACCGTCATTATCGTAATCAGCAAAAATTGCGGATCGATGAATACGATTACCCGTGGATAGCACACCAGATCTTTCGGAAATATCGGTGAATTGACCGCCACCATCATTTTCGAATAGAAGATTGGACTGGCGGTTGTCACCACTAACTGAATTTAAATGTCCGTTGGCGAAGAAAAGGTCCAGATCTGTATCATTATCAAGGTCAAATAGAACAGGTGCCCAACTTACTTTAGGCCAGGTAAGTTTGTGTAATAATGGTGATTCGAAATCATGTACAAACACCGCATTCCGCAGTTGGCCATCATTACTGCTTTTGTTATCAATTAATGTTGCTAAAGTATTGACTTCCGCCGCGAAGTTTGTGTATATCAAATCTGTTAAACCATCCTTGTTGAAGTCTCCCAGCGCTATCCCCATACTGCCGTCAGTGGTACTAAGTCCACTAGGACCAGAGAAGGGCTTAAATGTTCCGTCACCTCGATTAAGATAAAAACCATTGGCGTCTGTGTCGTTTGTAACAAATAGGTCGGGCAACCTATCTTCATTAAAATCGTTAAATACTACCTGCATCGATTTCCTGGATGCATCACCCAGCGTACCAGTACTTGCTGTTACATCGCTGAAAGTACCATCACCGTTATTTCTGTATAAAGTATTTGGTAATCCGCCAAAATCCATTGGAAACCGTAAACTGGAATACCGAGGTCGTCGCGAAAAGTCAACATATCCAGTGATATATAAATCTAAGTCCCCATCGTTATCGTAATCTCCCCAAGCTGATCCGCCATACCAAATATCCTTGATGCCTTCAGGAAACGCAATTGTACTTACATCTGAAAATGTTTTATCACCATTGTTTTGAAAAAGCTTAAAATTTCCATAATTAGAGACCAGCAGGTCCGGATAGCCATCGTTGTTATAATCAGCCGCTGCTACGGCCATGCCCTCACCATCATCTTCAGATCCCGAACTTTCTACACGGGAGAATTTCCCATTGCCATGGTTTTCATAAAGCGCATTGGTTATACTGGCATCTCCCTGACAATTAACAAGGTAAAGGTCCCAGTCGCCATCCCGATCATAATCAAACCAAGCCCCTCCAGACCCATTCATTTTTATTAAGTGAACGTTCGCAAATTCATCCAGAGTCATTAATCTACCGTTTGATTTCCAGTATTCTTTTTCTTGTTCAAAGACAAGGCTTAATCCTTCATTTGTTGCCGAACCCACTACAGTGGGTCCAATTTCACACCATCGCGGACGAGGAGCATAATGTACGAAGTCTATTCCAGCAGTAACGCTTCGGTCTTTCAGGGATATTGTAGATGCAATCTGTGCCTGGATACCGGCAGTACCGAGAGATAGAATCGCAACTGAAAAAAAGAAATTAAAGTAATAAAGCATAATTCTATCTTTTCTCATCTATAATTGGCTGTCTAGATAACATATAATCAATAATTTACTTTTTAACTGCTATACTCGCTTCATTTATTATTCTTTTTATATCTACATCATCTATTATACTTGATGACAAAGGTATAAAATCGAATTCCACCGTATTTGTCGCACTGGCCAATTTTTCTTGGGCTAATTCCAATTCTGTTCTTATTCTCTTGATTCTTTGTGACATATCGTAATTCCCCGCATACATTTTTTCTAAATTCATTGACGATCCTCCACGAAGTAAATGTAATGTTTCCTTAATAAACTTTTCTCTTTCTATTAGCATACTAATATCTTTCAAGGATGAATCAATATTGGCGATACGTGTTTTTATTGTTACAAGGGCCCTTCCAAACTCCCCTACTTTATATAAAAAAGGACCCCTCTCAGGAGGTTGTGTTTTTCTTGGGACACCCCCATGTCCGCTGATAATCATGAAATCGGCTTCTACAAGCGCTTCTCTTGTAACTACCGCGGCATCAAATGATCCATTAAATAATATTACCTGATAATCTGATTGGTTCGCTAATACTTCCAAGAGATCTTTACCGGTCTGGATTGGATCTTTAATTCCATATTCCACCGAACTATTATCTAATAAATTATTCGTTAACCCAATTATAGCTACAATAATTCCATTTCGTTCAACGGTGGTAAATGGCTTGAAAACAGGTTTCCCCGATCGCCTGTAAACAATGTTAGCTGATATGAATGGAAATTCCGCTGCCTTTTCTAGGTTACTGATATTAATTGCATTGGCCAGGTCTTGTGCACCAATGTTAAGCGCATCATAGCCAATTTCATTATAACATTTGATAAGACCGATAGAATTATCTTGCTCATTAAATAGATTGCCTGCATCTAATAAAATTGGATTTGTACCAGTAGCTCGGAGGTTTTTTAAATATGTTGCCCTTCTGGCCAAGCCCCCCAAAGAATCAAGTCGTATTTTATATGGTTTAATTGATCCCTGCACATTACCAGTAGCCATTAAAATAAATTCTCCGGCAGTCGTACGCTGTTTGGTACAGGAAAAAATTAGTACCACAGAAATTATTGTTAAAAATAACTTACTATATTTCATATAGATCAAGAATTTAAATTGCCTAGTAAATTTTAACCAATGATCATAAGAGAATTGGAAATACGGCTTAATGAATCAAAATACAGTTATAGTTTTGATGATATATACATAAAGGGGAAATGTTATGATAAACGGATGGGATCTTACACAAACAAACCAGGCAAGACTTAAACAGCAAATGCCAAATGTTGCTGTACTGGGAGCAAGCGCTATTGAGGCCCACAATTATCACTTGCCGGAAGGCCAGGATTTTCTGCATACGGAAGCGATTGTGAAACGCGTTGCTGAGATGGCATGGGCAAAGACCAAATCGGTTATATGTTTACCAACTATACCTTATGGTGTCGATTGTAATCTGATGGATTTTCCGCTCACGATTCACGTAAGACAAGCCACCCTGGACCTCATGTTGACAGAGATTGTAGCATCACTTGCCCACCATGGTATAAGGAAAATATTATTGATTAACGGTCACGGAGGTAACGATTTTACACCCCTGGTGCGGCAAATACAGGCTGACCTAGATGTATTTATGTTTTGGTGCCACGTATATGAAGTTGGGAAGGATAAGCATAGTGAAATCTTTGATACGGCGGATGATCATGGGGGAGAGTTGGAAACATCTATGGCTCTGGCCTTATTTCCAGAACTGGTAGAATTAGAGCAAGCGGATGTTGGCGCTTCACGACCTTTTCAATTTGACGCTTTAGAACAAGGGCAGATAAAGACCAGCCGGAAGTTTTCTAACCTCAATGATCATTGTGGAAACTCTGATCCTAGCTTAGCTACAGAAGAGAAGGGGCAGCAATATCTAGATTTTATTTGCCAGCGGATTAGCGATTTTCTTATTGAATTG
>Ga0208764_10001743_pt1 | contig 13917 bp, 10 predicted proteins | sample ETNtaG_18_FD_185762 | JGI IMG/M metagenome (GOLD analysis project Ga0208764, IMG submission 185762) | Marine microbial and viral communities from oxygen minimum zone, Eastern Pacific Ocean - ETNP201302SV91 (SPAdes) (version 2) | ecosystem: Environmental > Aquatic > Marine > Oceanic ... | reverse complement strand
TCGAATCGCAAGTTGAGATTCGTCGGACAAAATGGAGCCAGATAGAGGACCATCTACGTTAACTGAGCCTTGTGTATTTGCAATTCCAATTGAATGGACAAAGTCTACTGATGGTCGGAAAGCAGTCGTTGTATGCTCACTAGACGAGCAATAAATTGGCTGACCAACCGCTGAAAGGATGATGCTCATGTTTGTTTTCCCATCACGTAATGCATCTTGCACCAAGGCTGTGATATTAACCTCCACTGTGGCACTAGAGCTAATTGTAACCGATGTTCCTGGCTCCCACTGATCACGGTCTACCCCTAAGCCATCAGCACCCGATACATTCCAATTAACTCCTGTATCACTTTCATTATGATTCGCATTTGACTCACTATAGTTAGCCAATAGCATTGCAGGATAAATGGTCGTACCACCAACTGCTAATTGGGAAAATCGTTGGCAATGGAGGCTAATCGATGCTGATTCTACAACAGAAGTTGTTTGCAGAGTGCCGCTTGTGCCTGTTAAATCAAAGGAGGCTAGGATTTTGGCACTGGTGAATTCAGCATCTCCGATCATCAAGTTTTGAGCACTGCCGTATGTGTTCGATGGAAGACTAGAATTTGTCTGTGTATCCATAGTCAAGCTATCACTAGCAGTAATTCTCTGAATTTTTGTGGTGTCATCCAACTTCTGATTAATGTCAAAAATACCAACCCAGGTACTCAACAACATCATACCAACCAAGAGTAAAGAAGCACTCGCTGATTTCCAATTTGTCACTACGCTCGTCATACGCCTCACCCCCTGAGGGGTGGTCCTGCTGTTAAGTGGTTGTGGTACATCGACCATACTACGTATGGTCAATGCAGACGATATTTGATACCATTCTTGCCATAGCGAAGGTTCATTGACACCCACGCCAAGGACACCCTGAATCAGATGGCAATGATGTGGGTTGAGAAGCATCGCCCTCGTACTGTGGGTGATATCCGCGGACAAGCGGCAACGGTTGAGCGGTTGGCTGTTTATGGGAAAAATGGAATTTTCCCACACCTCCTTTTTGCAGGGCCACCTGGCACCGGAAAAACTACTGCGGCACTTGCCCTTTGCCGAGATGTCTTTGGTGACAACTACAGTGACAATATTCTCGAAATGAATGCAAGTGATGAACGAAAGTTGGAGAGTATTCGCACAAAAGTCAAGCAATTTGCAAGAACTAGGACTCTTGGTGGTGCTGATTTCAAAGTTATTTTTCTAGATGAAGCAGATGCGCTTACATCAGATGCCCAAGGTGCCCTACGTCGCATCATGGAACAATATGCTGAAACGTGTCGATTCATCCTTTCTTGTAATTATTCATCGAAAATTATTGAGCCTATCCAATCACGTTGTGCAGTATTCAGATTTAGACCACTCGCTGATGATCAAGTGCGTAGGCAAATCACTACTGTTGCTGCTGCTGAAAATGTCGATTTAGACGAAGATGCATGTGAGGCAATCGTCCACGTCAGCCTTGGAGACCTGCGTCGAGCAATTACTGCATTGCAAGTGAGTGCTAGCCTAAATTCACATGTCACTCGCGCATTGATTTACGAAACGACTGCCACCGCACCGCCAGAAGAATTACATGGATATCTACTCGCCTGTAGAGAGGATGGTTTTCACCCTGCAAGGCGGCGGTTACGGACAATTTTAGATTCATTTGGGTTGGCAGGGACCGATTTGGTGAATCAATTGCACAGGACTCTGTATGATGCTGATTTTTTGACCGAAGCACAGAAATTGGATTTGACTGAAACTATGGCTGAAATCGATTTTCGATTAGTCGAAGGTGGTGGCGAAGCACTCCAACTCGACTCTTTAACAGCATCAATATGCTCGTCCTTGTCAAGCAATTAAGCCCAAGCAGGAGCAAGTAAATCTGCATGATTTTCTCGCACTTCAGCGCAAATCTCTGCTGTTTTTTTACGCATTCGGATTTGATGGGTTTGGTCAAGGACTCGTGAACGTCGGGCAGATCTAATCATTGGCGCAAGAGGAGTCCAACAAAGCAAATCTAAGGCTTGGCTAAACCGTCTTCTTATTGCACGAGAAGCCAGTGATTCCATCATTTCTGTCAAGCGTTTTTCAGTAATTTCATTGAGCATATTTTCGCCTACCTGTAATTCCCACTGGCGAGGCATGCGCATTACCTCAATTTGGATGAGAGAGCTCGTAACTTTGAAACTGAAAGTGATTCAGTCACACGAATACAAGTTAAAGTGTCACTCTTCTGTGCAAACTAATCCAATTTTGAATTCCCAAGTTTCGTCTTCATCCAACATCCACGGGTCACCTTCTTGAACTAAATTTACGACAACTCTGTAGGTACTTCCTGATTCAAGAGGTTGGTCAAATTCTACCAAAATAGGGACGTCATAAGATTTAGACCCGATACCAGAAACATTACTCGAAACTAAATCCCAGTCACCGCGCAAGTCATCAGCATTACCAGTCCATCTTTGGATTTCAGATTCGCCTTGGATTAGGACTACAGTGACGTTGACATCATCAGCATTTTGATTATCACGGACAGCAAAAGCAAAACCTGTTCTCTGTGCAGTAGTTTCAGTAGCGTTTAACTCAATACATTCGTCAGTAGTTTGCCAATATTCAGGGTTATCTATATCCAGTAAAACGCCATCACCCGCAATTTCAGGGGCTGCAATGTCTGCCAGAGGGGGGTTGACTAGAACGAATGTTAATGCAAGCCATGTAAATGTGTAAAGAAAAGACCCTCTGAACCAATTTCCAAATGTATATCTCTCAGCAAATTTTTTGAGAATGGTTCTATGCATTGTCGGTAAAATCAATATTAGCAAAAGAGGTAGGGACCAAAGTACACTAGCAGGGCCATTCATTTGTGGCATCATAACATACCGCATGAAAAGTGCTATTCCGGCTCCAAATATCATCACAAGCCACATTGATGCTGTGTCGGCTTTCTCTTTCTCGACATGATCTGCAGGGTCAAATGGTTCAGTTCCAACCTTCCCACCAGGTGTTTTTTTGTCGCCATCACCTCCCCCTCTGCGACGCTCACTTGCAGCTGCAGCCGTCATTGCAGTGGACAAATCAACCATGATGCTCACCCCTCCGGGGTGAATACCGCCTATGATGCGTTCGGATAAATCTCCAGCATGTAGGTGAGAAAATGATGATGCCGGGAGCGGGGCTCGAACCCGCGACCTTCGGATGTCTCAGACATTCTGAGGTTTATCGCTCTCATCTACAACCACTTGGTAGTCCTATGAGTCCGACGCGCCACCAACTACGCCACCCCGGCAATCGGACCGTCGACCGACGTACCGAATATGAGCATATCCATTCAAACGGACCGTACGGTTGATGAGATGTCAGTATTTCGGAAGTGCCATGAGTGGTCCAGAAACAGGTAGCAGGGTGCGCATTTTGGCGGTCACCCCAGGGGGAGATGTCACTCATGAAGGAATGCTACTTGCACCAGCCAGTACTGACCACATTACAATCAAATTGGATAACGGATACAATGTCACATTCGCAGAATCAGAAATATCCTCAATTACTACGATACATGGGGCGTTAGAAACTAGCGACGAACTACGTGAACATATTCCTGAAAATAGCGATCTACCAGAAGTGTGGATCCTACATACTGGAGGCACAATCGCATCAAAAGTCGATTATGCCACTGGAGCGGTTACTGCTCGATTCGAGCCTGAAGAATTACTTGATGCCGTTCCGGAACTTGCTCACCAAGCTTCCATCCGAACAGTCAAATTAGGAAATATGTGGTCTGATGACATCCGTCCACGACACTGGAATTTAATGATGGATGCTGCAAAAGATGCATTTGATTCAGGTGCAGTAGGTGTAGTAATCACGCATGGAACCGACACAATGCATTATTCCGCTGCCGCTGCTGCTTTTGCATGGTCAGGAAATGGACATCGTCCACCTGGTCGAATCGTATTCACTGGTTCTCAACGAAGCAGTGACCGAGGCTCTAGTGATGGTGCAGAAAATCTCCTCGCAGCGGTGCACTGGGCCGCACATGGGCCTACGCCCACGGGTGAAGGTGGTGATGGGAGTGTCATAATCATGCACGCCGATTCTGATGATGGGATATGTGCTGTGTTACCGGGCTGCTCTGCGAGAAAGTTCCACTCTAGTCGAAGGGATGCATTCAAGCCAATTAACGCTCACCCATTAGCCGAAATTCAGGTTGGCCGAGGAGGTAATTGTACCATAAAGATGAGACAATGGGAATCTGCTACTAGACCCGTTGCAACACAACCAATGCATTTTGTGGAGGATATCCGAATATTACAATTAATGGCGGGTGCACATCTATTTTCTGATCAAATAGAATTAGCCACTACAGCAGGCTATCACGCCATCCTTTTCCACGGGACTGGACTTGGACATTTACCATTGGAAGACCCAAATAATGACAGTCCAGAAAATACTGAAGTATTAGCTGCAGTAGACAAATACTGCAAAGATGGAGGTATTGCCGTTATGACCACACAATGTATCCATGGGCCAATCCACATGGATGTATACAGTAAGGGCAGGAATCAACAAAAAGTGGGAGTCATTGGAAATCAAGCATCGATTAGTCCAGATGCGGCTCTTGTTAAATTACACTTCTTGCTGTCAACCGATTCAGATATTCGCACCGGTTGGAGAGAAAATCTCTGTGGTGAGAATAAACCTTCAATTTCCAATTGAGAAATTAAATTTCCAATTGGATTCTTCAAGAACTATTTAACCGCGTTCATCAAAGACCGCTCTCCATAGGAGAGCGTCATGGGGGAACGAGCCGAAGATTTGGCTTGGCGGAAACAACAAGCTCAAGCAGGTGGTGGAAGATCCCGATTAGAGGCTCTACGAGCCACCGGGAGGAATACTGCCAGAGAACGTATTTCGATGCTTCTAGATCCCGATTCTTTTGTTGAAATTGATGCTCTAGCAACACATCGGAATCCGGACTACAATCTCCACTTGCACCCACAATATGGCGATGGCGTTGTTGCTGGACATGGAAGTATTGATGGCAGGAAGATTTTTTGTTTCAGTCAAGATTTCACTGTATTCGGTGGATCGATGGGGGAAATGCATGCCAAAAAAATATCGAAAATTATTGAAATGGCAGAAAGAACGCGCATCCCGCTTGTTTGCATTTGGGATGGAGGTGGACAGCGTGCTCATGATGGCGTACACTCATTGGCCGCAACAGGGGAAATGCTGGATCGCTTTGTTTCATGCTCCGGTCGTATCCCAATGATTAGTTTGGTATTGGGCCCGGTAGTCGGCGTTTCTGCTCTTGCAGCAGGAATATCTGATTTTGTAGTCCTTGGAGAAGAACATGGCCAACTGTTTCTCTCAAGCCCACTAGAGACTGAGGAAACAATTTCCGAAGAAATGACTACAGAAGAGTTAGGAGGTGCACATACACATGCATCCCGTTCAGGAATTTGTTGCTTGACGGCTGACGATGAAAACGATGCTATGGAAATTGCAATCGAATTACTATCATTTTTCCCTGACTACTGTGGGGCGGAACCCCCGGCCCTTGATTCAGGTGACCCTCATGACCGGGATTGCACCGAATTATCGAGGCTGATTCCTAGCGATAGCAATCGGCCATATGACATGACCATTGCAATTAAACAAACAGTTGATGATGGACATTTTGTGGAATTATTTCCAATGTACGCAGATAATATTGTTGTAGGGTTTGCGCGATTGGGAGGGCATCCCATCGGAATTATTGCCAATCAACCGAAAGTTTTGGCTGGATGTTTAGACATCGACTCTAGCATCAAAGCAGCACGATTTATTCGCACTTGTGATGCTTTCAACATCCCATTACTATCATTTGTTGACGTCCCTGGATTCTTGCCTGGAACCATTCAAGAATGGGGGGGGATTATTCGTCACGGTGCAAAAATGCTCTATGCATATGCTGAAGCCACTGTTCCAATGATGACGGTCGTTACCAGAAAAGCATACGGGGGTGCTTATTTGGCTATGTCTTGCAAGCACCTTGAATCAGATTACAACATTGCTTGGCCCACAGGAGAACTTGCTGTGATGGGTGCCGAGGGTGCTGTAAATATCATCCATCGAAAAGAATTGAAGGATTCCACCGACCCTGTCACAACACACAAAGAATTAGTGGAAGACTACCGCAACAAGTTTGGCGATCCTTATGTGGCTGCTCGAAATGGATGGCTAGATGATGTTATCGAACCGAATGAAACTCGGATTAGGCTTATCCGTGCTCTGAAACCTTTGCTTTCAAAACGAGTGTGGCAACCTCCGAGAAAGCATGGAAATATCCCACTTTAATCGAAATCAAGGAGGTTTTCCAACTCCTCATCAGAGAGAAGTTCATCATCAGAACGTGAGATTGCTGTGACCATGTAAATAGCTATAATCAGAACAACTACCACTCCTGTAATCATTAATACAGTGACAATAGAAAATGGTGTCTCTTTACTTTCACTAGAACCACTCTGGTCATCGAGGTTTTCTGTTGATGAAGATGGTGCAATTGAGAGATACATACTTTGCTCTTTCGTCCAATTTTCACCTTCAGATACTTGGGCATCTAAACGATGGGACCCCTCTAGTAGACCAACTGTTGGCACCCACAATTCACATATCCAATCAGATTCACTTAGAGTAGTACATGTTGAATTCAGTGTAACCCAGTTGCCTGAGTCCCAGCGATATCTTACATCCCATGGTAAATCTCCATCCGGATCATATACGGCGAAAGGGATACGAATTTGATCATTAGTGATTGAAGATAAATCTCCCCACTCCACAAAAGTCGGGTCATCTACACCTTCGACAAATATGTCAATCATAACAGAAGAAGTGCCATCTCCACTCTCAATAGTGAAATTCCAACCTCGCGATACTCCCGCCCAGTCAGCATTAGGAACAATCCGCAATACATCATTGAGCACTGAAATAGAGAGGTTTTGGTCCCCACCGTCGACGCGAAATTGAACTTCATCCCCATCTTCATCCCACCCTAATTCTTCCAGTGGTATCTCAATGGGGTCATCTTCAAGAATTCCTGAAATTGTGGTGACATTCAGCCGAGGTACATCTGTTACCGCTGTAACTGTCAAATCGAAGAAAGCTGTTATCGGTTCTGTGCTTCCATCGCTCATCAAGAATTCAACGACTGTTTGCCCATTCCAATTACTTTCACCCTCTATTGTCAAAACCACACCTTCAATTGAAAATGTCAATCCATCTACCGGCGTCACCGATTCAATTCCAACAATACCACCCTCAGGATCTTCAAAGTACCCTGCCATCGATAGTGAACGTGGGCCCTCATCTTCCTGCATTTCAAAGGGAGGGATTGTGTTTATTTGTACAATTGGATCGTCAACAGGTAGGACATTTACTTGTATTGACACATTCATTGAAAATGGTGGATCGAATGGGTCCACTACTGTGAGATTAAGCAACCCTGAACCTGCCCATTCAGGCGTCCCTTGATGCCAGAGAGTAATGTCCCACGGGTTTGATTCATCAGTGAATGGGAAAACACCAATGTGGTTTGACTCGGAATGGGATGAATATTCAACTACAAGTTCAAGCCCATCTGGATCCGTTGCTATTTCTGAAAAATTCAGCCCACCTTGCCCATGTTGAGGGATGTTAATCACAGGTAATGGAGAACTCAAAACCGGTTGTCGGTTTTCACGATGGAACGGTAAATCAATTCTCGATGGCATTCCATACCAATTGACACTCAAACGCATTGTTTGATTGCCTGGTTCAACACCATCAGTTGGGGCTGAACAAGATGCTTCGCTCCAAGGTCCTGAACTAGATGAATGAATGAAACTACCAGTTGCGGATGTGCCACTGTAGCCAATAACTTCACAATTCACTGTGATGTTTTCGACTTTTTGGCCATCTCGATGTAGAACTCGGACGGTTGCGCTCACCTCGCGTCCAGAAGTACTGTCATATTCAGACACGTTTGTGCCAATTGGCAATGACATTTGGAAGAAATTTGCATTGTTCAGATCTTCTTCAGGGAAGCCATTTTGATCAGAGGGTAAAACCCAATCTAATTCCCTATTTGTCGCATTTCTCCAGTCCTCGTGTGAGCCCTTGAGAATAAGATTATAGTAAGGTAAAATGTGATTTATTGCATGACTTTGTTGATCAGCTTGTGACATTTGTGCGTCACCATCATTGAAGCCTTCCCACCAACCGATTTCATCTTGGTATTGAACATGATTCGCGCCAGAAACTTCGATGTAGTGATAAGAATCTTCTGAATCGTCAAGAAATCGCTCAATATTCAATTCTGGTTCAGTGATTTCATCGACGGAACCAGTAAGATAGAGGGCCATTCCAGGCTCCGGAGCATCCCCCAAATAGGTCGCTGGAATATTGATATTTACACGATCTAAGCCCAAACCAACTAATGCCCTCGGTAAAGAGTGTGTATGTTCAAACCATGGACCATCAGGATTTGCTAAGCATCTCTGCGCATATGCTGCTTGGATTGCTCCTAATCCGTGTCCCCCAAGACCCCAATGCTCAACGTCAAAAGCGTCCTGCATATTTTCGGGATCTGGGAAATCACTTCCATTCGCATTCGCATCGGATATTCTGAGATTCAAATACAACAAATCTGTAATCAATACATCAGTTTCATCAGAATTCCAGTTCTGAGGTAAAACAAAGAAGATGTATCCTGAAGAGGCAACAGCATTTCCTATCCAATCATAATTGCTTGATTCTTCACCTTCATCAACTAGCCACACGACATAGGGAAAAGGACCTGATGCATTGTCAACAGGGGTGCTTGAACCACTTTCATTCGCTGGATAATAAATCATACTCGAATGGACTTCTTCAGACCCTTGCCACCATAATTCAGCCGAACCAACTGGAAATGATTCTTCATCATATACATCCATGAAATCAGAACTTTCACTACTTTGGTCACTTTGGCAAAGTGGTAAACACATACTAGATAAGAAACAAAACGAAAGAATGAACCCACATATTCGACTACTCATCGCTCCGCGATGTCAGGTTATAACACTTGAAATCAACGCAAAGACGTTCAACATTATCTCAAGAGAGATTCAGCCAATTGTAGACGTGTCATTGTTAATCCAAGACCTGGGATTAAATGGGCTGCTTCGGGAGAAAATAAACGGGCCCAAGCAATAAGATGTTGGGCTGCTAAAAGCCACCTTCCATTCAATCTTAATCCCGACTCAGTGCTGTTCACCATAATCTCAGGACTGGCCAATTCGTACCTCGAATTTACATGTAAATCTGCATCTGAATCCAATACTGATGATTCATCGAAATTTATGTACAAACGAGGGCCTATCATCTTCGCAACGTCTTCACCCTCGACAAGTGAGTCAACCCAAGGCCCTCTGCTATCCAATGCGCGACGGCCCCCTTTGAACCAAATTTGGCCACCCATAGTTGCCCATTCTGCTGCACATGACCTAGCGGCTCCACCACCGCCTGTCAAGCAAAGTAATGGCAATTCTACACCCGTTGCATCAAAATCAAATCCGAAATGAATTGCTACTGCTACTAGTCCCGCTCCATCTGTACCCGCACAATGCCAATTCACTCCGTCCCACCGAAGTTGATTGATTGAACCGTTTTGTAACCCATCATCGATACAAGCGACACCTGAGCGAATTGACAATTGATGCTTTAGTGGTGCTGTCAATGAAATCCATGTCTCCGTGACACCGCGGCGTGTTTTAATGCGATCAGCATCTTCAAAAAGTAAACTCTCACCATTCGGGACAAAATTTGACTCTGCAGTTGATATGGTGTCTATTACTTCAGAAATTACTTTCTCCAACTTCAATTGGTTTCGTTCCCTTGAAAGATCCCCGAACAATCGACTAGGCACACCTGGTTTCTTACGGCCACTACCTGCCCAAGCCCAAGCCATTGGGACAGTAACATCATCACATTGAAGAAGACAATTTTCACTAATATTTACGGAAAGGCCGGCTTGTTTGAAATGTGCCGCAGTCAATGCGGCTAAAAGTGGTGAAAGAGAGTGCCCAATGGGGTCACCTGCAACAGCATATCGAATATCCATTGTCCTCTCCAAACTTCGGAAACGGTTTACCTTCTCAAACCCGCGTATGCGCACCTACGGTGCGTGAACGCCATGAATGCTTGAATACCGGGAGCGAACGAGAGTGTACATGGCCACCGACCTTGAGATTGCCAGAGAGGCTTCTCCAGCCCCTATTGAAGAGGTTGCTTGGAAGTTGGGGATAGGTGTTGAAGACCTACGCCTCATTGGCAATGGAATGGCCAAAATAACGTGGGATGGTCTCAAATCTAGATTCGATCAACCCCGCGGCTCACTAGTGCTAGTTACATCCGTAAACCCAACACCTTTTGGCGAAGGAAAAACTGTCACAACTATTGGTTTGACACAGGCTCTTAACCGAATTGGGAAGCAGGCCACATGCACTATTCGCGAACCCAGTATGGGTCCTGTTTTCGGAATCAAAGGTGGAGCCGCAGGTGGAGGTCACAGCCAAGTACTACCAATGGAAGAAATTAATCTACATTTCACTGGAGATTTACATGCCGTTACTGCTGCCCATAACCTCTGTAGTGCGATGATTGACAATCACATATACTTCGGAAATGAATGTGATATAGATACCAATCAGATAATGTGGCCACGGGTGATTGACATGAATGATAGATCATTGCGGAATGTGGCTGTAGGACTTGGTGGCCCTAAGAATGGTGTTGCTAGAGAAGAACGATTCGATATCACTGCAGCATCTGAAGTTATGGCAATTCTTGCTTTAGCATCAGACTACGCTGATTTGAGGCATAGGTTGGGTGAAATCGTAGTTGCTGAAAGTCGTTCTGGGTTCCCTGTAAAGGCAGATGATATTGGGGCTTCAGGGCCTATGGCTCTGCTTCTTCGTGAAGCATTATTACCAAATCTTGTACAAACACTAGAACAAGATCCTGCTTTCATTCATGCGGGACCCTTTGCGAATATTGCCCATGGGAATTCGAGTATCATCGCTGATCGAATTGCTCTCGGTTTAGCTGACTACGTGGTAACTGAAGCAGGGTTTGGTGCTGACATGGGGGCTGAGAAAATGATGCACATCAAAGCTGCTGCCAGCGGGACTGCTCCAGACTGTGTTGTGATGAATGTCACTGTGCGAAGCATGAAACTACATGGAAATGGATTTTCAACAGGTGGTGGAAAGAGACCGCGGCCTGAAGAAATCGCCACAGAGAATGTTGAAGCAGTACGGGAAGGGGCGAAGACGAATTTGAGTCGACACCTGAGAAACATGGCACGGTTTGGAACTCCAGTAATCGCAAGTGTGAATGTATTCCCTACTGACACTGAAGCGGAAATAAATGCACTCCTTGAAGAAGCACTTGAAGCGGGGGCGACAGATGCTGTTGTAAGTCGAGTTCATGCTGAAGGAGGAGCAGGTGGTGCGGATTTGGCACGATCTGTAGCAACTGCTTGCCAAAGCCATATTGCAAATGGGAGGCCATTTGAGCCCCTCTTTGGGCCCAACGCTCCAATAGAAGAAAAAATACTCAGAATCGCCACTAATCTATATGGCGCAGAATCTGTGGACTTCGGACCTCAGGCTTTGAAGAATCTGAAAACTTTGGAAAGTTGGGGATATGGGAATCTTGCCGTCTGTATGGCAAAAACACAGTACTCATTCTCCCATGAACCCTCAGAACTTGGATCGCCCAGCGGATTTACACTTCCTATTCGGGAATTACGACTCAATGCTGGTGCAGGTTTTGTTGTAGCAATTTGTGGCTCAATGATGACTATGCCGGGCCTACCGAGAATCCCAGCAGCCGAGAATATGGACATGGATGAAGATGGGAATCTTCTCGGAATGTTTGGTTGAGGGATATATATGCAACAAGCAATTGCTCTCGCATTTCTGCTTTTAATCGGTTCCCTTGCGGGATGCTTAGAAGATGAAAAGGTCGATTATTCCAATTTTGAAGGTTGTGCTGAGGGTGATTTAGGAGAGGAATGTAGTACCGATATCGAAGAAGAAAATTTGACTTCAAATGTGACTTCTGCAGAAATTGGAACTTATGAAAATCAAACGCTTCCACTCATAGAAGGTTCAGCGCGTGGTATGAATGGAACTTGGGGCAACTGGTCAAGTGCAGACCTATTCAACAATAGTGACAATTGGGTTCTAATTCAATTTGCTGCTACTGATTGTGGCCATTGCTGGAATGGAGCAGAACTCATGAGTGAATTACATGAAAACTACAGTGACCAAGTGACATTCATGACTTTTATCATTAACTTTACATGGTCTAACTCGAGTTTAACAGAAATTGCTGCATTTCAAGATGAAGCGAATTTCAGTGGGTGTAACGGTGATAGAAATAATTGCAACGAACGACCTGGATCACCACATAATTGGACTTATTTTGATGACCGAACACTCGACTGGTTAATTGAATTCCACATGACTGGGACGCCTGCATACGTGTTGATTCAACCAGATGGAATAGTTGGTTGGCATCAAAAACAGAGAACTGAATCTATTCAAGATGCTATGGCCAACCTGTTCACCCCCGCGGGGGCTTGAAATGCAACAAATCAAGCAAATCGAAGAAGGTGTTCGACTTCGTGTGCAGCATGAAGATGATTTGTGGACCATCGCACAACTGGTGCGCCCAGGTTGCAAAGTGGGAATGATGGGGTACCGGCGTGACCAAAGTACTGGCACCCAAGAATCTGGACGTTCAAAATCAGCAGATAGGAAACCTATGTGGATAGTTTTAGATGCTGAAAAAAGTGAGTTTCAACCCTTTACTGACAATTTGAGAATTCATGGCATCATTGCTGAAGCAGCATTAGACAAAGGAAGTCACCACACCCATGCTGTTTGCCCACGTGATGAAATCGAGATTTCATGGCAGGGTGGAATATCTGAAATTGATCGTGGATTATTATCGGAGGCCCTGAAAGATAGTGGGCGGGGAAGAGTTGGAATTGTTGTAGTTGAAAGTGATGAAATATTACTTTTCGAGGTTGCACAACATGGAATGCGGGACATGAGTATGTTCACTCTCCGCGGTGGTGGGAAACGTGAAGCTAAATCCTCAGAAGTACGGACTGCATTTTTGAGAAATACTGCGAAAGAAACTGCACTAGTATTCTCAAGTGAAATGCCTCTTGTGATTTGTGGGCCTGGACTCGCGAGAGAGCAATTTGGATTGATGCTCAAAGAGATTAATCAATCGTATCAAATTCTCAACCTCGCCACAAGTATTGGTGGTAGGTCAGCAGCGAATGAAATCATGCGGGAAGGCACTGCTGATACGATGTTAGGGGAATTTGCAATGGCAAAGCAAGTTCGATTGATTGAAGATGCAATGACTCGAATGGCTACTAACGGACACGTTGCCTATGGCCATCAAGAAATTCTAGACGCAATGGAGCAAGGTGCAATCGAATCACTTGTAGTTGAAGCGGGATTACTGCGAAGTGATTTGAGATGCAAAAACCTACTTTGGTCAGAAGTTGCAGCCGAGGTCATCACAACAGGCGGAGAAGTTGTTCAGGCCAGTCAAGAGCACGATGCTGGTGAACAACTCATGGGCCTTGGCGGCGCGGTTGGTCTACTGCGTTGGGCTGTAGAATAGTCATCATCCCAACGGATTCTGATCATCAACGCCACTACCTTCGGGATTTTCATGCATAGCAACTGGTTGGAAGGTTCCTGTTGCCATGACTGCACCTTGCGGATCTCCTTTCACAGCAATGGCTAGAATGATACCAATGACGATGAAGATACCTGCACAACAGATACATCCACCTCCAGCAAG
>Ga0208764_10001739_pt1 | contig 13928 bp, 9 predicted proteins | sample ETNtaG_18_FD_185762 | JGI IMG/M metagenome (GOLD analysis project Ga0208764, IMG submission 185762) | Marine microbial and viral communities from oxygen minimum zone, Eastern Pacific Ocean - ETNP201302SV91 (SPAdes) (version 2) | ecosystem: Environmental > Aquatic > Marine > Oceanic ... | reverse complement strand
GTGTCTATAAACTTGGTTGGATATCCTAATAGCCCAGGTATTAAAGGTGTAAATACCCTCTGCATTCTTCTTGGTTGTGGGTGCAATACTGGCTGTTTCTATTGAATAAAGAAGTTTGGATGTCAAGCTGATCGCTTTAAGATTTCCTTTAGGAGAATTCAGATATCCACCATCAATTTGCATAGCAATATTTGGAGTAAAGTTCAGTGTTAAACCAATATTTGTTTCCACCAATAATCCACCTCCTGTTTCTACGTAACCACCGCCCCCAGATCCTGCAGTGATTTTTCCTGACAAAGATAAGTATTTGGCAATGAAAGGATAGTTGTAACCAAAACCAGCTAAAAAATCCATATAACCGTGCGGATTTCCTTTGAAAGCACCAGACGTTTTCAACAAGATATAAGTATTTTTTGTCATGAAGCGACCAAGTTCAAATCCTGTAAGCCAAATAGTATTATCTTGAACTTCTCCAAAAGTGTTTTTTGTTGCCAACTCTTGAAAATAATTTTTTACAATGATACCCATATAGATGCGATTAAATACAATATTACTTGAACTGTGATTTAACATACTTAAATCATTTATAGTCCTACCAATGAAATTTGGGTTGGCATAATAAAATTGAGTTGGGATAGCAATAGAAAGGCCAACTTGCTTACCTTGGATTTTACTATCAGGAAAAGTCACATAACTGTAGTTGGCACCTACTTTGAATCGTTCAAAATCGTAAGAGAGACCAATCTGGCTCCGCATCATAGAGCCATTACCAGTCCCAACCTTTCCGCCACCTCCTCCAACAAATAAACCATAATTAATCAAAAGTTTTGAGATTAGACGACGATAAATATTTCCTTCAATTCCTAAAACAAATAAACCACCCTGGTTGCCGCTTATCGCGCTATAACCTACTATACCACCATGAATAAATGGACTTACTTTGGCTAGATAATAAAATCCTAATAGCCCCATAGATCCATCCTTATCTGGCATTTTAATCGAATCAAAGCTTAAACGCCATAGCGTAGATAAATCATTCAATTGTAATGATTTATCTAGACTATCGTAATTATTAACCGAATCTTGAAGAAATGGTATATTATCTAGATGATTATTTTCACCATCAATCTGTGCGTTTGCTATGATAAGATTTGGAACAATAAGATATAGAATGAAAAATGATATTAGTTTATCCATTTTACGTTAATAGATATTTAATGATATGAGTGAATAGGAAGAAAATCTGATAGGATGATTATAATACTGTATCGGAATAACTAGTCGTGAATTTACTATCAAGATAATCACCAAAATGGAATGGTTCATATCGAGGTGGATTATTTTTACTGCAGAATTCATCCAGCGGAACCACAACCGTATCAAGGTTCGGCTCAAAAAAGAATGGAAGGGAGCAGCGACTTTCATGCTCTGGCGGGATCACGCGATGAACGGTTGCCTTGTAGTAATCATTAGTCCACCGCTGGATCATATGACCAATATTGATCAGGAAGGTCCCAGGAATCATCGGGGCGCTGCCCCATTCATTATCAGCATTTTTCACCTCAAGTCCCCCAATGTTATCTTGAAGTAAAATAGTGAGAAATCCGTAATCAATGTGAGATCCAATTCCATCACCCACATTTTCCTCCTGATTTTTTCCATATGGTGGATAATTCGAGATTCGCATGAAACTGTGAGATTTATTCATAAAAGGTGCGAAAAATTTATTATCCAACCCTAAGCTTATAGCCAATCCTTCCGTTATCTTTCTTCCTAATCCGATCATGAGATCCCAATGTTTTTCTAGGACTTTTCTAAAGTTGGGCTGGCTATCCGGCCATTGGTTGGGTCCCATCAATTGGTTCCCAGCTATTACTTCAGCCTGGTTTGGTTCAATATCAAGACCAAAATCTACACATTCATGCCAGTCATACTTCGCATTCGTAAGTTCCTTACCAAGTGGTGTATATCCTCGGAATGCGTCTGATTTACTGATGTGGATTTTCAGTTTTTCTTCTTCTGGCAAATTGAAAAATTCTTGCATTACAAGAACCACGTCATCCAGGTGATCCTGTGGGATTTGATGGTTCTTTACATAAAAAAATCCAACATTTTTGCAGGCATTTCTTATTTTTTTCGCTGTACTTCGTACCGATTTTGGCCCGTCAAAAGGACCTAGTAGTGGAGAAATATCAATGATCGGGATTTCCTTAAATAATGAATTATTTGAAATCATTTTACTCAATTCCTCATTTTAGCTTCCTTGGTTAATTATTATCTTGGCGGCAGAATGTAAGGACAAATATGGGGAAACAAAAAACCCCGCTAATGGATGGGCCTCAATGTCTTCTTACGGGTGGGCGCTGGCAGACTTGAACTGCCGACCTCTGCCGTGTGAAGGCAGCGCTCTGACCAACTGAGCTAAGCGCCCGGATTTGTTTGCATTATTTCAAAAAATACACGGAAATTTACATGCTAAAAAATGGCTGATCAATTTGTATGAACACACCTGAAAACATTAAAAATATCCAGGACTTTGAAATAGTTAATGACCTGCTGCTAGTGAATTTTTCCGATGGTAGCGAAGCCATTGTTTCTCTAAAGCGATTACGGGACGAATGCCCCTGTGCCGGCTGTGCAGGTGAAACGGACGCCTTTGGCAATGTATACCGATCTGCACCCCAGGAAAAAACAAACGCCAGTTATCAAGTTAGGCAGATCATGACGGTAGGCTATTATGGCCTGAAACCAATCTGGGGCGATAATCACAATACGGGGATTTTTTCTGCTAATCTGCTGGAAAAGCTGTCTAAAGACTGATCAATAGCCCATGGTGTGAATCTTTTTCAAGATCTGCTCCACTAAAACTTCTGGGTCTTCAGTACTGGAATCAATCACAATTTCTGCATTTTCAGGTTCTTCATAGGGATCATCAATACCGGTAAATTGTTTAATAAGTCCCTGGCGCGCCTTGGTATATAGTCCTTTTACGTCCCTGCGTTCGCAGACATCCAGCGGTGTATTCACAAATATTTCTATATAGCCCCCTAGCGGTGTAATCATTTCTCGGTTAAAACGCCGATCCGTGCGGTAAGGGGCGATTGGCGCACAAATTGCGATGCCGCCATTTTTGGTAATCTCGCTGGCAACAAAGCCGATCCGCCGGATATTTAAAGAGCGGTGTTCTTGTGAAAAGCCAAGTTCGCTGGAGAGGTGCGTGCGTACAATATCTCCATCAAGCAGTGTCGCCGGCCGCCGGCCGTCCTCCAGCAATTTGACCAATAGTCCATTTGCTAGGGTCGATTTACCTGATCCGGATAATCCGGTGAAGAAAATAGTGAAGCCCCGTTTGGACATGGCCGGTCGTTGCTTGCGCAGTTCTTCCACTACATCTGGATAGGAGAACCATTCAGGTACATCACCACCTTTATCCAAAAGCTCGCGTAATTCTGTGCCGGACACAGTCAATGTTTCAGCACCTTCAGGTACTTCATTCGCTGCCGTGTAGGATCCCGTATCCTTTACATAAACCATCAACTTAAAGGGCACCATCTTTATACCCAGTTCTTCCTCATGCTGACGCAGCAGATTCTGTGCATCGTAGGAACCGTAGAAAGGATTCCCTTTACTATCCATACCTGGGCTAGCGTGATCGCGCCCAATAATAAAATGGTTACAGCCATAATTCTTACGGATAATAGCGTGCCATAGCGCTTCTCTTGGCCCCGCCATGCGCATGGCCAAGGGTAGCAGGCTCAATGCGACAGTGTTATCTGCATATTTTTTCATAATCTTCTGGTAACAGCGTACCCGGGTATAATGGTTCACATCACCGGGTTTTGTTACACCCACCACCGGATGGATTAACACATTGGTGTTTGTTTCTACGGAAGCTAGGCGCGTCAATTCTACATGTGCGCGATGCATGGGATTACGGGTTTGAAAAGCAACAATATTTGTCCATCCCAATCGGTCAAATTCTTCTCGTAATTGGGTCGGTGTGTGCCGCAGGTCCTGGTAATCATAATGCTTGGGGGTATGTACGCCTTCAACTGAACCGCCTATGTAAACGGAGTTACTTTCATGCAGTAGATAGTTCACACCAGGATGGCTCTCATCCATTGTGCCATACACTAGTTCCGCTTCTTTTTCCCGGTCTGGTTTCCAGACATCACCAATAGTTAATGATGCCAATGCAAACCCCTCTTTATCGCGCAGTACCATTATATTTCCAACCGTTAATTTTTCAGCAAAATCTTCCGTGACATCTAGGGTAATAGGTATTGGCCAGAGGTCATTATTTTGTAGGCGCATGCCTGTGCAAACGGCATCATAATCTTCCTGATCCAGGAAACCGATCAATGGCGAGAAACCGCCGTTCATGATCATTTCTAGGTCGCAGATCTGGCGGTCGCTCAGCGTCCAGGACTGTAAATGAACAAAATCTTGCTTTAGTTCATTGATGCGTTCGTCTGTGACCATCCGATCACATATTTGGCCCCCGTGTGGTTCTATGCGTGATTTAGACAAAGATAAACCTTCTTAAAATGTACATATCATAACAGATAATACGAATCATTGATCTAGAAAATCGGTGGACAGATTAATGTTCTTTTTACTATTATTGAATATGATTATAATTGTAGAGATAAGCGGTAATAAATGAAACGTAAGATTATACTACTGGTCATAATAGGAACATGGATATTTTTCTCCTGCAGTGACCTCAATGATACTGATCAGGAATTCACTAAGGCCTATGTTACGCTACAGGGTTCTGACAAGATAGCTGTTATCGATGTTGATCGTGCTAAATTAATAGCAGAAGTCGATGTAAACTTTATTAACACTGGTGATCGACCACATTATGTTGTGATTGATGAAATTCATCGTAACTGGTATGTAACACTTATTTCTTCTGGTTATGTTTGCAAATTTGATTTGGATACGGATGAATTACTGGATTCAATATTTATCGGCAACCAACCGGCGCTAATGGATATCGATCGGGAAGACCAGATCCTTTATGTATCCCGCTTTATGCCCATGCCAAGCATGGGTATGGAAGGCTCTGAATCCCAATTGGTCCATAAGATCAATGCGGCTACTATGACCATTTTGGGTATAGTAGATGTTGGCGCGTCATCACCTCACGGGATCGCTCTTAGCAGGGATGGATCTACACTATGGGTGGCCAGTAATGAAGCTTCTCATTTTTTTGCCATCGAGACCACCCGTTTTGGAGAAAATGATTATCAGCCGCAGAATTTTCGCCTAGGATCAGATGTCCCTTATAATTACGAGATCAATGATAATACCTATAACGCTTTAGAACTCGTATTAAGCCAGGCTGGTTCTGAACTGTTTGTATCTTGTTCGGGTGCAGGACAGGTACGCATATTTAATACATCTAATGGGGACAGCTTGAAATATTTCAGTACTGGTATGATGCCTTGGCATATAGCTGTTTCCAATGATGATGAATATCTTTATACAACCAACCGTATGTCAAATAATGTTGTGCAAACAAATCTCACTAATGGTAGTGTAAAAACATTCACTGCTGAAGATCTTGTAATGCCTCACGGACTTGCCCTTACAGCTGATAACAGTAAACTGGTAGTAAGTTCTTCCATGGGTGATGTATTATATATTGTGGATACAGAATCCATGGTCATGACAGGGATGATTATGCTAATGAATAGCAGTATGGATATGGACAACATGCATATGCCCACTGGTGTAGCTGTTGTCCAGGAATAAGCCCGGATTATTTTTTCTTTCCTTGGTTAGCTACTGAATTTATCGCCGTTTGGATTGCTTCCTCATCCCCCAGATAATAATGCTTGACCGACTGTAGTTCATTATCAAGTTCATAAACCAGAGGTACGCCCGTAGGTATATTTAAATCAACAATTTCTTTATCTGAAATATTATCCAAGTATTTAACCAGGGCCCGTAGTGAATTCCCGTGGGCAACGATCAGTACCTTATTCCCGCTACGGATAGATGGCGCAATAGTTTCATTCCAATAAGGAAGAAAACGACTTACTGTATCCTTCAAACATTCGGTCAGAGGAATATCCTTTTGATTAATATTGGCATAAGTAGGGTCATTTCCGGACCATCGTTTATCTGATATTTCAAGTGCTGGAGGCTGTGTATCGTAACTGCGACGCCAGATCAGTACCTGCTCATCACCAAACTTGGCAGCGGTCTCTGCTTTATTCAACCCTTGGAGCGCACCGTAGTGCCGTTCATTTAATCGCCAATTATATTTAATCGGTACATTATCTATTTGCATTTCCGATAGGCAAATTTCCATTGTGCGAATTGCGCGGGTGAGCACGGATGTATAGATCAGATCGAAATCGAATCCCTCTTCTACCAGAATTTTTCCAGAATTTTGTGCCTCTTGCTCTCCTTTTGGAGTCAGATCAACATCAGTCCATCCGGTAAAACGATTTTCCAAATTCCAAAGGCTTTCGCCATGACGCAATAAAACAAGTTTAACCATTAATACTTTCCCATTAGAAATTCGATCAAAACTATTATTCTTCAAAATGCCAAAATATATTTAACCAAAGAATTTGAGGAAATAATGATAAATGAACGTGTTGCAGTAAATGAATTTGTTCGGCGTCAAACAAAAGAATCCGGAAAATCATTTTCAAACCAACTTTCCTTTGAAGATATTGCGTTGCATGCTGAATTACAGATGTCCGCCGGGCATTTTAAAGAAGGGTACCGGGATGGCGTGAGACTCGTGGCAGCAGCAGCGGATATTACCAAGCAATTCACCTGCCCCTTTGTAAAGATTGATGTAACAACTGAATTGTCCGCAAAATATGCCCAACGGAGACCAAATGAAAATTTCTATATCCAGGTGCGCGCAAAAGCGGGGACATTGCTCAATGCTGGAAAAGTTGAACTGATCTTATATCGTCATGATGTGCTAAAGGAAAATGATGAGCAAAGTACCAATGCTGAGTGGGAATTGATCAGTTTTCATGCATTGCCGGAGGGAATAAATGAAATGCCTATGGGGCCAGTTACAATGATGCGCAATCAGTTGGAATTACCTGGTGGTACCAAAGCCAATTATTCTGCAGATGAATGGGCATATTCTATCGAATTTTGGCAGCATTACGCTGTCCTGGAAACGGAAGTTTAATTTTTCTTGAGACCTATTAGAATGATATCCTAATCCCCAGTTTTAATCCCCGGGGGTTTAAAAACGCAGTCTGAATATTATCTGGCATATTAATGTACTTCTTTTTATCCAAGACATCTTTTACGAAACCTGGGTCTGCATTCTGCCATTCATTATTGATGAATTGCTTATACGTTGCACTATTATATACGTAATAAAGTTCGTTTGGATCTCTTGAATCCATTACCACAGCAGGAGGCAAGAGGTAATCACCTCGCACTATGTTTATAGGCACAAATTCTGTGTCTGATTGGGGATAATCCCCCGGCTGATCTTTACCCGGAATAAACATATAAGGATAATCATAAAACTCGACATCATCAAATGCGCTGAGTGGTAAATGCAGGGAAGCCATATAATCATTGTAATCACTTAAGGGGTTTTCCCCGGTTGTAATGAAAGGATGTTCGAAGTACATAAATTTCAGATTTAGTGGGTTTGTCACATCAATAAATAATTGTACTTCTCCAAACCGGGTTTCGAAACTTTTACTGAAGCGTAGGTCCAAACTGTAGAAATCCTTTGTCCGAAGATTATTTTTTATTGTTGGGTGAGGTATATACTGCACACCATTTTTGTCATCCACTTGATCAAGGATCGGCCCACTCCATGTAAATACTTTACCAGCCCGCCATTGACTTAATAGATCAATATGCAAATCAGATAACAAACGTAATCCATTTTGTTCAGGTAGAAAAAATTCCAGATTTAGTCGGGCATACGGTTGTGCTACAGGTTTTGTCTGGTAGTGATCCTGAGTTATGCTATAGTATTCATTTTCATCCAATGGATTCTGAATGACTCCGGTTATACCAAAATTCCCAGAACTAAAATCCATATAGGTATAATTCAAGAAACCCCGGATCCAATTTCCTCTTACCCTGCTCAAAGTTAATTCCAGGCCACGGACGTCATTATAATTGTTGGGCATGGCGATTGTATAGATCATTGCATCGCTTATAAAAGCCTGAAAACTAACCTGATTATCCACACTGCGAGAATAACCAGAAAACTGTAGCAAATACTCATTGGTCAAGACTCTTTCATAACCTATTTCATAAGCATTTGTCCTAGGCATGGGCATATTGGGATTGCCCAGGCCGGTAATGGCGCTGCGACCGACCGTAAAGGATTTTTCCTGCATCCGATATAGGTACTGAGCTTGTGGCATCTGGCGGAATTGTCCATAATTGAAATAGAATTTTGTTTTGTCTGTTATCGGGAATGATATACCAACTCGCGGGCTCAACGCCACCTGTTTTTCTGCGTTGACTGTTGTTGCTGAATCCTTTCGGGCGTCGTTATTTTGCTGGGTAAAGAATTGATCAAAATCACTGAAAATGTTGTTTTCCCCTCCAGCAGAAAAATAGTCCATTCGCGCGCCCAGTTTTATAACCATTTGATTAAACGTCAACTTTCCTTGAACATATGCGGCCCCCTGTTGGGGTGTAGCCGTCCATGATTCATGAAGTCTGTAGGGTGATTCATAGTCTATATTTTCTCCAAAAAAGAGATTAGAAATTGACCCAATAGCCATTACCCTAGTATCTACCGCATCATTGAATTCTGAAGATATGTCATAATTACTGTATATATATTCAAAACCAGCTTTTAGTTGGGTGTTTGAATTCATTTGTTTGGTAATATCAAAATTCCCCGAAATAATGGACACACTTGAAGTATCTCTGTTCTTGGTGATATTTTCGAGATCAGGACGTAAAAAGTAATCTGAACGCAAGTAATGCATTTTCATTTCATAAAATGTACTAGCATTTAGTGTGCGCGATAATTTACCGGCGAACATACTGTGATCAATATCTGAGATACCAATACTGGCATTTTTAAATAGCCCTTCTGTCCTAAAAAAATCATTTTCAAAACCCCAAGGGTAGGCTGGTATTCCCGCATCCATAACAGTGCTGATCGAATCTGTGGTACCCTTTTGACTAGTAAATAAACCGCTAAGAGTAAGTTTAATATCTGGTTTAATATTTGAAATAAGTTTGACTTGAAATGTTTCATCTTTGCGCAGATGTTCACCAAATTGTTCCAAATATGGTATAATATTTTTTCGATAGGATGTTAGAAACCGAAGATTACCAACGTGTTGACTTAGGGGTCCGCCCAGAGTCAAATCTATATTATTACCTGCATCGTTAATTGTTTTCCATCCTCCAGGAAAATTCAATCTTTGCGCAGAACGATTTCTTATAAATAAATCCGCGATAAAATGATCTTTTGGGGGATCTTTCGTAATAATCTGAACCAGACCGGAACGGACATTTCCGTAAGCAGCATCAAAACCACTGGTCTGTACTTGTATCTGCTCCACCGCTGTGTAACTGAGCCCGGTAATTGGACCATTGGTTCGACCTTCTCTTAGGTTTATACCATCTACAATAAATGATGTAGAATTAATATTCCCACCTCGAATTGTCATATTTGGCTCAACGCCTGCTTGCAGGCGGACTGCATCCTCAATCGTGGCGATAGGAATATTTTTCAGGTTTGCAGCATCAAGGTTAATTGTATTCGCCGATTTACCAGGCTTAATCAATTCTTGCTCTGCTATTATGGTTACTTCTTCACCTTTTAAGACTTCTTCATTAAGTATAAAATTGATATTTGTGGTTTGGCCAGGGTATACCTTTATATCTGTAACAGTTGTCTGTGCATAACCAATGTAGAATGCCCTAAGGCTGTATGTCCCTGGAAGTATGTTCGCGATCATATAGATACCGCTACTGTCTGTTGATCCTCCAATATCGGTACCGATTAGTAGAATGTCTGCACCGCTCAGAAGCTTGCCGTTAAATGCCGTTTCGACTTTGCCGTTAATATTGCCGGACTGTGCCTGAATTGGATAAGCGGCGATGAAAAATAACAACAGCCAAATCAGGGTAGAGTGATTATTAAATAGAAAACACCAAAACCGGTATTTGTGCATTTTCTATTTTAACACAAATTAAACAATGAAACGAATATCTAGGTTAAAAGTATTAAAGATTACTTTGCTTAGGCATCAAAATACTGTTGTGTTATATCAACATAAATAATCAAGTATTGCCCAGGATGAATCAAGCTGGATTGTTTTTTCACTTTTTTGTTCCAGTTGACTAGTTCTGTGACGGATACATTAAAACGATTGGCAATGCGGCCTAGAGAATCACCATTTCTGACGTGGTAAGCAACTTTTTGTATTGTTTCTGGGCGGGATACGTCGGGCTTGTTTTTGCATTGAAATAATTTTATTGTCTGATCAATCTTCAAATAATCTTTTTTGTTCAACTTATTCCAAACTACAAGTTCATCAATGGTCACCTCAAACTCCTTACTTAAATCCCACAACGAATCTCCGCGTTTTATCTTGTATTCTGTATAATGTGGGTCGTGCCCATTTTCTGGTAATGCGGTACCAATTGTAATTTTTGGAATCAGTAGTTGTTCTCCCGTAATAATTGTATTCGATGATAATTTGTTGACTTTTTTGATCAGATTCACTGATGTGGAGTGATTTTTTGCGATTTTGCTCAAACAATCACCATTATTGATCTTATAATGTATCCATTGGATTGATCCTTCTGTTGGCAAGTCCGCAATTAAAGCATTCATCAACAATTTATTTTCTACCGGAATCAGGAACTGATGGGGACCATCAGGAGCTGATTGCCAGAAATTAAAACCCGGATTAAGTTTGTAAATATCTTCTAGTTGTATGTCCATTATATCTGCCAACGCTGTTAAATCAATTTGTGTGGGCCAATTCACGATGGAGAACCTTTCCTTTTTCGGCAATTCGGGCATTTTTATGCCCAGGGAAGTGCTATTCTCAATTACGTGAATCAGAGCCAGTAGTCTAGGTACATATTGTTTTGTTTCCTGGGGTAAACTTAAAGACCAAAAATCCGTATCTTTTCCCCAGGCAGCATTTCGTCTTTGGACATAAGAAACGGTGCCTTCACCAGCGTTATAGGCTGCGATAGCAAGTAGCCAGTCGCCATCAAATCTTTTATGTAGATACGTTAGGTAATCAAGGGCTGCCTGTGTTGAAAAAACAATATCTCGGCGCCCATCATACCAGCTATTTATTGCCACACCATATTGCCGTGCAGTACTTGGTATCATCTGCCAGAAACCGGCAGCACTGCCATGAGAAAACGCATAAGGGTCATAATTACTTTCTATAAAGGGTAGCAATGCCAGTTCCAGGGGTAGGCCTCGTTTTTCCAGCTCTATGGTAACATAATTAATAAAAGGGCTGGCTTGGTGCGATAAATAATTAAAATACCAGGATCCATGATTTTCGATACGTTCAATTTCCTGCTGCACAGTTTCATCCTTGGAATAGGTATTCCATGATAAATTTTCTTTTAAATGTTCCCATAGATTAGTTTGTTGCACGGGATCTGTAATTAGCGGATCAATGTCACAGGCACTGTAACAAATTGGATCTTCGCTATCGACCACTTTTATTAATACATCAGAGGTCTTCGTAAGGGGAAAGAAATGTTCCGTAAGAAAAATTATAACTAGAAATAATGAGAATATGTATTTCATAAAATTATATATGTTGTAATTAAACTTTTAGTTAACCAAAAAACGGGTCTGACTAAAGGCCAGACCCGTTTCATTGGATTTTGTGTGTGCCATACTCCAAATAGCTGGTTTAGTCGTTCGATCCTAATACGGCTGAGTAAACTTCTTCCTCATCATCAGCAGTGAATTTCGTATCATTACTATCTTCATCGGAATCTAAACTATCTTCTTTTTCTTCTACCGGAGAACTATTTGCCGCCAGTTCCTCTGCATAGGACGTAGTGTATTCTTGTCCTTTCCAGGAGAATGCGTGGCCAGGGCCAAGCAGCGCCCGAGCTTCAGCGAAAGCTTTATTAAAAGTTTCCGGTTCTGAAGCTACCATTTCGAGATCTTTCTCAGCATTTTCAGTTTCTTCAATTATCACATCTATAGCCTCAATAGCTTCAGCGATATATGCTTCAGCACGATCATCTAGAACAACTTCCTTACTTTCTTCATAAGGACTTTCATATGTTAATTCCACTGCGCGGTTATTAGCACTCACTATCATCAACACTGCAATGATACCGAAAGACAATGTTACGAAAGCTACTCTACCGCGATTTGTTTTGTATTTGTTCATTTTTAACTCCTTTTCGTTTATGATCACATTTGGTTGCAATCGGTAGGTTTTACATAATAAATGCGGAATCAGTTCCAGTAATTATTTCAAATAGTCTTGTTTTGTGAGCTTTGTCACAATACAAACACCATTTTCAGAAATATTGGAACTTAGAGGATATAATAGTATTTAATAGGGTTGCAAATTCCAGTTTAGGTTTTTTACACCCAGCATCTAAGCTCAGCTGTATATTATATTGGTTATAAATAATGAAAATGGTAAGCTTTTTCAGATACATAGTTATATAAATAATGAAAAATAAATCAACACTAGTTTTTTATGCTCTTTGTGCCCTTGTGCCAATTATCTTTATTTCGGTAGCTTTTTTCGGACCGGAAAAAGAAATAGCTATCTTATTTAAAGGACCGAATACATTTGGTTTAGATGATGAAAAGGTTACCAAGAAGTATGATCAGTTAGAAAAGAAGGAAAAGAAAAAACGGGAAAAATTCAAAAAAGAGGTAGAAAAAAAATGGGATTCCTTTAAGGAATCAACATCGAAGACCTATGTAACCTACAGTAAGGATCTCAATTCACGGACAATAGTAGATTTTGAGAAAGGTGAGGTTACCATAGAAGTTATCATAGATGAAGATGAAGGCCAGGACGGCTCTTATAATCTTGATTTGGAAATGGATCGTAGTATTCAGATCTCCCGGGGAAAAAACACGCGGAATAACACTATCCTGTCAATCGCAACATCATTGGTTAATATGACAAACATTCTTGCCTTCCAGGAAACGGGAAAAAAAGATAGCAAAACTCTTAACTCTAGATTTACAAAACTGTTGTCGAATATTATGAAGGAAAAGGGTGATGATGGCCAGCCTATTCTGAAAGATCAATTAGTTGATGCCAAAGGTAAAGCTGCGGAAGGTATGAGTAATACACTAGATTTTGCCAAATCTGTTGTTAGTAAGCAATCTAAAAAGGTGCGGATGCATTTTTCAAAGGATGGTAAAAAACGAACGATTATTTCCCTGAAATTACCATTGAGCGATGATCATATTGCCAAGCGCAGAGATAGGTACAAAGACCTTATAATTATAGAGGCAAGAAGATTCAATATCCCTCCCGAAATCGCTTTGGCAATTGCCGAAACAGAATCAGCTTTTAACCCCAAGGCAAAATCTCATGTTCCCGCCTATGGATTAATGCAATTGGTTCCGAAAACAGGTGCCCGGGATGCCTACCAGTGGATTTATAAAAAGGATAAATATGTCAGCGGCAGATATCTTTACAAACCCAAGAACAATGTAGAGCTTGGGTGTGCTTATTTATCCATGATTAGGCATCATTATTTTTCTGGTATTCGTAATGACGAACGAGCGTACCTTTGTGCCATTCCAGCTTACAATACAGGTGTTGGGAATGTATCCAAGGCTCTTGTCAACAAAACAAATATAAAGGAAGCATCTAAAAAGGCAAACAAGATGGGTAAGAAAGAGTTATATGATAAACTCTATACAGACCTAAGCAGTAAGGAAGCAAGGAATTATCTAAAAAAGGTCTGGACTA